>Ga0209403_10006640_pt1 | contig 11655 bp, 12 predicted proteins | sample ArcticOcean_MG_C_8_FD_187440 | JGI IMG/M metagenome (GOLD analysis project Ga0209403, IMG submission 187440) | Marine microbial communities from western Arctic Ocean - ArcticOcean_MG_CB11_86 (SPAdes) (version 2) | ecosystem: Environmental > Aquatic > Marine > Oceanic | place: Arctic Ocean... | reverse complement strand
CGGCTCTGATCTGGCCTCGGTCCGCACCAAGGCGACCCGGACAGATGGCGGCTGGCTGATCAACGGCAGGAAAATTTGGACCTCGGGTGCACATATAGTGGACTATATGATCGGCCTGTTCCGCAGCGACACCAATGTCGAACGCAAGCATGACGGCCTGTCGCAATTGCTGGTCGATCTTCGCAACACGGACGGCATTTCCATCCGCCCCATCAAAAATCTGGCGGGCGAGGAGCATTTTAACGAATGCGTCTTCGAGGATGCTTTTGTTCCGGACGAAAACCTGATTGGCACTGCGGGTGAGGGATGGTCCCAGGTGATGGCCGAGTTGGCCTTCGAACGGTCAGGCCCGGAACGCTATATGTCATCGTACCAGCTAATATTGGAATTACTCAACGCGGTGTCCAAGGATACCACCCCCGCCGGGGCCATCGCCGTTGGTCGGCTGGTAGCCCATTTGGCTACCCTGCGTAATATGTCGATCTCGGTTGCGGCCAAGCTACAGGCAGGCGAGGACCCCGCTCTTGATGGTTCCGTAATCAAGGAACTGGGCACTTTGTTCGAGCAATCGGTGCCCCTGATCACCCATCAAACCATGGAACGGGAACCAAGCCTGGATCATGGCGACGACCTTGGGCAAACCCTGGCCTATGTCACCCAGGCGGCGGCTTCATTTTCCCTGCGCGGTGGCACCCGCGAAATTGTGCGGGGTATAATTGCCCGGGGGCTGGGCTTGCGATGAGGGGCGATAGCGAACTACGGACCATCCTGGGCGATCAGGTCAACCGTCTGCTGGCCGATCAGGTGGGTAAGGAGAACCTGGAAAAGGCAGAGGCGGGCGCGCCGCAGGACCGGCTGTGGGAGGCCATTGAGGAGAACGGCCTGCCCCGGGTTCTGGTGCCGGAAAATCAGGGTGGTGTCGGCGGTGGCTGGGCCGAGGCGGAGGTGGTGCTCCGCGCTGCCGGAAAATACCTCGCCCCGGTGCCCCTGGTGGAAAGCATTCTGGCGGGCTGGCTGCTTTCCAGCGCCCGGCTGGACATGCCCTTGGGCTTTCTCTCCATCGCCCCGGTGCGTTCGGACGAGATACTTACCATCAGCAAGGCCGGTTCTGGTTATCGCGTTTCTGGCAGCGCGACACGAGTGCCCTGGGGATGCGGCGTAGAGCATTTGGCGGTGTTTGCTCGCCTTGACGGTAAAGCCGATGGCAATCCTTATGTGGCCTTGGTGCCGGCTAAGGCCTGGAGCGTGGCGTTGGCGGACCGCAACATCGCGGCCGAGCCGCGTGACAGCCTGCGTTTTGATGGCCAGGTTGTCGCCGCGGCGTTGTTGCCGGCGAGCGTTGATTCCGCCCGCCTGTTCGCTTTTGGCGCCATGGCCCGGGCGGCGCAGATTGCCGGCGCCCTCGAAATGGCCTTGGAGCAATCGGTGCAATATGCTAACGACCGCAGCCAATTCGGCACGCCCATTGGCAAGTTCCAGGCGGTGCAGCAGGAACTGGCCCGCATGGCAGGCGAAGTGGCGGCGGCGGGCGCGGCGGTGGAAAACGCCTCCCGTGCCGCGGACCGCCCCGGTGGTCGTGGCGGCAGCGGGGCCGGATTTGAAATGGCGGTGGCCAAGATCAGGGCGTCGGAGGCAGCCTCCATTGTGGCCGGTATCGCCCATCAGACCCATGGCGCCATGGGCTTCACCTATGAACATGCCCTGCATTTCGCGACCCGGCGCCTATGGTCTTGGCGGGCCGAATTCGGTTCGGAGATTTATTGGTCCGAGCATTTGGGCCGTTTCCTGGCCAGCCATGGCGGCCCTGCTTTGTGGCCCTATTTGGTTGGCCGTGTGTGAGGGTTATCATGATAGATAAAATGCAAACCACCGTGGTCGGCTCCTATCCGGTGCCGGCCTGGCTTGCCGGGGTACCCTCTGAACAGTCCTTGGCGGATGCGACCCGTGTAGTACTGCATACCCAGGAACAGGCTGGCATTGATCTGGTCTGGGATGGGGAGATCCGCGCCCTGGTCGCCGGCTGGGATCTTTTTGAAGGACGGCAAAAGAGGCGGAAGGCGTTATGAGCGAACTGGACGACTGGCTGGCCCAAATGACAGAGGTGGCGTTGGAGCCGGACATGCCGATCTGCGATCCCCACCATCATCTGTGGGATCGGCGGGAGACCTTCGTGTACCGCTACCTGCTGGATGATTTTCTGACCGATATCAGCGACCATAATGTGGTTAGCACGGTCTTTATGGAATGCGAGGCCTTTTATCGTGCGAAAGGTGATCCAGCCATGGCTCCAGTGGGCGAGACCGAATTCGTCAACGGCGTAGCCGCCATGGCAGATTCGGGTCTGTATGGCGGCACCCAGGTGGCCGCTGCTATCGTAGGCTTCGCTGATCTGCGTTTGGGCGAACGGTCCGGAGAGGTCCTGGCGGCCCATGTCCTAGCGGGCGGGGGGCGATTTCGCGGCATCCGTCATTCCACCGCCCATGATGACGATGACGGGATCGTCGGCGCGCATGCGACCTCTCCCAACAAGGGTTTGTATTACGAAGCGGCGTTTCGCCAGGGCTTTGCACAATTGTCGGCGATAGATTTGAGTTTCGATGCCTGGTTCTATCATCCGCAAATTCCGGAGCTGGTAGACTTGGCCCAGGCCTTTCCCGAAACGCCCATCGTCATGGATCATGTGGGCGGCCCTTTGGGTATAGGTCCTTATACGGGCCTCCGGGACGAGATCTTTGCCAGTTGGTCCAAAGATATTAGCGCTCTGGCGCAATGCCCCAACGTGCACGTGAAACTGGGTGGTTTAGCCATGAAGTTGGCCGGTTTCGGTCATCACAAGCTGGCCGCACCCCCGTCATCCGAGGTTTTGGCCGAGGCGTGGAAGCCGTATGTGATGCACTGTATCGAGGCGTTTAGGCCGGAACGCTGCATGTTCGAGAGCAACTTCCCCGTGGACAAGGCCTCATGCGCCTATACCACCCTGTGGAATGCGTTTAAGCGGCTTGCGGTAGGGTTCAGCGCCGGGGAAAAGGCCGCGCTTTTCCATGACACAGCAGCGCGTTTCTATCGTATCGGGAAGACTTAAGATGATAGACCTTTATACCGCGTCAACACCGAACGGCTGGAAGGCCTCGGTGGCGCTGGAAGAACTGAAAATGCCTTACGAGGTGCATGAGATCAAATTGAGCGAGGGCGGCCAGAAGAGCGAGAGATTTTTGGCCATGAACCCGAACGGCCGCATCCCCGTCGTCGTTGATCGGGCAGCCGATGATTTCGTGATCTTCGAGACCGGCGCCATCTTGGTCTATCTGGCGGAAAAAGCCGGCCGCCTACTGCCCACCGATGTCAATGGCCGTAGCCTGGTCATGCAATGGCTGATGTTTCAGATGGGCGGCATTGGCCCCATGATGGGGCAGGCGAATGTCTTCTATCGTTACCTGCCTGAAAAAATACAGCCAGCCATCGACCGCTATCAAAATGAAACCCGCCGCCTGTTCGAGGTGTTGGAGCGCGGTCTGACCGGCCAGGACTATCTGGCGGGCGACTATTCCATCGCCGATATTGCCAACTGGTGCTGGGTCAGAACCTATAAATGGTCTGGCGTGGAAGTAGAGGGGCTGCCGAACTTGCAGGCCTGGATGGACCGCCTGGCAGAACGGCCCGCCTGCCAGAGGGGTACTAAGGTGCCGTTCGACATGGCCAAGTTGAAGCAGGGTGACGGCAAGGGGGCGAAGAAATTTGCCGAGGACGCCCTGAAAATGGTCACCCGGTAGTCCAGTTTCGATATTCATCGAAGCTAGACTTGCCTTTGCGTTCACGCCAGCGCGTCAAGACGCTCGGCTCCAAAGGAGCGGTGTATAAACTCCGGGCCGCCGTCCTGGCCTTAACTGGCCATTTCAATCTCGAAACTGGTCTAACGTAGGGAGAGGTACGGACCCATGGAATTCGGCATCAGTTGCGCTAAGATTGACGAGGTTGGCTTTGTTACCCATGCGGAAAATCTTGGCTATGATTTTTGTTGGGTAACCGACAGCCAGATGATCCGCTCCAACCCCTGGGCCGTGTTGGCCTTGATAGCGCAGCAAACTCGCACCATTCGCATCGGCACCGGCGTCGCCGTGCCCGGGCTGCGTCTGGCTCCGGTAGCGGCCAACGGTATCGCGACCATCAACCGGCTGGCGCCGGGCCGGACCTTCATGGGCATCGGCACCGGCAACACTGCCATGCGGACCATGGGTCAACGGCCAACTACCATAAACGCGTTCGGCGAATACATTCGTACCGTGCGCGCCCTGCTAAACGGCGAAGAGGTGGATTATACCTTGAACGGGATCACCCAGCCCATCCGCTTTCAAAACACCGAACTGCGGTATATAGATCTGGATAACCATATTCCCATTCATGTGGCTGGTTTCGGCCCCAGGGCCCAGGCCCTGGCGGGCGAGCTGGGCGATGGCCTGATCACCGGCATCCCGCGCGGCGGCTCCGTTTCCTGGGCTCTGGACAACGTAAAAAGGGGCGCAGATGGGGCCGGCCGCGGCATGGATGATTTTTTCACCACGGCCTTGGTCAATCTATTGATGTTGACGCCCGGCGAGACCCTGGATTCCGAACGCGTCATCGCCGAATGCGGTTCTTCCATCATGGCGAATGTTCATTTTCTGGTCGATAAGATAAAGGAAATGGGCGGCGACCCACCCGAATATGTCAAGCCGATTTGGAAGGACTATATGGCCTTTCACAACGAGCGCGACGCGGCGACCAGGCACCAAAAGCTGCACGAAAGCCATTACAGCTATCTCGACCCGGATGAAGCCCGTTTCATCACGCCGGAAATCATCCGCAACTTCTGCATTGTCGGACAGCCGGCCGAAATTGTCGAACAGCTTGGAGAATTGGAACGCCTGGGGCTGAGCGCCATCAACTTCATCGCGCCCTTGCATCAACAATACCGCCTGATCGAGGATTTCGCCGAAAATGTGATGTCGCGCATGTAGCACTGGGTGGAATGCTAACTAGCACGGCCAGCCGCGGAGGAGCTTGCCACGGCTAATGGGGTCGCATCGGGTCCCGCAAAATCCATTCACGGTTTTGGCGGATGATAAAATAGCCAGGCGTTTTAGCGCCATAGCTACGATGGCCCGCATGTGTTCGGCGCGGAATGGGAACACGCCTCGAAGAACTTCTTCTGTCTGTATCCCGGGTCACTCCACCGCACTTTAGACGCCTATTTTTCTGCCGTCTGGCGATGGCCCGCAAATTCATTGGCGAACACGGAAATCGCACGAATATGGACATGCGCGTTAGGCGCTGTGGCTCCGCGTTCTGCCCATTCACTCGCCGCCGCGCAGTCATTGCAAACGATGTGAGACAGCGACCGGGTGGCGAGCATTGCATAACGTAAACCGAAGGCCCGGTTGCGCATGAAACTGGGGCATTCGTGCTGTGTTGAATGTTTTTGCAGCTTACGAAGCAAGTGCGGCCACCGTTGATTTCTATGGTTCTGCTGGTCAACGGAATATGGATCGGCGTCTTAACCGCCTTTTGGAAGGTCTCGGTTCTTGTGCCCGGTAGGACCTTGCCGCCCTTGGTGGCGGCCTCGTTCGCATGCGAGCCGATTACCGAAACTGGTTTGACTAATTCGTTGATGACGTAGGCTGCCTCGGTCAGGCCGGTGGTGAAAGTGTCGCCGATATTCATCACCGCAAGATTGGCCTTATAGAAACCGCGCACCGCTTTGTCCTGTGCCCCGGCTATCCCGGTGTCCCTGGAGAGATGGGCGACCAGGCCATTGGTAAAGTGCAATATATAACCGGTCTGCAGCCCGACGTATCCGACGTTCCCGCCGCCTTCATGACCGCGCCCAATTTGCCGCCAGAATGACCATCAATGTTCGCATGATTGAAGCTCTCTAGGTTTCATGCATGTTTTTTTATGCAACTGTTTTGCGCCGCCGTCGTAGCTTGCATTGCCAAGCTCCGCTACTCCAGGGGCGGTAGTTCCTCTGGCGAGGAGGCGTTCAGGGCGGCTTTGCTGCGCAGGTTGAAGTGAGGACTGTCGTCGAGAAAGCTGTGCGGATTGATCACCACGTTGCCGTTGACTAGATTGACGGCGGCGAAGGTGGGCAGTTCATGACAGCCCTGCATGATGGAGGTGCCGAATTTGTAGACGAATTGATGCAGGGTGGAATGCTGGCTGGATATGGGGATGCCGCGCCAACTGCCATGCAGGGGCCGATGCACGTGGCCAAAGAACAGATGCTTGACCCGGCCGCCGTCGATCATATCCGCCAGGGCCTCACCCCCTTCAAGGCGTAGGGGCGGGTGATGAATGAACAGATAGGCATCCTGTCCGTTCAGGGACGCCAATTCTCGGGCCAGCCAGTCCAGCCGTTGTTGGCACAACAGGCCGCCGACTTTGCCCTCGTCCAGCGTATCCATGACGATGAAACGGTTATCTTCCACCGTGAAGGCGTATTGCACGAAGCCATTGTTATCGACCGGCGCTTCGCCAAATATCTTGCGAAAGGCGGCCCGGCGGTCATGGTTGCCGAGCAGCAAATAATGCGGTGCATTCAGTTCCTCGAGGATTGGACGCAGGGCTTCATACTCCGCCAGCGTCCCCCGGTTGACCAAATCGCCGGTCATCATCACGAATGATACATCCGCGAAATCCTCGTTGATGCAGGCGATCGCCGACCGCAACCGGCCGTGGGGCGACAAGCCGTATAGCGGCTGATCGCCGGCCGTGATGTGCATATCAGTCAGATGAATAAAGCGCATGCCGCTTGTGCCCGCCGTAATCTTTTATTGGTTTCCGGAAATTTAATCGACCGTCCTGGCCTGTATTGCAAGGAAAAGATTACGTTATTAGCCATTGCGGATGCCGGCTAGGATCTGCCGGCGATAGTCAAAAACCTGTTCCATACTGGTAAGGTGATTGCCCAACTTGCTGTGATTGATCGGCGTTAGGTTGGTTAGTTTTATCAGGCGGCGCAAGATTTTACCCTCGGCCACGTCCGCATCGATCACATTCAGACAGCCGGGATCCTGCTCAAACGCTCGGGCCGATGCCAGGCCGCCGTAGCCAGTCCAGGCTAGCAGCATGCGATTGGTGCCGTCATGGGCAATCACCAACAGATTGCGCCAGCCCGGTTGCAGCAATAGCGCCTCGAAGGCGGTGGTCACCCGGTCGTAAAATTCCTGAAACAGATCACTGCCGGCGAAACGGGCGCCGGGCAGGTTGGCCGTTTCCATGCCGTAGACGAATTCGGCATCAAACTGGGCTTGGGATTTACCGGACGCGGGGCCGGAATGGATTTCTTTTAAGGCCGAAATCTCTTCCAGCGCCAGATCTCGATCCGCCAACACACCCTGGGCCGTCTGCATGGTACGCGGCAAGCCGGTGCTCAAGGCGCGGTCGAACGGTACATCGGCCAGCAATGCGCCCATGCTGGCCGCCTGCGCCTGGCCCCGGTCGGTTAAAACGACAAATTTTGGATGCACGGGCTTGCCTGACCCATCGAAATAATGCACCTCGCCATGGCGCATCAAATAAATCCGGCGGCGGCCGGTGGTGCCCTCGAGAGCATCACTCATGACATTGTTCTCCTGCGCCTAAATTCGGGATGGCATGGCATGAGCGGGGATCACCGCGCCGGGATATTGGATTACCTGCGCCGCCAAATGGTGTCCGGCCCGGGCTGCTGCCGCCGCGCTATCCCCCGACAAGCGGTGATAGAGATAGGCGGCGTTAAAGCTGTCACCGGCGGCGGTGGTATCCACGGGCATAATGCCGGGTTGCGCCGGTAGAGCCTCTATCTCCGGACCAAGGCGCAACAAGCAGCCGCCGGCGCCGTTTTTAAGGCAAATTTCGCCGACCCCCAGATCGGCAATGCGCTCGGCCGCCGTGGCGGCATCCATGGTTCCCTGCAGGGCGCATTCGTCATCCAGGCTGGGCAAAGCGATTTGGCAGCGCTCATAGATCTCGTCCATGGCTTGGCGGGCGGTGTCGGCGTTGGGCCAGCCCCGGGGGCGGTAATTGCTATCGAAGGCTATCCGGGCGCCCTGTGTCCGGGCTCGGTCCAAGGCAGCCAAGAATTTTGTCCGGTCGGCAGGGGTCAGGATCGACAGGGTAATGCCCGATAGATAGATCAGATCATATTGGCAGAGTGCCGCGGCCAGGCGCGTGCCTGGTTCCCCCTGGAGCATCTCCCGTGCGGCGGCGGCGGTGCGCCAATAATGGAAACTGCGTTCACCCTGCCGGTCCGTGCGGATCGTATGCAGGCCTGGCAATCGGCCCGGTAGGCGCAGCACTTGGTTGGTGCCGATACCTTCGCGTTGCCAGAACGCCACCATCTCGTCGGAATAGGGGTCGTCCCCCAGGGCGGTCAGATAATCGACGCTGATCCCGCCGCCGCCTCCAGCATTGCGCAAGCGCGCCAGATAAACCGCCGTATTCAGGGTGTCACCGCCATAGGCCAGCGCCATGCCGCCGTCGGGGCGGGCACTTAGCTCGATCATACATTCGCCGATCGCGGCAATTTTCAACTCGTCCGTCATGCCGACAGGACTATAGTATCGGTCCCGGGCACAGGCAATCGAACGAGGTTCAAACCAATCCATGGCTGACTTGACAATCGCACAGGTGATCGATCTTGCGCCCGTCATTCCGGTGTTGAGCATCGAACGACTAGAACACGCGGTGCCCCTGGCTCAAGCCTTGGTCAAGGGTGGTTTGCGGGCCCTGGAGATTACCTTGCGGACCGATGCCGCCCTGGCGGCTATTAGCGCCATAGCCACGTCGGTGCCCAATGCGGTGCCCGGCGTCGGCACCGTCACGACGGTGGCAGAGTTGACCAGTGCAAGGGCGGCGGGGGCCCGCTTTGCCGTCTCGCCGGGTTTTGCCCAGGACCTGGCGAAAGGCGCCGGCGATTTCCCCTTCCTGCCTGGCATCGCCACAGCAAGCGAAGCCATGGCGGCCCAGCGCGCCGGTTTGCGACTCCTGAAATTCTTCCCCGCCGAGGCGATGGGCGGGCGGGTCACGTTGGAAGCTCTTGCCGGACCCTTTGCCAGCCTGACATTTTGTCCCACCGGCGGGATCGGCCGGGACAACGCTGCCGATTATCTGGCCCTGAAGAATGTCCGTTGTGTTGGGGGCAGTTGGGTGGCTCCACGGGCAGCGGTGATAGGCGAACGTTGGGATCTCATTACCGCCCTGGCAGCCGAAGCTGCCGCACTGACGGCATGATAGAGTCGACCGGGAATTGCCGGGTATTATTGCAAATGAAACATTTCCGGTTCCAATAGGTGGCCGTTCTTGGCACAATAGGTTTTGGTAGGTAAATGGGGAGATTCGCATGCGGACGATCCTGGTTCCCTTTTGTGATGATGATCGGGCGGAGGCTGCGTTACGAACGGCCCTATTGATCGCGCTGCGTTACGGCAGCCATGTGGAAGGTTTGCATGCGTGGCGGACGCCACAAATCATTGCCGGCGAGGGCGTGGTTTTTCCATCCGAATCCCTGGCGCGGCTGACCGATGAATCGAAACAGTTCGCTGCCTCTGCCCATCAACGTTTTGATGGGGTGGTAAAGGCCCAGAACGTGGCCTACCACGATATAGCGACGGTTGGTGACGGCGCTAGCTGTAGCTGGCGTGAAGGCGAGGGCGTGGAAAGCGAAATCGTCGGCGACTATGGCCGACTCTTTAATTTGATCGTCATGGGGCGCAGCGAATTGGGCACTTCCGGCGATTGGAAAGCCACCTTGGAAGCCGCCTTGTTTGAAAGTGGGCGGCCGGTCATTTTGGCTGCGGCGGAGGTGCCGGAAAGCATCGGCCGGCACGCGGTCATTGCCTGGAACGGCGCGACCGAGACGGCCCGCACCATTGCCGTCGCCATGCCTTTTTTGCGCAATGCCGAGCGGGTCACCGTGTTGACGGTCGAGGGCGGTACCGTGCCTGGCCCGTCGGCGGATGATGTGGCCCGGCATCTGGGCCGCAATGGCATCGACACCACGACCATGACGGCGGCGCCCGGGCGGCGCAGTATTGGCGAGGCTATGGTAGATGAAGCCGCCACGGCGGGCGGCGATATATTGTTGAAGGGGGCGTTCACCAATAGCCGCCTCCGGCAAATGATCTTCGGCGGCGCCACGCGGGATATTATCAATAAGTCGGTCCTGCCAGTGTTGCTGGCGCGTTAGGCCTGCTGATGGTTTAGAACGGTTCGCCGGCTGGCGATTAGAGGTATTTAGGAATGACTGACGACCCCATGCTTCGGCCCCGCTATACGGGGCTGGCCAGCTTCATGCGGGCCCCCTATCGGGAAACTTGGGAGGGCGTCGATATTGGTCTGATCGGCGTGCCCTTTGATGGCGGCGTGACGAACCGGCCCGGCGCCCGACATGGCCCGCGTGAAATTCGCAATCAATCCAGCCTGATTCGCCGGATCAACCACGCAACGAAAATTTGTCCTTACGATTTGTGTGCGGTCGCCGACCTGGGCGATGCCTGGATTGAAAAACCGTTTGAATTGGAAGGCGCGCTGAACGAAATAGCGGCTTTTTATGGCCGGGTACATGAGATGGGCATTACGCCCCTCTCGGCGGGCGGCGATCATTCTGTGACCTTGCCCATATTGCGCGCCATTGGCGCGAGACCGGAACAGCCCCTTGGATTGGTGCACTTCGATGCCCATTGCGATACCGGTGACGATTATCTCGGTTCAAAATTTCATCACGGCGCACCGTTTCGACGGGCCGTGGAGGAAGGCCTGCTGGATCCCAAACGCTGTATTCAGATCGGCATTCGCGGCTCCATGAACGATATAGATTTATGGTCATTCAGCCACGACAGCGGTATGCGGGTGATTTATATCGAAGAGTTTTTCGAACTTGGAGTGCAGGGCGTGATCGACGAGGCGCACCGGGTGGTGGGTTCTGGTCCGGCCTATGTGACTTTTGACGTAGACGGTCTGGACCCGGTCTATGCGCCGGGTACCGGGACGCCGGAGGTGGGCGGGTTTTCCACCCTTGAGGCGCAATTGATGCTGCGCGGCCTGCGCGGCCTGAACCTGATTGGCGGCGATGTGGTCGAAGTCTCGCCGCCCTTTGATCAAAGCGGCAACACGGCCCTGGTCGGCGCCACCATGATGTTCGAAATCCTCTGCCTGTTGGCGGAGTCCCGAGCCGGTTAGAGCAATACCGAATCCTTGAGGATCGCGAAGTGATTCCAGGCGATTGGAAAAAATGTCTCTAATTCTAAAGTTTTGAGATTTTTCAGAATGAAAATGCTCTAGGCGTCTTCCTCTGGATAAAATTCGACCTTACGGTCGGGCGAGGCGTGCACGCCGTAGGTCTTTAACGGCTCCCTGCCGGTAACGCGAAAGCCATGCTTGACGTTTGGCGGCAAGACCATTGTGACACCGGGGCCGATGGGCGTCGTGCCCGGCTGACCTTCGATCCAGGCCTCGCCCGTACCTGCCACCACAGTGACAACTTCCATATAGGGATGGGAATGGGTGCCCGTGGAATAGCCCGGTTCCGACATCTGCAGGCCAAGGCGAATGGGTGTGGAGCCGTCTTCATCGCCGACAATGGTTTGATAGGTCGCCCCGCCTGGAAAGGGCTGTTTCGGGACCTTGTTCACATCGATAATC
>Ga0209403_10006635_pt1 | contig 11663 bp, 9 predicted proteins | sample ArcticOcean_MG_C_8_FD_187440 | JGI IMG/M metagenome (GOLD analysis project Ga0209403, IMG submission 187440) | Marine microbial communities from western Arctic Ocean - ArcticOcean_MG_CB11_86 (SPAdes) (version 2) | ecosystem: Environmental > Aquatic > Marine > Oceanic | place: Arctic Ocean... | reverse complement strand
GACCGCATAGAGCTTGTCATCGTACAAGCACTCTTCCCAGGGCGCCTGGAAGAAGTCTTCACCGCGGATGCCGTCGCGGGCGGCATAGTCGTCGAGTGGCTCAAAGGCACCGCGGGCGGCATAACTGGCAACGAGGAAGCGGTCGAAAATTGTCAGATCGGGGGCAACTCCACCGGCGACGGCGGGCAGGATCTTGGATGTAATGTGATTGCCGGGAATGTCGACCTGCTCCACGACGTATTCTGTCTGTCGCCGATTGAAACGAGCGACCAATTCGGTGACGACTTCGTGACTGGAGCCGCCAGTGAAGAGATTCCAGAAGACGACTTTCTTGCGTGAGTCCTGATCCTCAGCCGAGACAGGAGGCGAAAAAAGGATCGCAAGAAGGATCAAGGCGGCGACGGCCATGGGCTGACCGATCCAGCGATGGGTGCTCACAGTTTTGAGATCTCCAACTCGGGTTAGGCTCCTACTGTAGGGGGGGGGAAGCCATTTTGAGCAACTTCGGAACCAGTGGTTGCCGTCAGTGGCTGAGCGCACCACCTTGCCATCGTCAAAGCGCCGATAGGAGAAAACCAACAGTGAAACAATATAGAATCATCTGGCCGCTGGTCATGCTGGCGACACTGGGGGGTGTTGAGATGCTGCACGCACAGGACCTGGAAAAGCTGCAATCTGCCGTGGCGCCCGTGATGGCTCTCAGCGACAACGAGGTGCTCGAGTTGATTCCCGAGCGCGCCGGATTGCGTTTCACGGGCTGCCCGAACTGCACGGGTGGCACGCAGGAGAATCAGCTGTGGTGGACGATCCAAGAGCCACACACCGTCTACTGCCAGCACTGTGATCTGCGCTACCCGAACGACCTCTTCCCTGACGACCAAACGCTCAGCGTCATCAACAGCCGCGGTGAGACCCACGCGTATCCCTACTGGGACGATGCGGACGGCTATCACCACTTCTTCCAGGCGAAGGGCTGGTATGTGGCGCGTGAATATTTCCAGGATGCGGCGCGTTGGCTCGCTGAATTGTATGCCGCGACGGGGGAAGAGAACTATGCGCGTCGTTCAGCGCTGATCCTGCGTCGGTTTGCCGAAGTGTATCCCGGCTATCTGGTGCACTACGACTATCCCTTCCGCCAGAAGATTCTGTGGGCGGGAGAAGAAGACTTTCCCTATCCCGTGCCCGATTTTCGCGCCGCAAAGTGGTCGTGGTGGGCGTACATGGATATCTCGGAAGATCTGTTGAAGGCATACGAGGTCATCCGTGACAGCGGCGCCCTGAACGCAGAAGACCAGCGGCTGATCGAGACCGATCTGTTCCACGCCATGGTAGGATTCATCCACAACTACGAGCCGGCGTTGACGAATATGGATCCGACGCTGCTGCGGTCGCTGATCTGGGCCGGGCAGGTGCTGCACGAACCCGACTACATCCACGATGCCGTGCATCGGATCGGTCTGCTGACGCGCCAGCAATTCTTCGCCGATGGCGCCTGGCGTGAAGGCGCCGTGTCGTATCACAACCAGACGACGCGGGGACTGGGGATGCTGGTGGATCTGCTCGATGGCTACAGCGATCCGCCGGGCTACAAGCCAGATGACGGAAAGCCCTGGGCGGGGGCACGATTCGATCATCTCGATATGGGCGAGCAGTTGCCGATTCTCGCGCGGGCACGGCAGGTGCCAAATCTGCTGCGTTATCCGAATGGGCGTGTCGTCGCCTTCCACGATACGTGGGCACGTGAGGGCATGGCACCGACGCAGCGATCCACGTCGTCGATTCTCCCGGAGCTGGGTCATGCCTGGCTCGGACGGGGCGAAGGCGACGGTCAGATCCAAACGCATCTGCACTTCTCGGGTGGTTACGGACACCAACATCGCGATGTGCTGGGGATGACGCTTTTTGCGCGTGGGCAAGAACGACTGGGCGACATGGGTTACACGCATACGCGGTATCGGGCGTGGACGCTGACGACGCTGTCGCACAATACGGTCACCGTCGATGGCATCGATCAGCAGGCAGGGTCGCTGGATCATCCGTCGGATGGGGCGCTGACATTGTTTGTTCCGGGCGATGGTGATCTGCTTGCGGTGGTCGAAGCGCGCGGGGAGCGCGCCTATCCTGATTTGGTGGATGAATACAAACGCATGCTCGTGCAGATCGGAGCAGGCGATGACGCGTATGTGGTGGATTTGTTTTCCGTCGTCGGTGGCTCGCGTCATGAATACGTGCTGACAGGAGACGCCGATCATGATGGGGCGCTCGAACATGATCTGCCGATGCAGTCGTATGGTCCGATGTTGTTGCCCGAAGGCGTCGACGTGAAACTGCCGACGGGCGAGAGCACACCAGGTGAGGCGGGTGACCACAACCTCGGATACGCTTTCTTGCGCGATGTGCAGCAGGTGCCGATCGATGCTGCATGGACGGTGACCTTTGCCAGCGACGCTGCGATGATGGGTGCTGTGAAAGTGCATGGTACGGCGCTTGGCAGTGATGACATTCTCTTCAGTGCGCAGGCGCCGTCTGTTCGACGGGCACAGAATGATGACGCCGTCCTCGATCAATTCACCATGCCTGTGCTTGTGCATCGACGCGACAGCAGTGACGGTGAGGCCCTCGTGAGTCGTTTCGTCACGGTCCTCGAGACGGTTGGTGAGGGCGGCGCTTTCGTGGATGGTGTGGAGCGTCTCGAAGTGGAGGCTGGCAGCGATGGCGTCGCCGTGCGGGTCACATGGAATGACACGGTGGATCTGCTGCTCGTCGCAGCTGATGCGAATTCGACGGTTCGTGTTGCCGATGTCGAATTAGGCGATGTCGAACTACAGGGGCGACTCGGTTTTGTGCGGATGCGAGGTGAGGAGGTCGTGGAGATGCGCCTGGTTGGGGGCACGAAGTTGAGTGCGGGTGGGCGCGTATTAGAGGGCCATGGTGTGCAGCAAGGTCTTGTGACTTCGACGAAGCGACGCGAAACAGGAGACGACGTGGACGCCCTGGTGACGAATTTAGTCGTGTCTCAGGTGGGCGAAGGAGCCGGGCTGTGGGCGATCGTAGCCGAAGCGGATGGTTTTCATCACGGCCACCAGATCGTTGCCGTGGAGGGTGAATCGGCAGCTATCACGACTCTGGTACTGGCCAACGATCCGGGCTATGTCGTTGCGGGTGTCAGTCACAAGAGCGGTGATCGTGCTAAGAGTGGTGGCAGCAGTGAGGCGAGTGCGGGTGGCGAAATGGCCTATTTCCCTGGACGCTCGTGGCAGGGCGAGACAGTGGTGGAGATCGTTACGAAGGCGGCGTGGTCGGCTCCGCGCTGATAGTTTGCACGGCGACGATCCCACCGGCGGGCGATTTTTCTCTGACGACTCAGTGACCATCAACTTCAGTGACCATCGACTCAGGCTGATGCCTTCGCGCTACACTGAGGACGATTCTGCCGGATCACGTTTCATGGATAAGGCAATGCGTTTGCGATCCAGATCGATGTCGAGGACACGCACTTTGACCTGCTGTGCGACTCTGACCACGTCGTTTGGATCCTTCACATAGCGATCGGCGAGTTGGCTCACGTGGATGAGGCCATCCTGGTGCACACCGATATCCACGAAGGCGCCAAAGTTGGTGATGTTCGTGACGAGACCGGGCAGAATCATGCCCTGTTCAAGGTCTTGCATGGTCTCGATGCCATCGGCAAAGGCAAAGGCCTCGAATTGCTCGCGCGGGTCGCGGCCTGGTCGCGCCAGTTCTACGAGGATGTCCTGCAGCGTCGGAATACCAAGATCCCCAGCGACATACTGCTGCAAGTCGATACGCTCACGTAGTTCAGATTGGGCGATCAGATCGGCGACGGTGCATTTGAGATCGGCTGCCATGCGGTCGACGAGGTTGTAGCGTTCGGGGTGCACAGCACTGGCATCGAGAGGATGTTTGGCGTCGCGGATGCGCAGGAAACCGGCAGCCAGCTCATAGGCACGTTTGCCGAGTCGAGGCACCTCAAGTAATTGGCGGCGGCTGCCGAAGGGCCCGTTATCGCGGCGATGATCGACGATGTTGCGAGCCAGTTGCGGCCCCAGGCCGGAGACGTAGGCGAGCAGATTGTGGCTTGCTGTGTTGAGATCGACACCGACACCGTTGACGCAGCTGACGACGACGTCATCGAGGCCGGCCTTCAAGTCGTGCTCCTCTACATCGTGCTGATACTGACCGACCCCTATCGACTTCGGATCGATTTTCACCAGTTCTGCCAGAGGGTCCATGAGACGACGGCCGATGGAGACGGAGCCACGCACGGTCAGGTCGTGGTCGGGGAATTCTTCGCGGGCAACGTCTGAGGCGGAGTACACGGACGCACCGGCTTCGTTGACCATGACGATCTGGATCGAAGCGGGTAGTCCGAGACCACGGACGAAGCGCTCCGTCTCGCGTCCCCCTGTGCCATTGCCGATGGCGATGGCTTCGATGGTATGCCGCGTGCATAGCTGGCGCAGGGTGTCGGTGGCCTTCGCCGTGTGCCGATCAGGGAAGATGACGTCGTCGTGGACGAGGCCACCCTGACTGTCCAGGCACACGAGTTTGCAGCCCGTGCGCAGTCCCGGGTCGAGGGCCAGAACATGGCGTGCACCCAGCGGTGCCGCCAGCAGCAGTTGGCGCAGGTTTTCGGCGAAGACGCGAATCGCCTCGGCGTCGGCGCGACGCTTCGTTTCGACACGCAACTCAGTCTCCATGCCGAGAGAGAGCAGTCGCTTGTAGCCGTCGGTAATGGCGAGACGCACCTGTTCGCTGCCACTACCGCTGCCGCGCAGAAAACGACGTTCGAGGGCGGCAATGCATTCAGCTTCGGGGCCGAGGATCCGGAACGACAGCAAGCGTTCTTTCTCACCTCGCCGCATGGCGAGGATACGGTGCGATGGCGCACGGGAGACGGGTTCTTCCCAGTCGAAGTAATCGCGGAATTTCTGCGCCTCCTGCTCTTTCCCTGAGGCGACCTGCGTGCGCAAGACGCCGCGTGTCTGAAAGAGTCGACGGATCTCGGCACGAGCTTCCGGGTTCTCACTGACCCATTCGGCGATGATGTCGCGGGCACCGGCGAGGGCATCGTCGACGGTGGCGACGTCCTTCTCGGCGCTGACGAAGTCGGCGGCGAGTTTGTCTGGCATCGATCCGTCCTGCTGCAGCAGAATCTTTGTCGCCAGTGGTTCGAGGCCCCGTTCACGCGCCATGGTGGCTCGTGTGCGACGTTTTGGTCGAAAGGGTAGATAGACGTCTTCGAGCGCACTGAGGGTGGAGGCGCCGTTCACTTTGGCGCGCAGTTCGTCCGTAAGGACTCCCTGCTCTTCGAGAGATTCAAGGACTGTGGTGCGCCGCTGGGTGAGTTCGCGTAGCTGCGCAACTCGATCGCGGATGGCCGTGACGGCGACCTCATCGAGAGAGTCCGTCTGTTCCTTGCGGTAGCGGGCGATGAAGGGGATCGTGCCGCCCTCGTCGAGGAGGGTGATGGCGGCCGCGACCTGTGCTGCTTGCAGAGATTGTTCTGTGGCGATCTGCTGCGAGAAATCGTACTCCGTGGTTTGTTTCATGGAGACGGAAGATCGACGATTGGCGTTTGTGCGCCAGATGGCCTTGGTCAACATCTTCGGGCGCTTCTGTTTCGGCCTGCGGTGTTGGCCAAGGCCATGGGGTCTCATTCATCGCGGCTCTATAGTGTATGACGGGCTATGATCACTGATGTATGATCTGTACTCGATCGCAAGACAGAGAGCCAGGATCGATGGCTAGTGATCTGGAGCAAGGAGAGAGACGGGGTGACAGTGGAACAAACATTTGATCGGGTGACGTTGCCTCATCTGGGCAATCGTGTCTTGCGCATGGGGGTCGCGGCCAATGGGGGGCTGTTGTCGGATGACGTGTCCTATGCGGCAGGGCGGGGGGTGAATCTTTGGCTTTATGGTCGGAGTTTCGGGCAGGCGACGGCACCGCTGCAGGATCTGTTGGCGCGTGAGCGTGAGAAGCATGTAGTGGTCATGCTCGGCACATTTGTGCTCACGGCACGTGGTGCGCGGCGAGCGGTGGAGAAGGCGCGGCGTGAACTCGGGATTGATACGGTGGATCTTTTCCTCATGCCCTGGCTTGGACGCACCGCCCGTTTCAGTCCAGCGATTCAGGATGCGCTCGTGGAGATGCGCGGGGCAGGGCTTGTCCGAGGAGTCGGGACGAGTATCCACGATCGGGAACGGGCGGGCAGGCTGGCGGCGGATTCGATTCTCGATGCCTTCATGCTGCGCTACAATGCGAAACATCCCGGGGCGGAGACCGATGTGTTTCCGCACCTGGTGAAACGGGATCCAATCGTCATCTCTTATACAGCCACGTCATGGCGGCAACTGCTGAAGCCATTGAAGGGCATTCAAATGCCACCGTGGCCGGGCGCTGATCTCGGTGCCACGATGCCACCGCTGACGGCCGCTATGTGTTATCGCTTCGTCCTCAATAGTCCACATGTGCACGCCACGTGGACGGCGCCTGCGACTCGACAGGAACTCGATGAGAATCTCGCTGCTGTGGAAGCGGGCCCCTTGTCACCTCAAGAAGAAGCGTGGGTGCGCGAGTATGGTCGGCAAGTGAAGGCGAAGCGGAAGCGTGACTACGTCTGATGCGGTCTCTTTTTCAGGCACATTTCCTCATGCGAGATGTCCTGGAGGAGCGATCCCGCCTGCATCGTACTACGAGGATGAGGCTCTGGTTTAGTGGCGCGGGCGCGTCTTTGAGGGGCCTGATTTGATCGAGGACTTCAACATTGATGTGATGAACACCCCGTTGCAGGGCATGGTCGCCAGCATTCTGCTCATCGACGATATGCGAGAGCAAGCGGTGTGGCTTGCCGAACTCTCCTTTTGGCTTTCCACAGGAGGGTATCCGTGCGGAGCAAGCGCCGACGGGGAACTGGGCGATGAACTAGGCGGGTCTCGCGCTGCATCGAGGTGAAGGCTGGATCTGCAGCATCCGTAGACTGCTGTGGCGAAGACGCGGTCGTGCTGGACTGATCGCGCCTAGCTGAACCGATCGCGTCTAGTCGTCACACCTTACTCGTCCGCTGGCGGGCGCGGTGCGGGCTTGCCGAAAAAGAGGCAGGCGAAGGCGAGGGAAAAAGGCAAGATCGCCATCGTTGTTAGAACCGGGCCATAGCCTCCCATCAGATCGCGAGCGATGCCGAAGGGCATTGGTCCCAAGGCGGACGCAGCTACGAGCAAGGTCGACGAGAACCCGGCGATCGCGCCGAGATGCCGCCGGCCGTAGTAGTTGGCGAAGATGACACCCATCACGAGCATCTCAATGCCACTCTGAATTCCCCAGAAGATCCCAAAGGCATAAGCGTGCGTCACAGAGTTGAGGTGAGTGGCGCTGATGAGGACGGCGCTTTCCATGAACAGGGAAGTTGCAAGTAGAAATCGCGGTGGGATGCGGCCGATGACGAAGCCAGTGATCAACTGAAAAGCAGCACTTGTGGCGGCGATGGGGACGAAGATCGTTGCAGCCGTCGATGAAGAGAGTCCGCCATCTTCGAAGACGGAGAAGATGTGGAAATACAGCCCCGTATTGAGCATGGCGACGCAGGACATGGCGGCACATGTGACCCAGAAAGCGGTCGATTGCTTGGCCTGGGCGAGGGTCCAGTTGATCTCGAGGGGTTCGGATTTCGATTCGGCGGATTCGGTGCTCTGTGATATCGGGCCGGCTTCGTCGGGCTTTGTGCCGGCGCCATCGGGCAACAGACCGTGGTCTTCGGGTCGATCGCGGGCGAAGATGTAACCCAGTGGCAGCATCACGCTGAGCAGGATTCCGCCGAGGATGACATACGTCCAGCGCCAGCCAAACTCGTCGATGAGGGTGTTCGCCAAGTACGGGAACAGACCGCTCAGCAATGCCCCGGCGACGCCGACAATGCCCATGATTCTGCCGCGACGACGCACCCACCACAGGTTGATCACGTTCTTGCTGGCGAGCGTCAGTGAGCCCTGGCCGAATTGCCGCAAAACGACAAAGCCGAAGAACAGCATGACGGCATTGCGCACGAGACTCATGTAGATGCAGGCCAGTCCCAGCAGCAGACTGAAGAGGCAGATCATGAAACGTGAGCCGTGCCGATCGAAGAGACGACCGACCCAGGGAAGGAACAGGCTCGCTGTGAGGGTTGCCGCCGTGTAGAGAGTGCTGACGATGGACCGGCTCAGGCCCAGGTCCTCGATGAAGTGATTGAGAAATGCGGAAAAGCCGGGGGTCTGCCCCGGATTCGTCATCACGCCCCCGGTGGCGCCGAGGGCAACGATGATCCAGCCGTAGTAGAACGGCGTACTGTGAACCAGACGGCTACGCCGGGAGGCGTACCGAGTCGGACGTTTCTCCGGCGGATCCTGCGACCTCAAGGGCGAATCAGAAAATCAGGATCGGAGAGGGTGAGCAGGAAGACAATAATCGCGTCCTTTTGCTCACCCGTCATACGCGGTTCCCTGCCAACGAGAAGGGGATCGAGGGTTGGCGAGCTTCGCAGCCCACCATCGTAGTGATCGATGACTTCGCTCAATGTCTGGAATCGTCCGTCATGCATGTAGGGGGCAGTGTGCTCGATATTCCGCAGGGTGGGCGAGCGAAACTTGCCTGCATCGTAGACAGATCCCGTGACGGACGCCAGACCCGAGTCACTGATGGTTGCCTGCAGACCATTGTTGTGAAATTGATTGTCCGTGAACAGGACCGGCCATGGCAATGAAAACAGTCGCCGATTTCATTGAAGAAGAGTTCGACGCCGAGTAATTCCTGTGCTGTGAGGGTGGGGGTGCCGGCGGCATAGCGATCAAAGCGTGAGTTGGCAGAGATACAGGGTGCGTTCAAACTGGGCGATCGCTTGCACCGGGCATTCCGCAGTGATCTTCCCGGGACCAAAGGCTGCCTGGAACAAAACCGGATAGCGAGAGTGGCGCGAAAGTGGCCTCCACATTTGCCCACGTCTCGCCCATTTCATCTGCATCCACGACGGGCTGCAGGGATCTCCGGTGGCGGGAAGCCCTCGGGGATGACAAGGTCCTGAGCAAGGGGCGACGCGACAGAGCCACGACGCGGAGGCTGGCTCGGGTGCTAGGCAATGGTCGAAGCATGGCTGGGAAACGGCGATCCAGTCAACGCAACAGGAGCAGCTTGCGCGTCTCAGTCATCGCGCCGACCTGCAGTCGAATCAGATAGGTGCCTGAGGCGAGATCGAACCCGGCATCGTTCAGGCCATCCCAATGCGCCTGATAGATTCCGGCAGGCCGGAACCCCCGTACGAGATCGGCGACACGCTGGCCCGACAGGTTGTAAACGATGAGCGACACATGGGCATCATCGTGGAGTTCAAAGGGGATGACGGTTTGGGCGTTGAATTGGTTCGGGAAGTTGTGGCCCAGCGCCGTTGCATTCGGTTTCGCATCCTGAAGTGTCTCAAGGACGGCCGTGCCGGTAGGCGGGGCGCCAGTGACTAAACGGATGTCATCGAGATAGAATGTGCCGCGCAATGTGCCGAACAGACGCACATATTTGATGCCGAAGTCACCGCCCTGGCTCTGTGTCGCCGGGATGGAAAGCGAAGGCAAGGGACGTGAAGGCAATTGCCGGTATCGGATCTGGTGTCGACCACTGGACGTTGAAACCATTACCGTCGATGCCAACGGACGAAATGCCGGAGAAGACTTCTGTCGTCTCCTCGTAGTTGATGTCGGCACTGAACAGCGCCGTCTGTTCCCAAGTCGAATCCAGACCATCCGCCGAAATGTGCAGATCCATTGGCGGAAATACGGTGAAACTCGTTTTGCGAGGATATGTGCTCCCATGCTCGTCTTCCAGCCGGACTCGCAGTCCATACCGTCCAATCGAAACATCCGCTGGGATCTGCAAATGGCCGACGTATCTGCCTCCGCCCTGGTCTTCCATGGGAAAACTCGGTTGACCTTGCAGTTGAGGCACGGACAGTATGATCTCGGCGATATTGCCCGCAGATACGCCAGGGAAAGGTTCGGTCAGGGCTGTTACTTCAAGGTCGTGGGGTGCTTCCCCGCCGCTCACGATCGACCGCTGACTCATCGAGAGATGCCGAATCGCCTGACTAGGTGGTGTAAAGCGGACTGCCCTCACTCCCGACAGTGTATTCTCAGAGATCAAGACGATCCCGTCGCGATAGGGCTGTACACCCCATGCCTGGCCCGTGACGTAGTAACCGATCTCCACCGGGTCGGCTGGATCGAAGAGATCAAAAATTCGCAGTCCTGAGTCGTAGTAGCCCCAATAGAGAAGGCCATCCTGGACCCATGGATTGTGTGATCCCATGAAAGAGCCCGTAACGAAATCCTCCGACCGAAAGCGTCCGACTTCGATCGGGTTCGAGGGGTCGCTCACGTCGGCGATATGCATGAAGGCGTTTGGATTGAACTCGGCGTTGTAGTAAGCGAAATCACCTCCGGCGGCAGCACGATGGATGCCTTCGGGGGCAAACACATTTGAGCGTGTTGCGATGTGATCAGGATCCGACACATCTGCGATCACGAGACCACCGAACTCCTCGACGATGTCGCTGATATAGGCAATGTCGTCGAGGATGAAGATGTCGTGGATGATGTTGCTGAAGCGATCGTTCGAATTCAGCCAGGATCCCGTGATCGCTGGATTCGATGGGTCCGATAGATCGACGATGGTGATGCCGAAGCAGCTCGAATGGGCAAGGTAGGCGCGATTGGCATGGAGGAAGGCATTGTGAACGCCCTCACCACAGGGTTGTGTGAACTTGCTCAGAATTTGCGGATTGCGAGGATCCGAGACGTCAATGACGGTGATCCCGCCCGGTCCCTTGTCCGTTGGATGGCCGGAGACGACAGCGATGTCGCCGGCCACCTTCACATCGTGAGCGGTACCGATGATGGGTACTGTCGCTGCGAGTGTCATTTGAGATGGATCAGATACGTCGACGATATACAGCTCGTGATCGTCGACTGCAAAGGTGCCGATGTAGGCATAGTCCCCGGCGACGTAGATATCACTCGTCGGCGCAACACCGAGACGTGTTGTGGGCCGGTTCAGCTTGAGCTCGCTGATGAATTCGACGTTCAATGCGGGCGGATCCTGAGCGCTTGCGGCCGTTGCCGCAAGCAGGCATGAGAACAGGGCTGTACCGCAGGTTGCGGAAAAACGCCGCATCGATGCTTTCTGGGTAGAGTGAGACTGGTCTGACAATCTCACCCGGCAGGTGCGTGCTTCCAAGGTGAAAAGGTCGTCGAAGCGGGCTGTGAGATTTTCAGTCATGGTACCCCAAAAGATGACGGTCGAAGAACAGATTCAATCAGTTTTGCGGCGACTGCTATGCGAAGCAGATGTCAACCAGGCTCTCGAGAATAAGAATCGATGCCGCTTGAGCGTTACCGATTCGTGCCAGCTTTGTTCCGACGAGCACACAGAATCAACCAAATACGTTGATGCAGTATCATAACCCAAGTTTGGGCATGACCTCGCGCAGGTAGGCGTCGGCGAGAAATCGATAGCCTTCGGCGCTGGGATGGATTCCGTCGATGTATAGGTGGATGTCGTCGGGTCCCATCAGATCCAATCCATCGATATAGTGGATGTTCTTGTCGCCGGATCCCTGCAGC
>Ga0209403_10006634_pt1 | contig 11663 bp, 15 predicted proteins | sample ArcticOcean_MG_C_8_FD_187440 | JGI IMG/M metagenome (GOLD analysis project Ga0209403, IMG submission 187440) | Marine microbial communities from western Arctic Ocean - ArcticOcean_MG_CB11_86 (SPAdes) (version 2) | ecosystem: Environmental > Aquatic > Marine > Oceanic | place: Arctic Ocean... | reverse complement strand
TCATAAAATCTTTTAAAGTATATTTCTTTTTTTTTGTTCTTTTTTTTGTTCTTATATTATCACATAATTTACAATCATTTTGTTTTTTAAATCTTTTAATATTATTTTTATTATTATAAAATTTATCTAAAGTTTTATATTGCTTACATGTTAAACAATTTATTTTTATAGGTTCATTTGTAGCAATTGATATAGACGTGAAAATTAAATTATCAATAATTCCAGAAATTAAAGCATCTCTACTTTTTATTTTCATACGAAGTCTATTAGAACAAGTATTAGAACAAAATTTATAAGGTTTATTACTCCTTTTTTTAATTTGTTTTTTTGTTCTTGTAAATTTAATATTACAATTTAAACAAGTAAAATCCATTTAAATATGACTTACGCCGTTTTTTTAAATACTTTTATATAATTAAACAAAAATAATTTAAAAGTAAAAATGTATAATTAATTAAGATGGCATTAACAGCAGAACAAAAAGAAAATCGTCGCAATTATATGAAAGAATGGAGGAAAAAAAATAAAGAAAAATATAAAAAACAAAATAAAGAATATCAAAAAAAATTTAGAGATAATAATAACAACAAAGAAAAAATTAAAACAAAAAAAAGAATTTATAGAACCAAAATAATATTTTGTAAATTTTGTGGTTGTAAAATGCAATTAAATACAAAAAAAGCACATCTAATTACAAAGAAACATAAAAAAAATATTAAAAAAATGGAAGGTCTTTTACAAAATTTTAAATTAAAAAAAATATTTAAAAAAGTAAAAATATTTAATTAAAATGTCAATTTCTAAACAAGGTTTAATTAAATGTTCTCTAATAACAAAAAAATTTGTTGGAAAAAATGCTACATTATCAGAAAAAATAAAGTTTATGCTTAAAACAAAAAATAAAGCAACAACAATGGCAATTTATTTTACAATAGTAAATGATATTGAATTGTTAAAAACAAAAGGTAATTGGGAAGCAGATATTAAAGATACAAATAAAATGATTTTAGGAATACAAAATATGATAAATAAAAAATTCGGACCTACTTTTTATTAATTTCAGAAATAATAACTGGACCGCAACAAAGGGGTAGGTTGGGTTTGCCAAGCAACAACCAAAGGCCTATAATTGAATAACATTGGAGGTTTGGGTGCACGAATTTAAAATATAAATTTCTAAGTTTAATGTATAAAAAAAAATGGAATTTAATTTTATTATAAATCCTAAAACTAATAAAAAAGTATCTATTTTTGGACCTACTGGTAAAAAAGTATTAAATCATTATATCAATTATTTACAAGCAGGTTCAAGTGCCGCTGCTGCCCCTTATATATTACCGTGCACAAATGATGGTTTTAAATTAAATAAGGAAGGATATGATAAATATAAATCGTATAAAAAACAATGTCCAGATGGTGGCGAAGACCTTACCACTAGGGATGGATTAAAAATAAAAGGGTCAAAACGAATATCCTGGCATTTCAATACATGTGATAAATATATCAATGAAGGTAATGACATAATAAAAAAATTCGACCGAACAAATGATATAAATGAGGAGGATGTAAACCGATTGGAAGTATTGTTGAGTTATATAAATTACTTCAAAATGCAGTATGGTAAATGTAATAGAAAAAGGTATGTTTTTATACGTGATTGTATAAACAAACGGGTTAATCACAACGCCTTGTCCTCACACAGCTATGCGGCAAATAAAATGAAAATGTATGGAACTGAATGTGCAAATCACAAGTTTGAACGACATATAAAATTAATGTGGAAATTTATAAAAAGGAAGTCAATGAAAACAAATAAAACCAATTCAATAAAAGTTACCAAAAGTAATAAAAATTCAAATTCATCAAATATATTATCCAAAACAATTGAAATATCCATTGATAGGGAGATAAAAAAACAGGAAGAAAAAGATAAGAAAAAGAAAAGTCAAAAAAAAATAGTTAAAAAAACAGAGAGAAAAAAGGTTGATCAAAATAAAACAAAACTAATTGATGATCAAAATAAAACAAAACTAATTGATCAAAATAAAACAAAACTAATTGATGATCAAATCAGGTTTAAATTATCCGAACGAATAATCAAAGACGACCATAAATTTCTGAAGGACAAAATAAACGATGTTATTAAGATGGTAAAGAAATCAGGTCTGAAGGAAAGTATAGTTATAAGAAACAATCTTTACAATGGCAATAGTATATATGATTATATTCAAAATCTTAAATTGAACATTAGTATTCATGATATCACGTTCAAAAAACTAATTTCCAAAAATGTGAAAAAACAATTGAAACAATATATTAAATTAATCGGTGATTATGACAAGAAAATTGGAAAATATAAAGACATGATTGGTAAATTGAAATGGGATATACTTAAATTAGATAAAGCATTTAATGCGTGTAGTAACAAAAGTTCAGGATATTGGGCTCAGTTTTCGTCATATGTATTCAATATGTGCGATGAATACTACTGGACAAAACGGTACAAGATAGAATATGAGAATACCATGGATGGCATTAAAAGTTTGCATAAAATCATACAATCGGAAATAACATTAAAAAAATTTATTCAATTGAATTTTAGCGAGTTGTCAGACTACACTAAATTGGCAAAAATAATAAATAGATTATTTGCCAACAGCAAGTTCGTGAATTTAAGTCACTTAAAAATAAAAATTATATAAAAAAATTGATTTAAAAAAAAATTTGATTTATTAATATTTATAATTTATAATAAAAATAAAATGTCTTTTACAAAAAATGAAATTATTGAAATGTCAAAATTTATAGATTTAATAATAATAAGTAAAAATAAAAAAAAAAATTTTACAAATTTAGTAGAGTTGATTTTAAATGGTAATTATCTGGAATCTTGCGCAAGTTATATTGTTTTAAAAGTAAATATATCAAGCAAAAAAAAAAAAAGAAATTGGAAAAAAAAAAAAAAAAAAAAAAAAGGAACTTGGAAAATACCAGAAAAAGAAACAACAGAAATTTTAAAAGAATTAAGAAAAGAAATAAATTTGAAATTTGGGGATGTTTTTGAAATTTAGGGATGTTTTTGAAATTTAGTTTTGAACATATTTATTTTTTTTTTATTTGCAAAAAATATTTTAATTTATAATAATGTTTTTTAACATAAAGTGGTTGTAAATATAAACCAAACCATAAAAGAAGAGGAAAACCCACACATTCAATTATTGTATAATTATTATTATAAGAATTTATTAAAAAACAAAAAGCAGTCAAAGTAGCACAAATAGACATTAATGAAACAAAATATAATCCTATTATTCTTTGTAAAACACAAATATACCAGTTATCTGGAAATTTCATAAACGTTCTAGCTACCCAAAATGATTCTGCTATTTGTCCAATAAATATTACAGCAGTAAATGATTGTAAAATAACAGAATAATAATAAGGTTTTTGAAAACCATTTTCTATTTCTTTTCCAAAATTAAAATGCCATAAACAACAAAGAAATGAAAAAAGTGCGCCTGGAATATGATGTTCATATATAGAACGTAAATTATGTTTATACATAGATATCCATCCAAATAAAGATGCTAAAGTATCAATTGTATATATAATAGAAAAAGGTAAACTATGATAAGATGCTTCATAAAATGCTATTGAATCACATTTTGTTGTAGTTTTAAAAAAATTATGATGATAAATACTAAGTAAAAAATTAATTTGTGACAAAAATGTATATTTATAAAAAAAAATTAAACCTCTCCTTACTAAATCTATATAAAAAACTAAAATAAATAATCTTATTATAAATGGTGCTTGTAAAATTTTCATTTATTAAAAAAAACTAATTAGTTTTTAAATAGTTAGTGTCAAAAAAAATTTGATTTAAAATGTTTTGTTTTAATATTATAAAATTAAAATGGAAATATCAAACTATCAAAGATTTATAAAAAAACAATTAACAAAAATAACAATTTGTAGAAAATTAAATAATATTAATATTAGTTTTTGTCCAAAATTAGAATCACAAAAATATGATGGTGTTATAGTTTTAAAAAATGAAATAACAGAACAATTAATAGAATTAATATTATTAGAAGATGAAGAACTAAAAACAAAAATGAGAGGTATTACAACTGGTGGTTATCATAGATATCAATTAGTGAAGGCTTTACATCAATTATGGGATTAGAGAGTTTTATTAATTTCTTATATGTTTAAAATATATTTTTTTTTTGTAATTTAAAATATTTTAAAAATGTGATTTATTTTTTTTTTAAATATTTAAAAAATTAAATTGAATATTTAAAAATTATTTTAAGAAAGTCAAATAAATGAATAATATTTACGTAGTAGCTTTTGTTTGTTTATTGTTTTTAATTGGTTTTTTTTATTTTAATATTTTATAAAATATTCAAAAAACAGAGTATGAAATTTAAAAGAATATTAATTGAGAATGATGATATCATTTGATGTATAAATATAATATTTATATATAATATATACAAATGTCATTAAAAATTAAAAATAAAAAAAATAACATAAAAATAGATGTTGTTAAAAATATAATATTTATTATGTTTTTATTATTGATGATAAATTCGATTAAAAATATATATGATTTAATTTAATTTTAAAAATTCATTATATTTATCATAATTTATAATTTTTGATTTATCTATTAAAATAATTTTTTCTTTTAATAATTCATTAGTAGTTTTCAAATTATTTTCTTTACGTTTAACATAATAATAATTATCATAAAGTGTTTTAGTAATAAATTTAAAACAAATATTAATTTGTTCTTGTGTTCTTGCACCAGTAATAATAATATTTCCACTTTGAAATACAGAAATAGTAACTTTTTTACAATCACCATCTTTAAGACCTTTTCCCCCTTTTCCACTACATTTATTATCACATATACAACATCCTGGGAAGTTTGTGTCAAATACTTTTTTATTCCAATAATATTTTGTATTTACGCCAGGATATGTACATGGTTCATAAGAACAAATAATTTTATATCTGTCAAGTAATAAATTATATAAATTATCTCTTTTAATTTTAAAATTAACAGCAAAATCACTATTAATAAGTACAATTTCAAAATTAAAATAATTTATATTAGCAATAATATCTGTTTTAGATTGTAAATAGCTGGAATCTTGATTAATTTTTAAAAATTCATAAGTTTTTTTTTTAATTTCATCTTTTCTAATTTTTGTTTTTTTATAAATATCTTTAATTCTATTAAGCATAAAATCAATAATAAATTTTCCTTGATTTTCAGTTTTTAAACCAGTTAATTGAATTTTACCATTATTAAATAATTTAAAATTAATAATTTTTCTAGTAACTAAATAAAATTCATCTAATTTAAAATTAACAATAAGTTTTTTTGCTTGTTCTTCATAAATAATACATTTATCTTTTTTATATGCCAGTAATGCTTCATAATAACTTAAACTATTTTTATCTAAAACAACACCTAAATGACTAATTTTATCTGGACTTTTTCTATGAAATGAAACAATTTTAGCAAATTTATTTATACTTTTAATAAAAATACAATTTTCTAACATAAAATTTTTTTTCATCATTTTGATAATCATTTGTTCTTCATTAAGTTCTTTATGTATAGTATCTTGTTTAAGTCTTATTCCCATTGAATTATAAAATATAGAATTTTTCCTTTTTTTTTTATTTACTTGATAATTTTTTTTTGTTTTAAGATGTATTGGTTTTTTTGTTGGATGAATATCAATTGGAGGTGGTGATCCAATTTCAATAATATCTTTATTATTAAGTCCATTATATATTTCTAAATCAAGATTATCATAAACTGTAATAAGGTCTATTACTAATGGTATATAAGCTGTGGCTGTAATTGTTGATATTTTTAATTCTTTTTTAATAATTTTCTTAATAGAATCTGGTTTAGGAATTTGAATATCTCTTTTTTTAATATAGTCAATAATATCAGGACTATAATTTGTATTATTATTATTATTATCTTTTAAATCTTCTTTATGTTGTACTGCTTCTAATTCTTCCATGATATTTTTCATTTTATTATCAGTTATAAAACTGAAAAGATCGTCCTTATCCTCTTTATTATTATCATCACGATTATTGGCTATACTACTATCTAATATTCCGTCTTCTACTAAAGTAATACTTTGAATAATTGATGAATCAGAATTTAATGCCATTGAATAAGAATTTTAATATTTCTTTAAATAATTTTATTTTATTTTAATCAAATTTTATTTATTTTTTAAATTATTTAAAGAAATTTTCACATAAACCTTTAAATTACAAAAATTATTTAGGTAGTAAGTTAATATCTTCTAATAATTTTAGTTATACATCTAAACATATTTATATATTAAAAAAAATATAGACTAATTCGTATCAAATTTATTAATATTAGAAATATATATTAAATAAATAAAAAAACTAAAAAACTAAAAACTATTTAAAAATAACTCAATATTAAACAATGTGGAGGAAAACAGGAAAACAGGAAAACAAAATTTTTTATTTAGAATAATTTATAAATTTCTAACAGCAATTTTATTTGCATTTAGCGCAGGTCATATGGGTTCAACCCCCATTGAGAGTCTTTACTCTTATAGTTCAATTTTGGTAGAACACCTTAAAATGAAATTTGTTTCTAAATGAAAAATTAACTTCTCATAGCACAGCCCGGCAGTTGCACAAGACTGTAAATCTTGGTGTCGTCGGATCGAAGCCGACTGAGGAGAAATTAGGTTATAATTCCTAAACAAAAAAAATTAACTTTGCTCCTATAGCTCAATATGGTTAGAGCGCTAGCCTGTTAAGCTAGAGGTTCTTGGTTCAATTCCAAGTGGGAGCGTATTTTTATTTTTATTTTAAATATAAATCATTAAAAAAAATTAATGTTTTATATTATTTAAAATTTTAGCAACATAATTATTTAAATAATGAGTAAATTATTTGGAGAAATTTATAAAATAACAAATAAAATTAATAGTAAAATTTATATTGGTAAAGCACAAGTTAGTTGTTATGGTAAAACTCCAAGTATTGGAAGATTTAATCAACATATTAAAATAGCATTAAATGATGAAAAAAGATATGATTGTCCTTATTTAAATAGAGCAATACGAAAACATAATAAAAATAATTTTAAAGTTGAAGTTTTATTTCAATTATTTGGAGAATTTAAATCAACAGAATTATGTAAATTAGAAATTAAATATGGTTTAGAAAATCCTTGTTTTGGAAAAGATGGGTATAATTGTAGGTCATTTGAATATAATAGTGATTCTTTTTATGGAAAACGATTAGAATATGGTGCAGTAGATGGTGTAAGTAGAGTTTGTTTTATTGAAGGATGCATACACAATAAACAACCACAAACACTAAATAATTTTTATAAAGATAAAAATTCAGGTGTTGATGGTCATAGAAGTATTTGTAAAGATTGTAGTAAAAAATATGAAGATTTAAGAGAAAGACCACCACATTATAGTAAAAAACATTATGAAAAATATAAAAAAGAAATTTTAGAAAAACAGAAAATATATAGACAAACAGGAAATTATAAAGAAAAAAGAACAGAATATGTTAAAAAAAATAAAGATAAAATTAATGTGAGAGAAAGATTAAAATATAAAAAAAATGAAAATAATGAACAAGATAGAAAAAAAATTCAAAACAAAAAATATTTACAGAATAATACAGAAATAAAAAAAGCTTATCAATCATATAGAGGATATAAATTTAGAATAAATAAAAAAATGAAAAATAATAAAGTAATTTATCAATCAACTATAGATAAAATGTTAAAATTAGAAGAGTTGATAGAACAACATTGTAATATAAAAAAATTTATTGAATATAAAAATTATACAAACATAGAATGAAAATAAATTTAAAATTAAAAGATGAAAATTTACCAAAATTATATCAAAAATATAGGTCTGCGAAATATTTATATAAAAAAAAGAAATCAAAAAAGACACAAGAAAATATTAATAAAATATTATTAGAAAAAGGAATGAAAATTAGAAATAAATTTAAAGTAGAATAATCTTAATACATTTTTTTTTTATTTGATAATATTATAAATGTATTATAATTATATTATAAATCCTAAAACAAACAAACAATTTAAAATATCTTCAAAAAAAGGTCAGAGATTAATTTTAAAATATTTAAAATTTGTAGGTGGTGCTGAAAAACATAAAATGTTACCTCAACATACAGTAAAACCAAAAATACAAAAACATAAAATTGTAAAACCTCATATTGTAGAAAAACCGACAAATCAAACATCTAATAATATAACAACTCTATCTTTAGCAGATACAATACCTAAGGAAGTTTTTTGTGAAAATAAATTAGGTTTGGTAACAGGTTTGATACATAGAATTTTGGGATATGACACATATGGTAAATTAAAAAAAATGATTAAAAGTAATGGTTTATATTCAAAATGTAATGTTAAAAATTATGAGTGTAATTCAGGAGTATATATGTCTTTATTAAATACATGTGTATGGAAACAAATTAAAACAAATAATCAATCAGTAAAAGGATTTTTAGGAGAAATGGTAAGAACTGATATTATTTTAATATTTTCAAAAGCATTAATATATAAATATGATTATTATATAAATGAAGGTTGGGAATATGGTGTTAAAACTAAAAATACTTTTTTTAAAAATAAATATCGGGATTATAAATTACCATTAAAAAATAAAGTAGTAGATGGTGTAGATTTTTTCTTTATGAGAGGTTATGATTGTAATAAAGCAGATGTTAAACATGAAATAATTTTTAATAATAATATACCTTTTACTTATTTACAAGAAATTTGGATAACAGCTAATAAAACATATGAAAAATTTAAAAAAGATACAACAATTCCTATTAAATTTAGAAATATGGCTAAATTAATTCCAAAAGAATTAGAATGTAAGCATTACAATAAATATTGTTCAAAAAAAAAACAAATAATTACAGTTAAAAGTTGTTTAGAAAATTCACAAAATATAATTAACAATGCAAATCATAATTTTTATACATAGAAATTGTGATGATTTAAAAAAGAAAAAGCAAAATTATATAATTAAAATGATGGTCTAAAATTTATAATTATAAAATAAACATAAAAAGTATTTAAAAATTAAGTTTAAAGTAAATATAAAAAATGATTAAAAAAATATTTTATTTATTATCTAGTTTAGTATTAATTAATGCACATGATTATAATTTATGTGATTCTAATAATTTAATTACAATTGATTCAATTAATTTAAATCCCGATCCCCCACAAGTCGGTAAAGATTTAGTTGTTGATATTCATTTTAATACAAATGTTGATATTACTAAAGCTACTGGTGAAATGGATATTAAGAAGTTTGGTATTAATATTGCAAAAGTTAATTTTGATATTTGTCAAGAAAACCAATGTCCTATTCTTAAAAATACACAAAATAAAATTAGTATTACAAAAAATATTCCAAAAGATGTACCTGCTGGTATTAAAGTAAATACAGAAACAGTTATTACTTCTAATAATACAAGACTTGTTTGTGTAAATTTAGATACTACAGTTGATAAACCATCAATTGAAAATATTTTGTATTATTTAAGAGGTATTGTAAATGTAATTAAACAAAATTAATTTTTTTTGTTTAAATAAAATTATTGTAGAATCTTGTAGCAATTTTTATATTTTTTTAATTTTTGTTTCTTATTAAAAAAACAAGTGTATTTTTAATTTTTAAAAGAAATTACGATTTAAAATAGTATTAAAAAAAATTTGATTTTTATTTATTATTATTATTATTATTATTAAAAATGACAAAACAAACTAAAACTAATAATTTTTCAAAAAAAAATATTGTTTGGATAAAAGGAAACAAACCTAATTCAACAGATTTTTTAAGACGTCAGCAACAAAAAGAAAAAAAAGAACTACAACATTTTCTTAAAAGTATAAGAATATGTGCTAAAATAAAAATAAATAAAAGAAAATGTAAAAATATTCCTTATCTTATTAAATTTAATCGTGAATTAAATAAAAATGAATTTGAAAATACAAAAAATCTATGTTTAAAAGATAAATCAATCGGAATAGGTTTTAATGGTTATTATGATGGTTTACCAATGAATAATTGTAGCGATGAGACAGAAATAGCAGACCATTTTGAAAATAAAAGAAGATTTTCTATTAAATTTTTTGATTGGTTTGTAAATAAAATGCAAATAGGTGATTTAATAATGCTGGGAAAAGGGAGAGATAAAATATTATATATAGCAGAAATTGCAAGTCCTTGTTATTTTACAAATGAAACTAAATATAAAGGTATGAATCATAGAAGACGATTAACAAATATTATTAAAATGGATCCTATAATAAATATTAAATTTAAAAATAAAAAATGTAAAATTTCGCATACAATTATTAAAAGTGGAAGACTTGCAGCAAAAAATTGGGGATTTTAAAATAATAAAAAAGTAGAAAGAATATAGTTAAATTTTTTTTATATATATTAAACTAAACATTTTAATAATAAACACAAAAAAAAACCAATTATAAAACCTATTAAAAAACCAAATAAGATAAAACAATTACAATTACATTTAACATTTTTTTTTTCAACTGGTTCTTTATATTCATAAATTATATGAGGGTCTTTTAACATTTATATTATATATTCAAAAGTAATATTTAAATTATCATTATATATTATTTTATAACCTATACTTAATAGTAAATCAATTATTTTTTTTGTTTGTCCAGTAAAATCTTTTCTTTTTAGAAATAAATCAAATTCAACCAATAAATATTTTGGATATTATCGATAATCATTTGATTTAACACTTGAATTTCTGCACCTTCGATATCCATTTTCAAAACATCTATTTTTGTAATATTTAATGATTTCATTATATTTTTAAGAGTATCTACTTGTACTAGATCATATTCAGATGAAAACATATTTTTAATTAGAGACTGTGATACGTGATTTTTATTTGTTTGTTTATAAAATTTTAGAATTGTTTTTTTATTCCATAAACCTACAGGAATATATTTAAAATTATCTAAATGTGGCTTTAAATTTTTTATGTTTGTATAATAATCTTTTTGGATATTTCCTTTAAATTTATAATTTTTATCTTTAAAATAGTTTTTAATTTCATCCCAATGTTTTATTGATTTTTTTGTGGGATCCAGCAAAATAATTTTCGGGTCATATTTGTGTGATAAATTAAGAGGAAAAGAAACGTCTTCACCAATCCCTATATCTAAGATTACACTATCACTATTTAATTTTAATTCCTTAGGCACATACCAACCTCCATAGTTTGTTCCTAATTTTTCCATTATAATTTAATATATTAAAATTTAATTTTAAATAGTTTTAGTTTTTTTTAGAATATAAGTAACTGTCTTCATCAGAATTCTTCATCGGTATCTTCTGAATCAGTATCTGAATCAGTATCTTCTTCAGCATCTTCTTCACCAGTATCATCTTCTTCATCAGTATCTTCTTCATCAGTATCTTCTTCATCAGTATCTTCTTCAGTATGTGTCGTGCATGTATGGGTTGCATGTTCATCAGTATCTTCTTTGTTTATTATATTATGTTTAATTAATAAAT
>Ga0209403_10006633_pt1 | contig 11664 bp, 10 predicted proteins | sample ArcticOcean_MG_C_8_FD_187440 | JGI IMG/M metagenome (GOLD analysis project Ga0209403, IMG submission 187440) | Marine microbial communities from western Arctic Ocean - ArcticOcean_MG_CB11_86 (SPAdes) (version 2) | ecosystem: Environmental > Aquatic > Marine > Oceanic | place: Arctic Ocean... | reverse complement strand
TTAAGCATTATGAACGCCATCTGCCAGTGATTTAATAAAGGCTAATACGTTTTCGTTTGATTCGCCCTGTGCAATTTTTTCTACCACTGCCGAGCCGACAACCACACCATCTGCTACTTTTGCCATTTCCAATGCGGCTGCGGGAGTTTTAATTCCAAAACCAACTACCACAGGTAGCTCTGTCTCGTTTTTAATTCGAGAAACTTCTGGGGCAACGTTTCCAGAACTTGCGTTGGCCACACCGGTTATACCATTTATCGAAACATAGTAGACGAACCCTGATGTATTTTTTAGGACTGCAGGAAGTCTCTTTGCATCTGTGGTTGGTGTTGCTAACCGAATAAAATTAAGCCCTATGTTCTTGGCTGGAATGCATAGTTCATTATCTTCTTCAGGTGGAAGATCTACAATAATAAGCCCATCAACTCCCACTAGTTTTGCTTTAGATAAAAATTTATCCACGCCATAGGAATAAATAGGGTTATAGTAACCCATTATGATTATTGGAGTGACATTATTTTTACTCCTAAAATCTTCTACCATTTGAAGGGTTTTTTTGAGGTTTTGCCCTGAATTTAAAGCTCGTTGACCAGCTAGCTGGATTGTTGGACCGTCCGCCATTGGGTCGGTAAAAGGTAGACCGAGTTCAATTATGTCTACACCGGCTCCAGGAAGACCGTTGAGAAGTTCCATTGATTTATTATAATCTGGATCACCGGCCATTATGTAAGCAACAAAGGCTTTCTTTCCAGTAGCTCTTAAGGTTAAAAAAGTATCGTCTATACGGGCCATTTATGTTACCTTTTTGATTTTATATTAAAAGTTTGCACTAATAATGCAGTAAGAATCAATGCCCTCCTTGACGTTACGTGTATCAAGAACGTAAATCCAACGAAATTATATTAATATTAAGGAAAAAAAATGGGATTTAAAATGGGTATTGTTGGATTGCCTAATGTTGGAAAATCAACACTGTTTAATGCACTGACTAAAACAGCAGCGGCTCAAGCCGCTAACTTTCCATTCTGCACTATTGAGCCAAACATTGGAGAAGTTGGTGTCCCTGATAGACGCCTTGATGAGTTGGCAAAGATAGCAGAGTCGAAACAAATTATTCCAACTCGTATGACATTCGTAGATATAGCAGGTTTAGTTAAAGGTGCCTCAAAAGGAGAAGGTTTGGGCAATCAATTTTTAGCAAACATTCGTGAGGTTGATGCGATTGCACATGTCCTACGTTGTTTCGAAGATGATGATGTTACTCATGTAAGCGACCGTATCGACCCAGTTTCAGATGCAGAGACTATTGAAACAGAATTAATGTTGGCTGATATTGAAAGTATTGAGAAACGCCTTCAAGGTTTAACCCGTAAAGTTAGAGGTGGTGATAAAGAAGCAATCCAGCAAGAGCGTCTCTTAAGAGATGCCTTAGTAGTGTTGGAGGATGGGTTACCGGCTAGAACTGTCTCGGTAGATGAGGATGACTTAAAAACTTGGACAATGCTCCAGTTATTGACAGCAAAACCGATTCTATTTGTTTGTAACGTCGGCGAAGACAGTGCGTCGAGTGGGAACTCCTTTACCCAGAAAGTAATTGAAATGGCTGAGAAACAAAACTCAGGTGTAGTTATAATTAGTGCTCAGATTGAGGAAGAAATTAGTCAGTTAGATGAAGATGAGGCTGAGCTATTTTTAAATGAAATGGGTTTGGGTGAAGCAGGCTTGGACAGATTAATTCGAGCAGGATATGATTTATTGCAATTAGAAACTTATTTTACTGTGGGTCCAAAAGAAGCTAGGGCTTGGACAGTTAAGCATGGTACGTTAGCGCCACAGGCAGCTGGTGTAATCCATGGTGACTTCGAAAGAGGTTTCATTCGTGCTGAAACTATCGCTTTTAATGATTTTGTTTCTTTTAATGGCGAACAAAGAGCAAAGGAAGCTGGTAAAATGAGAGTTGAAGGGAAAAGTTATACTGTCAAAGATGGAGACGTGCTACATTTTCTGTTTAACGCGTAAACTATAAATTTGAATTGCTGAATTTATACTTGGGAGGCCCAGGTGAGAAGAAAATTAGTTCTAATTAGACATGGAGAAGGTCCCATAGATGACAGAGTTGTTAATTGGGCCTGCCTTAACTGTATAGATATCAAAATATATAAACCCTTTAAGGGAGAGCTTATTGAAGACATAGACGACTCCGTGATTGGAACTGTTCTTTATGGTGGTCAATATAATGTGTTTGAGACACAAGATTTTCCGTTTCTTGAGGATGAATATCAGTGGATTAGAGATTGTTTAACTGCTGACATACCTATGCTAGGAATTTGTCAGGGTGCCCAACAAATAGCATACCACCTAGGGGCTAAAGTTGGCCCTCTTGATAGTAAAGCGAGTGAATTTGGTTATTATAAAATAGAGCCTACACCAGAAGCAGTAGCTTGTGGTTTTCTGCAAGAACCTCTTTTTGTTACGCAGGCACATTCCCACACTTTTGGTATTCCTGCAGGAGCAATTAGATTGGCTGGTAGTAAGTTGTTTCCAAATCAAGCATTTAAATATGGAAAGAAAGTGTATGGATTTCAGTTTCATCCCGAAGTTACGATTGAGGGTTTTAGGCGATGGCAAAAGGAGGATTGGTCAACGCATCTTGGCAAGCAGCATCCAAAAGATCAAACCAGGTTGATGTACAAGAGCGATGCCACACAAGCGAAGTGGTTTTATAAATTCTTAGATAACCTTTTTCAAGAAAAGTGATTTGAATTCTCTTTGTTATCTTTTATGGTTATTTTTTTAAGGAGATAGAAATGGTTGATAACCTTATACTTCAAGGTCGAGATAAAAATATTTTGACAGTTACTGTCAATCGTCCCCATAAAGCCAATTCATTGACCAATGAAATGCTAGAAGAGTTAGTAGTTATTTTTAAAGAGGCAGCGGCAGATGATAATCTCCTAGGCGTTGTAGTCACAGGAGCTGGGGATCGAGTATTTTGTGCTGGTGCTGATCTTTCAGAGCTTGTTACTGGTGGTGATGACACTCCTGATGAGTGGAGTAGAATGGCTGAGAGTCTTAGAAAGATTCCAGTTATGACGGTTGCCTTGTTAAATGGTCATTGTATGGGAGGCGGTCTATCGTTAGCTTTAGGGTGTGACATTAGAGTGTCTGTCTCAAAGGCCCGCTTCGCATACCCTGTTTTTAAAAATAATGTGTTACCAGGGCAGTATGACGTTAATAGTCTGTGTTCACTTATAGGAAAAGGGCGCACCTCAATTATATTGCTTGGTGGTCAAACTATTGATGCAGATGAGGCGTTGCAGTGGGGCTTGGTTGATAGAATAATGGACTTTTCTGAGTTTGATTATGAATCTGAAAAGCTTTTTAAAATAGCAAAATCTTCTGATAGAAATCACCAGATAAAAATCAAGGCACGTATAAAGGTATCAGAATAATGAAGGGAATACGTGTTGTAGATATGACGAGTGTTCTTTCTGGCCCTTTTTGCACATGGTTATTGGCGAGCCTAGGTGCAGATGTAATAAAGGTTGAAAATCCAAATGGCGACACTTCTCGAACCACTCCTCCCTTTAAGGATGGGGTTGGTTTGTATTTCGCTTCTGTCAACCGCAACAAGCGTTCAATTAAGCTTGATTTAAAAACAGATGATGGAAAGGCAGTATTGCACAAACTCCTTGCTTCAGCTGACGTATTTGTAGAGAATATGCGGCCTGGTGTTCGTGATCGCTTGGGATGTGGCGACGAAGAATTGAAGGCGATAAATCCAAAATTAATCTCTGCGTCTATTTCTGGCTTTGGACAGAAAGGGAGTTTATCCGATCGTCCAGCATATGACATAGTCGTCCAAGCCATGAGCGGGATGATGAGTATTAATGGAGAGCTGGGAGGAAGTCCTACCCGCGTAGGGTTCTCCGTTGGAGACATATCCGCGGCGATGTTCGCTGTTATTGGTATTCTGCAACGCCTTTATGAGCGGGATGCCCAGGGTAAAGATAATATAGGTCATTTGGACGTCTCTATGTTAGCCTGTCAGTGGGCGTGTTTAGAAAACGCATTTGCTCGACATTTGAACACGGGTGTAGTGCCAGGCCCTATTGGCTCTAGACACCCCTCATCAACACCCTTCGAACCTTATCCAACAGCAGATCAAGATATTGTTATAGGGTTGGGTAGTGAAAAAGATTGGGCGCCCTTTTGTAAAGCTATTGGATTGACGAGTTTACTGATCGACCCACGGTTTCAAGGAGCAGAGACTCGTTTAGCGAATAGAGACGAACTAGATGAAGTCCTTGGTAATTATTTGCAGAAAAAACCTTCCAGTTATTGGATGGATCTACTTATTAAAAACTCAATCCCTTGCTCTGTAATTGAAAATATAGAAAGTATATCTAATAACTTAATTTCTGAAGAGTATAATGCCTTTTCTGAGATTGAAGTAGGGACTACAAAGCAGAAAATGAGATTTGTTAGAAATCCTATTTCTTCAGAAAACTTAGTTGAGACGCCACCACCTAAATTGGGAGAACATACCTTGCAAATATTACAAGAAATTGGTTGTGATGAGTCCCTGATCCAAAAGGTAACTAATTAATTTTAACGACAATAGTACTATTTAAATTCAAAGTTTTTTATACATCCATGTAAACCTCTGTACTTAGAGTATATTTGACCTTTTATAACCCGAGTGCTGATATTAAAAGTCAGATAGTATTAGGTAATTATTTAACGATGCTTAAAAAAAGTAATCCTCGAACATTTGGTATTTTAATTACTGTGCTGGGTACTTTGGTGTTAACCCCTGATACACTTCTCTTTCGATTGACTGCTACAGATGGATTTACGATTGCTTTTTGGAGAGGGTTATTCGCAGGCCTTACTGTTTTCTTTTGCTGCCTTGTTGTTTATGGGTCAAAAACTTTATCTGTATTTAGATCACTCGGATACAAAGGCTTATTAGTAGCTGGATTTCAAGGTGTGGGGATGGTGCTGTTTTGCGTTTCGTTAGATCACACCAGTGCCGCAAATGCGCTTATCCTATATTCTACTGCTCCGGTTATGGGAGTTGTTCTATCTTGGATCTTCCTAAAAGAGAAAGCTTCAAGCTCTATGTTGATTACTTTGGTAGTAGTTTGCTTTGGTATTTTTATAGTTTCACTTGGATCAACGGCTACTGGAACTTTTTTTGGCGATACTATCGCATTTTTCAATGCGCTTTGTATCGCAGCTTTCTATGTAGCTGTTAGGGGTGCAAGACGCATTAATATGATACCTGCAATTGGTTTATCTTTTTTTATTTCTGCTGCCCTTGCGTACCCTTTAGCAGATTTCTCTCCTCTTTTAGGAACCCAGTGGATATTATTAACGTTAGGAGGAGTTTTGATGTTACCTGTGGCTATCTCTTTATTAACTATTGGTCCAAGATATTTACCTGCTCCAGAAGTTTCTATGATAAACCTCCTGGAGGTTTGTCTTGCTCCTTTAATTTTGTGGTTGGTAATTGGTGAGAACCCTGGTTTAATGTCTATAGCTGGAGGTTCAATTGTTGTGCTAGCTTTGTTTGCCTACGCTACATGGCAGATAAAAAAAAGAGGATAAGTTTTGCCTTAAGAATAAGTCTCCTGATAAAAATTCTATATCTATCTTAAAAAATATCTGCCTATTTATTAAAGATACATAAGCTAAAAGAATCGACTTTTATCCTCGGCTTCAACCTAGTATAGCGGTCGGTGGAGACGTGGCCGAGCGGTCGAAGGCGCTCCCCTGCTAAGGGAGTAGGCCCGGAAGGGTCTCGAGGGTTCGAATCCCTTCGTCTCTGCCACCACACACCTGTAGTGGCTTGATTTAATTAGATAAATTAATTTCTAATTCTCTACCCACAACGAAATAACAGATCAAAACAGATAACAGTGGCGTCAGTCTAACTGGGTGACACCCTAGCAGGTCGTAAGATTTGTTACGCAGCTTCACGGATCCCGATTCGGGGGTTACTGAGCCCAATCCATATCAATGAAGGACGTTAGGCCACGCACCCAGGGCCCTGAACCAAGTGCCCTGCACCTCGCACCTCGGGCCCTTTAGTGCTGGAGCCGTAGTTTCATTGGGAGAGGGGTTTGTTTGGGGTGACTGAAGGGGGAAAGAGTTGCTGATAGTGAGTGAGTATCTGAAAGTGTTGAAGGATTGCCGACTTTCATTACATAATAGAAAGTGGTTGTTCGATTTAAAAAACCACTATATTTAAAATATCTACTTATTTGGAATATAAAATGTTAAATTTGCCCATATACTTTGCCAAACAGGATCGCCTTCAACTTTAGGTTCAATTGGAATTAAAGCGACGTTATCTAACATATATTCATGACCTATTGTAACTGGAAATATAGCGATGCCATTGATATCTGTTGTATACAAACTTATTTGAATTTTCCCATCTGAGTTAAATGGACGCTCAAAAAGTTCTACTTGTACATCTGCGCGCGGCCGCCCCGCCATTAAAACTTGCACATGCATTCCATTACTAACGTCATCTGTGTAAGGATTGGTTAGGGCAATTATTTCAATTTCATGTCCAACCGAAACATCTTGGCCCACACCATCTCCTATTGCGACAAGTGATTTTGCAAAGCGGCTATAGCTTTCAACAAAATCAATCTTTGGTAAGCCACGTGAGATATGGGCCTGAGGAAGTCCTTTAAAGGCTTTGTGTTTTACAAAGCCTTTGAACTTTTCATAATCTCTGTACGTTAAAGTACTATTAGTGGTTTCATGCACTAATATTGCCAACCCATTGGGTAAACCTTCTAGTTGGAATGCAGGCCGATCACCGTTGCGTCCGGTAACTTTGATTATTTTGCCTGCTTGCATGACCTCATGTCGATTAGTGTCTTTTTCTAAAAAGTAATAACTTCCACCAACAAAATTTTGTCCTACACGATTGTGAGCTTCAATGGGCTCATGAATGCCAATTTCGTATTTAACTGGTGAAATCCAAAATTCATGGGCATAAACTGGGTTAGTAAATATTAGGCTCAAAATAAGTATCAGGGATCGTTGCGACATGACTAAACCTTTTTCTAAGATGATGTGGCGTTTGGCACTGATGTCAAGTCTTGTTGTGAGTTTTTTAGCACTCACAGGCGTTCACGCTCATGAATTGCGGCCAGCGATTGCAGATGTGACTATGACAAAGACAAAAGCTAAAATTGAGTTGCTCCTTACAGTTGAGACATTACTTGCTGGCATCGATTTGACTGAAGTGATTAACACTGATGATGCTCCTCAGGCAATTATTTATGATCAATTGCGCAGTCTTACAGATACAGAATTAGCAAATTTGGTAAGTAAAGAGTGGCCTTCGCTTGTGCAAGGTTTGTTAATTGAAGGTGGAGGTTCTTTCAAATTAAATAATATTGAAGTTATTCCTGAAACAAACTTGGATCTACCGCGTGATACGAAGTTAACAATTCAAGTAGACTTGCCAATGAATGATGATCCAGTTGCATTTGGTTGGGTTGCTCGAAATGGTGGCTTAGTAGTGCGCCATGGTACTGGTGATAATGCTTATGCGGCATTCCTTAACGGTGGAGAGCTGAGCGCTCCTCTTCCTAGGGCTGGATTTGTTGATGAAACTAAAGTTCAGGTTTTCTGGAGATTTATGGTGGAGGGGATTAAACATATTATTCCCAAAGGTTTAGATCACATTTTATTTGTGTTTGGGTTATTTTTATTTTCGTTAGCTTGGCGGCCATTGCTATCACAAATCACTGCATTTACTTTAGCCCATACTGTAACATTGGGCCTATCCACACTAAATTTCATTACTATTCCTGCTTTGCAGATGTGGCTTGTTGAGGCGCTTATTGCTATTTCGATTGCTTATGTAGCAATCGAAAATATTTTGCGCCCAAAGCTTGGGTGGTGGCGTATTGTAGTAGTCTTTGGATTTGGCCTATTACATGGATTGGGGTTTGCATCAGTCTTAGGAGACCTTGGGCTTGCACAGGGTCAATTTATCTTATCATTAGTTGCTTTCAATATTGGAGTAGAGTTTGGCCAGTTGACTGTAATCGCGGTGGCATTTATACTTTTAGCACTGCCATTTGGGCGCTCTATTCAGTATAGAAAAGTTGTAGTTTTTCCTTGCTCTTTGACCATAGCAACTATAGGAATTTATTGGTTTTTTGAAAGGGCTTTTTTGTAAATGCCTTTCAAAACTATGCGTTTGCATTGCAAGTGCTGTGCACGGGAGCAAAGCAAAAAATGATTCATATTTCAATAAAGTTCCTAGCTTTCGTGTATGAAGAATGTCTGGATGAACGTTTGATGAGGCATTAGCAAGTTTCAGAAAATTGAGATTACTTATGCTGTCTTTCCTCATGGGCAGTGATAGAATGAGACTGACCTTTAAAAGCCCTACTTATCTGGTGAACCTTTTGGGCCATCTTAGTGAAATTGGTGTGAGGATTTGAATTTTTCATTGGCAAACCCCATCTTTTGTTCCTTCATATCGATAAAGTACGTTGGGCTGATTGAAAAACCCAAATAGAACAAATATAGCTATCAGATTAAGGCTTAACAAAATAATTTTACAGAAATGGGATGTGGATGAGCAATTTATATTATTTTAATGAAAATTTGAGTTCTAAAAACCTATCTTTTCAAGATATTAAAGAGCTTGATCTTCAAGACCCTTTGGCTAACCAGGCAAAAAAATTTGATCTCCCTGAAGGACTTATATATCTTGATGGAAACTCGCTTGGAGCAATGCCAAAAAGTGTTCCTGACTATTTTGCAAAAGAAATTCGAGATGGTTGGAGAACTGGGTTGATAAGAAGTTGGAATGGAAAAGGCTGGCATAATATGCCTCTTACGCTAGGTAATCGATTGGCCCCGATGATGGGAGCCAATGAGGGCGAAGTTCTTATAGTTGATTCTACGTCTTTAAATTTATTTAAAATGTTAATCGCCGCTCTCAAGATGCGACCAGAGAGATTAGAAGTTTTATCTGAGAAGGGAAACTTTCCTTCTGATATTCATGTTGTTCAGGGAGTGTTAAATAATTTTTTTCCTGAAACTAATTTGGTGTTGGCCGGGCATACAGATGACGAAATAATAGCGGCAATTAATGACAAAACTGCGGTAGTTACTTTAACTCATGTTAATTACAAAACCGGTGAAATACATGATATGGAGCGAATTACAAGAAAAGCTCATGAGCATGGCGCTTTGATCATTTGGGACCTAGCTCATAGTTTAGGTGCTCTTCCAGTAGATTTAAATTCTTGTAATGCAGACTTTGCAATAGGTTGCACATACAAATATTTGAACTCTGGGCATGGTGGTCCTGCTTATTTGTTTGTGGCTGAGCGACACTTAAAACAAGCGGCTAATACACTTACAGGTTGGCAAGGTCACGCAAACCCTTTTTCTTTTGATATTAATTATGAGCCAGCAGAAACGATTGAAAAGTTTCGATGTGGTTCGCCTGCGATATTATCTTATCTGGCTTTAGAGAAAAGTTTAGATATTTTCGAGTCGGTAAATTTTCTGGAGTTAAGAAAAAAATCCCAAAATCTCACCCAGTTATTTATCGAACTTGTCGAGAGTAAATGTAGTGGCTTTGGTTTGGAACTGTACAGTCCAAAAGATCCTAATAAACGAGGTAGCCAAGTTTCATTTACGCACATAAATGGGTGGGAAATAATGCAAGCACTTATTTCTTTAGATGTCATAGGAGACTTTAGGGCGCCTAACATTATTAGATTTGGCTTTACCCCCTTATATACATCTTATGAAGATGTTTGGAGAGCTGTAGATATTTTGTCTGATATTTTACATAAGGAAATTTGGAAAGATCCAGTTTACTCTGTGAGGTCTTTGGTAACTTAAAGTTCGTAAATTATAGTAAATTTATAAGTATAGATGTTTTTGAATTTTCTCAGTTTTTTCTTAATACCTAACTAGAGGGTTAAAAATAATTTAACGATAGCAGAAAGAATTTTAGGGAAGAGCATAGTTTGGTTGAAGAGATAAATTGGCGAAATTTAAACGCTTCACAATTAGAAGAAGAGTACTCTCCCAGTTCAGTAATCGGAGGAAATTATCTTCCTTTTATCCATGAATATATAAAAAGAAGTGATGATGTCGCCTCTTCTAATAGAATAATTGAGTGCTTTTATGGGCCAATGCAATCAAACTCGGTTGACCTTATTTTGCCTGAAAACACTCCCAAAGATAAACCAGTCCCACTATTAGTTTTTATTCACGGTGGTTATTGGCAGGAACTGTCTAAGAAAGAGTCACTTTTTGCTGCAAAGGATATTTTATCTGAAGGGATTGCCTTCGCTGCGGTAGATTACACGCTTTGCCCTAATGTTACTATTCAAGCAATCGTAGACGAATGTGTTATGGCTCTGCGGTATTTACAAAGTATTGGGTCTAAATATAACTTTGATCCGAATAAAATCGTTTTAGCAGGGAGTTCAGCAGGGGCACATCTTGCTTCTATGTGTGTGCTAGAGGGTATGAAGGCTAAAAATGATAGTTCTTTGAGGATAGCTTCAACTATTCTGGTTTCAGGAATATATGAGTTGGAACCTATAATTCAGACTAGCATAAATGATGCTATCAAAATGAATAGAACTGTTGCAAACTCTATGAGTCCAATGCTTAAGGATTTAGGAAATTTTCCTGATACCCTTATTGTTTGGGGTGAGAATGAAACGGCAGAGTTCAAAGGGCAGAGTAATGTGTTTTCTAAAAAACTGATTGAGTTTGGCGTTAATGTGAAAGCTTTTGAAGTGCCGTCTCGAAATCATTTTGATGTTATATTGGATCTAACAAATAGAAATACATTACTAGGGTACGAATTTTATAAATTAATAGCGAAAGTGAAGAGTTAAGTGCCAAAATATACACCATATGTTACCCATGTAGTTGACCCCGTTGGCGTCGATACATCGATAGAGCCACGACCTATGGAGATGGGTTCTGATCAAAGTCGGGAGTCAGTTGTTGCAAAAACTAGTGGAAAACCTCTTGTAGATTTCGAGGGTAAAACCAATCCCTATATAGACTATCAAAGTATTGACATATTACTTTCACTGCAACATCCGCGAAGTGAAGGTTATGATGAGATGTGTTTTATTGTAATGGGACAGATTAAGGAGATGATTTTTCGTGGTCTTCACTTTGAACTTAAAAATGCTCAAATGCAGATCCGTGAAGATAACTTGGGCAATGCGATGCAAATTTTAGAAAGGGCAATAGCTTACACCAAGTATCTTGCAGATACTTGGAATGTATTATCTACGATTTCTACCGAGGGTTTTAGTGAGTTTCGCAACAATCTTGGAACGGCCTCGGGACAACTTTCATTTATGTATAGACATGTCGAATTCGTTTTAGGAAATAAAAGTAAGAGGTTAGCTGCAGCACACAAGAACGTTTCCCATGTTTGGCCGGAAATTGATAAAGCCCTACATTCGCAGAGCTTATATGATGACGTCATAGCTTTGTTGAATCGAAGGGGCTTAAAAATAGAAGATGCTATGCTAAATAGAGACTGGAGTGAGCCCTATAAAGCGAACGATTCTGTTGAATTGGCCTGGCTGGGTATTTATAAAGGCGCTTCTCTAGACAACGACCTTT
>Ga0209403_10006632_pt1 | contig 11665 bp, 11 predicted proteins | sample ArcticOcean_MG_C_8_FD_187440 | JGI IMG/M metagenome (GOLD analysis project Ga0209403, IMG submission 187440) | Marine microbial communities from western Arctic Ocean - ArcticOcean_MG_CB11_86 (SPAdes) (version 2) | ecosystem: Environmental > Aquatic > Marine > Oceanic | place: Arctic Ocean... | reverse complement strand
CTGCCACAGAAAACCATATTGGCAGCATATTCATACTTAAGGTTTGAGTATGAAACCCATAGCAATTATCTGCATAGTCACATTCTTCTTAGTGACCCATCTTGTTGGTCAGGGGGAATCTCGACCAGGCGCTTTCAGGCGACGTAATTGCGGCCGAGGACGCTTTGAGTGAGGCCTTTACAGCGGCACTCAAAACGTGGCCAACAAAAGGAGCACCCGACAACGCTGAGGCCTGGTTGCTGTCAGCTGCTCGGCGAAAACACATCGATGAAATCCGTCGAGAAAAGGCGCGTACCAATCTTGTAAATACGTTGACCGAGGAGGCTGAAAGTTTTGCACAGGCTATCTCTCCTGCATCTACCTTCCCAGAGCATCGTCTTAACCTCATGTTCGCTTGCGCTCACCCCGCCATCGATTCGAGTATTCGAGCACCTTTGATCTTAAAAACCATTCTAGGGTTAAGTGCGGAACGTATGGCTTCGGCCTTCCTGGTAAAACCAACTGCGATGAGTCAACGACTGGTGCGAGGTAAACGAAAGATTCGAGACGCTCGTATCCGTTTTTCTATTCCGGAAAATGAAGAACTTCCGGAACGTTTGGATGCGGTCCTGGAAGCCATCTACGCAGCCTATGGTGTAGCCTGGGAAAACGTTGCTGGCCAGGACGCATTTGCTCACTCTTTAGCGGATGAAGCCATTTGGCTCGCGCGGTTACTCGCAGAGCAATTGCCAAAAGAACCCGAGCCACGCGGACTTCTCGCACTTATGCTGTACTGCGAATCCAGAACGGCAGCGCGACGGGGTACTGACGGATCGTTTATCCCTCTCTACGAACAGGACACTTCACTGTGGGATCGATCACTCATCGACAAAGCCGAAAAACAACTGGAAGCGGCAGCGTTGCATAAACGCCACGGACGCTTTCAACTGGAAACATCGATTCAGTCCGCCCACACCGCCCGAATTCACACCGGTCTCGTGGAATGGGAAACGATAGCAACTTTATACGAAGGTCTTGTGCAAATCGCCCCAACGATTGGGGGCCTGGTCAGCCGTGCATCCACTCTCGCCAAAGCGAGGGATGCTTCTTTCGCACTTGCGGAGCTCGACCGCCTTCCCAAACAAACGGTAGCTAGCTATCAACCGTATTGGGCACTGCGATTTCATTTATTGAAAGAGTTGGGGCGAAGTGAAGAAGCAGCGAAAGCCCGCCAACAGGCGATTGGCCTTACCGAAGATCCAAGTGTTCGTGCCTATCTGCTTTCCTGAACGGTATTTATTGAAGCTGCCTTTGATCCCTGCTTTTTCATTAGCCAAAGAAACAGCAGGATAAAAGCTACAAGTAGGATTAAAACCAAATAGCCATCAGTCACTTTTTCGCTGCCAAAAAACGAGGAGATTTCACCTTTTTCGTCGACCGTATTTACCAAACTTTGAATGACAAACGCCCATCCGGCATGTAGCCCTACGCAGGCCCATAGGTTCCGTGTATAGAGAAAGACCAAATGTAATAGTATCCCGGCCAAAAACAAAACTAAGAAAAGCAATCCGTCAAAATACAAAAAGGTCGTTAGGGTTCCCCATATAGCAAATAGGCCGTCATCGAACCCTATTTCATTTACAGGTATATGGACCATTACTTCGTAGGGCATTTTGAAATGAATGTAGGCGAAAAGCAGAGCTGACAGAACCACAGCCAGTATTGGTTTAGAGCTCGTATAAAAGGCACGAAAAACAAACCCCCGAAAAAACGATTCTTCCGCCACTGCAATCAATAGAGCTGCTACCAGGCCGGATCCAATTTTTAAAAACTGATTGCCCCAACTCCAATTGTCGCGGGGTTCCAAAATGCCAAAACTAAAGTCGATACTGTAGGTAAACACCATCATGCATGCACCCAGCAGAAACCACTTTTTGAAATGTGCCCAACCAGGCGGTAGAAATCCCAAGCGCTGCCAAGACAACAAATTGGCCTTCTTCATCAACACTGGAAAAAGAATCAAAAGGCAAAGTAGCCGACCACGGTCAAAATATTTCCCAAACGGCTTTTGTGCTAAGTAACTACTGGCATCTGGATCCAAGTAATGCACCAAATTGAACACCAGAGGAGCAGCGATGGCCGCAAAAACAAGGGCTCCAAAATAGAGATATACTATTAACCACAAGCCTTTGGAGGAATATTCATTTCCCTTGAGGCCATAGATTTGAAAGAAAGGGTCGCGCTTCATTGGATTGCCCGCACTTTTCACACGACTCATCCAACGCTGTCAATGCAGCCTTCAATATCAATTGAATGAGCCTCAAACAACAACCGGATTTTCGTTTGAGATAGATCTAGGATCCTCCATGATTTTAGGGGAGTCTTTCCAGCGATTATAATGCCAGGTCCATTGTTCAGGATATAAATTAATTACGCGTTCGATCGCGGTGGCCATCAATTGAGTGAGTTCATTGACATCCGTTATCCCATGACCCGCAGGAACTACTTCGTTAGCAATCATTTCATAGTGCATGGGGCCTTTCCTAACCAAAAAGGTGGCGTAGACCGGTGCCTTTGCAATGAGAGCGGCAATAGCCGGGCCGGAAACAAAATCGGTTTTTCTGCCAAGGAAATCGACCGTGGTAGACCTGCCACCTGATGGTCTTTGATCCATAACAACTCCCAGGTAATCTCCTCTCCGGAGGGTTTTTACCATGTCCCTCAGGATCAATGGCCGGTCAATCATAAATATTTTTAAACCTAGACGACCACGCATTTTAACCAGGAATCGATTGAGGGCACTGCAGGATGATCGCCTGGCGAGCGCATAACACTTTGCAGATGTCATCCTTGAAACAAACCAACTTATGGATTCCCAACTTCCCAAGTGGCCGGTTAAAAGAAGGCAGCCCGTACCTGATTTCTTGGCACTCTCAAGCATTACGGCGAGTTCTTCTTTCCCATCCACTTGTAAAGATTTAGGGACGCAGGAGAATTTCAAAGTCTCCAGGGCCGAACAGGTATGATTGAAAAATGTTTGCTTTTCAAATTTTTCAGCGGCGGCACTACCTTTAGGCATGTGACGAATCTGTTCCAAGTTATCCCGAAGAATTTTAACGTCGCGCCCAATAAATGGTCTTCCACAAAAGCAAAGTAATTTAGCAACTTGGGAGATCATCCGATTCGGCATGATCTTGATCATAAAGAGCACGCAATTGTAGATGCTAAAAAGGACTGATTCTTTGATGGTTGGTTTTTCAATCATTGGGAATAGCTGCCGATTGGGGAAAGAAGTCTATTGTAAAAGGTAAGTCCCCGGATCAGAATGTAAAGGGCTGAAACGTTACAACAACGAATGGCGATTTAAAGGATTTATCATAAAAAAACTTAACATTGGCTTAAACAGTGAGGATTTAAAAAGACATTTCGTTTCAATAACAAATGGAGGAAGCGGGATTCGTCGGCCTCAATACACCCCTGTAAATAATGCTTAAGGAAACATATCCTCCCTTGATTCGAAGCATGCATAGCCCAGGATGTAGTTAAATTTTTCACGAAACCGAACTAATTACCGCTCAATTCCCGACTATCGGCCAATCAATCACTAGATTTATTCCATGGAGTTCCTAAATTGATTTCGACACTAAATACTATTCGAACTTTCACCAATGAGCGCACGGATAACTACGGCTACTCTCCAAGATAAAGAGGATTGGGACCTCTCAATCCCATTTTTTCATGAATCAAGGAACTCCTAAAACTATCGCCAAAGAACCGGTCAAATTCGGGACGTTCTCCGGAGTATTTGTTCCGAATGCGCTTACGATTCTTGGGGTCATTCTCTTTATGCGATCGGGCTGGGTTGTCGGTCAGGCGGGTGTTTACAACACCCTAATCATCCTGGCTGTGGCCAACTGTATTACCCTGCTTACTTCGCTTTCACTTTCGGCCAAAAGATCACCGATCAATCACCAAGTCTCTCACCGATTTTTCCAACACGCACCATTTTTTTATCATCCACTTTATCAGGCCACAGGAATAGGAAGGTTCGATGGCAAGCGAGAGTGAATGAACTAATATACCCTAATGACACAAATACACTTGAGTGCAGCCGAGGCATCTCCCTCAATCCTCTTTAATGTCGATGCGTTTTACCATCCTGGGAAGTAGTAGTTCTGGAAACTGCAGCTTGCTTGTGACCGATCACTGCAAAGTGCTGATAGATGCTGGCTACTCTGGAAAGCAGCTCTGCAACTTGCTGGATTCCGTTGGGGAATCTATTGACAATATTGACGGGGTATTTCTCACCCACGAACACTCGGATCACTCAGCCGGTATCCGAGGACTGAGCAGGTTTGAGCACCTCGAATTCTACGCAAACCGGGAGACGGCGAAAGCGGTTCAGTCCAAGTTGAGCAAGCGCCCTACCTGGAAGCTCTTTGAGACAGGCAGTACCTTTGAATTTAATGATCTCGAGATCACCAGCTTTTCTGTTCCGCATGATGCGTATGATCCGGTGGGGTTTGTTTTTAAGAATGGAAACGGCGATCTCTTTACGCCGCACCGAAGCCTGGCTTGGGCAACCGATTTGGGTTATGTTTCGGAGTTGGTCCGCGAACGGATCAGGCATGTGGATGTCCTGGTACTCGAAGCCAATTACGATACCGACATGTTGAACGAAGACACCAAACGCCCGTGGTCAGTGAAACAGCGAATTACCGGTCGCCATGGGCACCTGTCGAATCATGCTGCCAAGGAACTGCTAGATACCATGGAAGAACCTTGGTGGAAGAAAGTATATCTGGCCCACTTGAGCAAAGACTGTAATTCGGTGGAAAAGGTGACCCACACGGTTACCAACGGGAAAAACCATCAACGCAATTATGACATTACGGTGGTGCCCCCGGGGGAAACGTTGCCTCCGTTTGATATTTAAGAAATCATTAGCGCATTTTCTAATGATTGACCACAACAAGCCAATCTGAAGAGAGCCTGCTTTCAAGAGTGTCTGGGATGACTCTACTAGAAAATAGATCGTTACAACCAAGCTTTAACACCGACACATCCCAAATTTGAAAAGAACTTATAAACAAAAACGGTATCGCCATACTAAAATAATTTTCACAATCGGGCCTGCTACTGAAAGCGAAGAAATGCTTACCAAGCTGATTACCGAAGGCGTTGATATTTGCCGAATCAACATGGCTCATGCGGATCATGATTGGACGCGAGCTACGGTTGAGAAAATCAGAAATGTGTCCAAGAAGGTCGGACGTGAACTCTCGATTATGATGGATATTAAAGGTCCTGAAATCCGGACCTGCCACATGGAAAATTCCATTGTTCTCGAAAAAGGACAGCGGGTGGACTTATCGATCGATGCCAACACGTTTACGCAGGACCCGGATGGAGTTCCTGTTATTGGCGTTAATTACCCGTCATTGATACAGGATATTTCAGTCGGAAATGCAGTCCAGGTAGACAACGGCCTCTTGAAATTCGAAGTCATCGATAAAACCGAATCTCGCATTAAATGTAGGGTGGTAATTGGTGGCAAACTGGGAAGCCGGCGGCACATCAATCTTCCTGGTGTTAAGATCAATCTACCCGCGATTACTGAGAAAGACCGCGGCGATATTCAGGTAGGCCACGAGGCAGGTGTCGACCAATATGCCTTGTCCTTTGTGCGAGAGGCAACGGACATTGATATCTTGCGCGAATACTTGGTCAGTATTGGGGCGACAGGAAAGGTCGTGGCGAAAATCGAAGATCAATCAGCCATCAGCAATCTTGACGAAATTATCCAAGCTGCCGATAGCCTAATGGTTGCTCGTGGTGATCTGGGAATCGAATGCCCCTATGAGGAACTTCCCATTATTCAACGACGCACAGTTAAACAATGTCTGCGGAAGGGTAAAGGAGTGATCGTTGCGACGCACATGCTCGAATCGATGATTGAGAATCCTGTGCCCACACGAGCTGAGGTGACCGACGTTGCCAATGCGGTTTTTGAACAAGCCGACTGCATTATGCTTTCAGGCGAAACGACCATCGGAAAATATCCGCTGGAATGTATCCGCGTATTTAATCGGATTGCTCTTCGCATTGAAGCATCGGGCGGCGCAGGATTTGGCGAAGGCCGTGTATTGAATGGTCCAAAGACGATGATGCTAAGGTCGGCCAAAATCCTTGCTGAAGAATTAGGCGAAACACCGATCCTGCTCTTTACTAAAACCGGTCGGCTCGGCGAAATCTTATCGTCCCTGCGATGCAAGGTTCCAGTCTTCGCTTTTACAGACCGACCCAAGGTTCTTCGCCACCTGTTAACCCTCTGGGGAATCGAACCTTTCATGATGGAATTCGAAAAAGATCCCGAACAAACGATTAAGGATGCTTTTGATCGTTTGATTGAACGGGGTTGGGTAAAAAAAGGCCAGGCACTGGTCGTAATTACCAATGCACTAGCTCATGGACGTGTAATCGATACCTTGCAGTTAAGGTATGTGGATTGATCGGTAACTGACCGTCCTTAAGAAACAAATTTCACACGGCTAATTTCAGCCTACCTCTTACTGACTTATCTGCAGCATCCGATACTTGGTGAAGCCGTCTTTCATAGCCTCATAAGGATCTATCGCTGCTCTGGTAAGCGACTGATACCGAAACATAAGGGCTGGCGAGTCAGTTACAAAATCAACGCCCCCCACGATAAACCTGTCAGTAGAATCGTCCAGGACAGTCCAGGGCGTACTCACAAGATCAGGTATGCGATCAGCAAACCGGCCTACAAAATCACGAGCATTTGAAGGGCCTAAAATTGGGATGACTATGTAAAAGCCTTCATCAAATCCCCATGCACCAAATGCTTGTCCAATATCCTCTATCGGAGGATCCAAATTTCGAAACCCATCGGACGCCTTATGAAACCCACCCACACCCAAGGTTGTATTGACCAAAAACTTACCCGTCTCCTGAAAGGATTCTTCAACCTTCAATTGAAGTAGATTTCCAGTTAAGCGAACAGGGTATTTGATATTATCAAAGAAATTCATGACCCCCTTTTCGACGGGATCGGGGGTGACCGTGTGGTATCCCTTAGCCAAGGGTCCGATAAGCTTATTGTAGACGAAATCATTAAACCCAAAAAAGATCCGATTCAGCCCTTCAATGGGATCAGCAATCGTTTCCTCGGCTTCAAACTCATCGTCTCCAAATAAATCGTCTTCACTTAGAAAATCATATTGCACAGCCAATTGAACATTCAGAAGCAGCAGGATGGCTGTGCTACTCTCCTTCCATAAACACTTTCGCCTTTCCCCAACCCTCCAAATCATCCACGTCCGATTCCTCCGCTAACAAAAAATAACTGACCCCAAGCTTCTGACATATCTCTACCGAGGTTTGAAAAACCGAATCAGTACCCCAGGCAACGTCCGTAAATAATTCCGGGAGCATGCGATTCATGCCAATCAGGTAATACCCACCATCGGCCGCAGGACCCATCACTAAATCGTGGTTGTCCAGTGAAGCGAATGCTTCATCAATGCGAACCTGATCCACATAAGGACAATCCCCACCCAGAAAAATCAATTTCTCCGCGCCGGCGGTGAATTCCAGCTCCATAGCATGCGTCAGTCGCTCACCCAAACCAGTGCATTCCTGAGCAGAGAACGAATACCCGTCTCCAAGCCAGTTCACCATCGGCTCCGGATCCGCTGGAGTATGGTGAATGTGGATGCGCGACTCTCCTAAGCGCTTCAACAAATACTGAACCAGGTCGGTGTAAGCCATCAACGCAGCTTCATCACCGAGCGATTTCGCCAGGCGTGTTTTCACTTTACCAAGCACGGGGGTTTTTAAAAACAAGGAAACAACATTCATCGGATTATGGATTATCTATACACAGCTATACTATGTTTCCCAAGAGGCTGACCAGCGATATTCATTGCCAAATCCGAGATATCAAAAAATTGTCGAAGTTTCCAAAACGGTTGCGGGCGCGTTGACAGACGCCTTGCCTTACCCTGGGTTCCCGCATCATGTACCTCGACGGGAAACGAATTGCGATCATGGTCACCACCTGCGTTCTGATGCTGCTGGCGTGGTGGTCTAATGGAAACAGGAACCAAAGCATGTATGACCGCATTGAGGAGATGGAAACAGGTGCCTCCTCGAATCCGGGAAAGATAGCGGCAGCCCAGCGGGAGTATGCAAACACAGTTTTCGAAGCCATAGCCAAGCTGAAGAAGAACGAATTTAATGAAGCATCGCTCCTGCGCTATCACAGCTACCCGGCATTTGAAAACTACCTGAACGCCCAAGGGCAAAAGAAGGTCGTTCCCAATCTTACACTGCGTTAATGGAACGATCAACAATCGGTCATACTAATCAAACTGCTGGAAGGTGCCTATAAACGCGCCAAGCAGCTTGTGGCGCAAGGCGACTATTCTCATCAGGACCTGGAAGACTTTTTAAACCACACCCCCTTCCCTTACATCCATAAGATCAAGCAACGATGGCGTACGGATCGACAGACAGTAGAAGCTCAGCGAATTGCAAACGCAGCTAACTGGATCGTGGTTTTAAAAAAAGAGATTTCATAGACTCACTTTAATCGGGAGTACAAAAATACGGCAAAAATGGACATCATTATATTGGGAGTCCAAGCAGCAATAACCGGGGATATATGACCCTGTTCGCCAAACAAAAGAACAAGCTTGATGATGAGAAAGTAAGAGAACAACAGGCTGGTTGATTTTGAAACTCCTACCATCGGATTCGCCCGAACACCTGTCACCGAATACGGCACCGCTAACCCCACGATGATAAAACAAATCACTGTTCCTGCCAACAAGGAGTGATAGCGTATCCTTAATGGTAGCGCCTTGGGATTGTCGCCGTCTCCATAGTAATCGAGTATGGTTTTTAGCTCGAACAGCGACAGGTCTTTTGCCCGTCTATCAAGCGTGAGCAACAGCCGCGGGGTTTCAACCATTCCAGAGATTTCTAACAACTCAAATGGTTTGGACATAACCAAGTCTCCGGTCTCAATTTCGAATCCCAATTCACGCCCTTGAATAAATCGCCACATGTCTTCACTCTCGTTGTAAAAACACTCGCGAGCCTGAATTTTTGAAAATTCCTGATTCCACTCATTCAACTTTGAAACAGTCACCCCGTATCCATGGTAGGTGTTCTTGTTGAATCGATTCATGAACCAAATCCGCCCATCCTGAGGATTGTTAAAAGCCACGTTGTAGATGAGCCCGGCTTCACGCACCTGTTTGGTCTCCAATTCGAAATAGTATTCTAAATCTTCCAAACGTTGGCGTGATTCTTCCACGGCCCACGGTACGACCTTGGCATTGAGGTAAAGAAGAACCCCGGACAAACACAAACCTGCAACCCACAAAGATCGTGTTAATTGCCAGAAGCTGACTCCAGATGCCCTGAATCCAACGATCTCATTATTTGAATGAAGATTACTCAGGCTGAACAACAACGAAACCAGAAATGCAATCGGTAGGATCAGCGGCAACAAGGTTGGGAGGACAATCGTGTAATAATAAAAAATGTCACCGGTCGAAGCTCGTAAATCCAGAAGGTTCCCGAGGTTATCATACATATCAAATATGACCAGCAACCCTAAGGTGGCACCAAGCGATAGCAAAAACGCACGTAACCACTCCCAAAAAATGTACCGATCAATAAGATTCACAGACCAATATCTCAAACAGGGATAGGGAATCCATCAAGGGATTTGTGGTGTTTTTTTAAATCAGTCTCTTCGTGGGATAGTACCGTCGGCTATTTTACCCATGTAGTTATTCAGCTCTTCCTTGGCTTTGGGCATGAGGAAATACAATCCAATCACATTGGGAAAACACATCGCAAAAATCATGGCGTCAGAGAAATCGATCACATTGCCAAGAGTCATGGCGGCCCCAATAACCACAAAGATACAGAAGATAAATTTATATATAAGTTTCGAAATTTCACTTCTTCCAAACAGGTATACCCAACTCTGCTCCCCGTAGTAGGACCAGGCAATCATGGTCGAGAAGGCGAAGAGAATAACCGCCACAGCCAGAATAAATTTAAACCAGGGCAGTACACTTTCAAAGGCGGCTGAAGTAACACCTACGCCTCCCAATTCTTCAGCTCCAGTCCAGGTGCCTGTAATGATGATGACCAGCGCAGTCATGGTGCAAACGACCACGGTGTCTATAAACGGCTCCAGAAGACTCACCAACCCTTCACTAGCTGGATTCTCGGTGCGAACAGCAGAGTGGGCAATGGAAGCGGAACCAATCCCCGCCTCATTCGAAAAGGCTGCTCGCTTAAATCCTTGAATCAGCACCCCAACAAAACCTCCGGCAACCGCAGTTCCTGAAAATGCGCCACCAAAAATTTGTCCTATCGCAGCAGGAATCTGTGAGAAATTGACAAATAAAATCACGAGTGCAGCAACCACATATATACCACACATAAAGGGAACAATTTTGGCAGTGGTTTTGGCGATACTGCGGATACCACCTATAATAACGGTGCCAACGATGAACGCCACGATGAGACCAAACAACCAACCTTTACCAGTCCACCAGCTAGCATCTCCACCAGTAACGTCGACAAATTGGGAGTATGCCTGATTGATCTGGAACATGTTTCCTCCACCGAGAGATCCACCAATACAGACGATGGCAAAAAATACTGCCAGGACCTTTCCGAAACCCGCCATTCCCTTTTCAGCAAAACCACGACTCAAATAATACATGGGGCCGCCATAGGTCGTTCCCTTCTCGTCAATCTGACGGTATTTTACCCCAAGAGTACATTCTACAAATTTAGAGGACATTCCCAATAAGCCAGCAATGATCATCCAAAAGGTAGCTCCTGGACCTCCCAAGCTGATGGCCACCGCAACACCCGCAATATTACCTAGGCCGACCGTGCCAGAAAGAGCGGCTGTCAAAGCCTGGAAATGTGACACTTCTCCCTTTTCATTGGGGTCGGTGTATTTCCCACGGACAATGTCCAACGCTAGCTTGAACCCGCGAAAGTTAATAAACCGAAAGTAGAAGGTGAAAATAATGGCACCTACCAATAACCAAATGAGGACCACCGGAACACCCTGCCCTCCAATGGGGATACTGTAGAAAACAATATTTACGATGACGCTGGTTATCGGTTCAACTGCAGCATTGATCTTTTCGTCGAAGCTTTTCTCGGAAACTTCGGTAACCGCATTAGCTGCGGCATCGACTTCTTCCTGTCCAACGGACGAAGCTCCAAAGAGGAACATAAAACTATATACAAACAGACCGAAGAATCGGGAAACTTTAAGCATATTCATGCAGTAGAAGAGATTGCTGGAAAATCTGAACTATTGAGATGCGCTTCTCATAGGCAAGTTTTTAGAAGAATTGGTCCCGGACTCCAAAAGGAGATTATTGTCTGAGGAAATACACCAGGATCTCAGGGTCAGCAAAAGACTCAAATACCACCGTAGGCTTATGCTCCAGAAGTTGCTCGACTGTGTGGAGGCCCGTTGCAACAGCAACGGTGTGTGCACCAATATGTTTTCCACACTCTATATCTTTCGGGGTATCGCCAATGACACTGTAGTTAGGATTTATAACACCAGAGGCTCTTGTCTTGCCGGCGCAGTAGTTACAGATTCCATTCG
>Ga0209403_10006631_pt1 | contig 11665 bp, 12 predicted proteins | sample ArcticOcean_MG_C_8_FD_187440 | JGI IMG/M metagenome (GOLD analysis project Ga0209403, IMG submission 187440) | Marine microbial communities from western Arctic Ocean - ArcticOcean_MG_CB11_86 (SPAdes) (version 2) | ecosystem: Environmental > Aquatic > Marine > Oceanic | place: Arctic Ocean... | reverse complement strand
TCATTGATAGAGAAGCCTATAGTCCCTGATTTAAGTGAATTTGCTTTTAAACCTAAAAACAAAAAGATTATTTTAACTCAGGCACAAAATGTAGCATTAGAAAAGATGACGAGCTCAATGGACAAAAACAAATTTAACCCTTTTTTACTTCATGGTGTTACTGGCAGTGGAAAAACGGAAATTTATATTGAAGCAGCACGACACGCAATAGAGCTCGACAAGACTGTTATTATGCTACTTCCAGAGATATCCTTAACTCCTCAAATTGCGGGGAGATTTCGCTCAGCGTTTGGAGACGATGTAGCCTTATGGCACTCTAAGTTAAGCCAAGGCGGGCGGGCATGGACATGGAAGCAAATTTGTGAGGGAAAATTTAAAGTAGTTATTGGAGCTCGGTCAGCAATTTTTGCCCCATTAAAAAATGTAGGCTTAATTGTAGTTGATGAAGAGCAGGAATCATCTTATAAACAAGAATCTCCAAATCCAAGATATCATGCAAGAGATGTAGCTCTCATGAGAGGGAAGCTGGACAATGCTTCTGTTATATTAGCAAGCGCAACTCCAAGTATGGAGTCTTACTACAACTACCTAAATGGTAAATATAAATATATACATTTAAAAGAAAGATTCGGTGGTGCGAAGTATCCAAAAGTGCATGTAGTTGATATGATCAAGGAGTCAGAAGAAACAGCAGTATATGGAGATATTTTTTCAAGATTATTGTTAGAAAAAATTGAAGATCGCTTATCAAAAAAAGAACAAATCATTTTATTTCATAATCGTAGAGGTTTTGCACCTATTCTAAGATGTGATGACTGCGGAGAAGTTTCTATGTGCCCTCATTGTAATATTGCTTTAACCTATCATAGGAGTGGTAAATATTTACAATGCCATTTCTGTAATCATACTCAGAATATGATTCCTTCAAAGTGTACTTCTTGTCAAAGCTATAACATAAATCTATCTGGAACAGGGACTCAAAAAGTTGAAGATGAATTATCAAATAAATTTCCTAATGCAATCATCAAAAGATTGGATGCAGACTCTGTACGTTCAGGAATAAACCTAACAAAAACTCTTCAAGATTTTTCTGATAAAAAGATAGATATATTGCTAGGGACTCAAATGATAGCCAAGGGTTTAGATTTTGCAAACGCCACATTGGTAGGTATTATAAATGGAGATACTGGTTTATTTCTCCCAGACTTTCGTTCTGGTGAAAAAGTTTTCCAGTTAATTTATCAAGCTGCAGGGCGAGCTGGAAGAGGAACAATTCCAGGTGAAGTTATTATTCAAACCTATAGCCCAGATAATCCTGTAATTAAATGTGCAACGGAGTTAAATGTTGAAAAATATTATAATATTTGCTTAGAAGAGAGAAAAGCGCTCATGTATCCACCCTTTAGCTGGATGGTAAAAATAGAAATACGCGGTAAAAATATAAAAGAAGTTGAGAAGTCTATTAATAAAATAAAAAATAAAATGGTTAATTCACCGAAGGGGATTTCTATTCTTGGCCCAGCATTATGTTATCGTGAGAAGCTCCGCGACTATTATCGAATGCAATTAATCATAAAATCAAACAAAGAATTAGATGTTAATGGCGCTAAACTTCACAAATATTATAAATCAATTTTATCTAAAGATATTGAGGTGCAAATACCTTTAAAACAAAGATTGGTAATTGATATCAATCCTGTTTCATTGCTATGAAAATTATATTTTATTTTTTTTGTAGCCTTAGTCTTTGTTTTGGGCAATTTTCTTTCCATGGAATAAATACTTGGACGCAAAGTAGTGCAATAAGCCTAGCTGGCGGTGGATACCTTCTGGATTTTGAAAATGATTTTCAAAATGCAGGTACGCTGAAAAAATCAAAACGTAAGATTAAATTTTCTTCAATAAACTACCCTGCTGAGATTACTGCCCAGTCATTGATTGCTAATGGTAATTTTAAAGGTCATAGTTTTGGGTTCAAAGTGAGCCGGCTTAATTATGGTGTTTTTGAAGGAAGAAACATTGATAACCAAGTAACAGAAAATTATTCTGCTGGAGATATAAATATAGAGTTAGGATATGCGAAAACTACGCTTTCTAAACGAATTAATTTAGGCCTAACTGGCGGGGTCTTCTTAAGTAGGCTAGATAATGCTAAAGCCAGCGCTTTAACTTTGTCTCCAGGAATTGTTATTAACTCTAAAATATTCATATTTGGAGTGATGCTTAAAAATTATGGTAAAATAATTAACCAGTATGGTACCGTTAAAGAAAAAATGCCATCATATCTTATTGGGTCCATATCTCGTGACCTTTCTTTCATCCCCTTAAAGGTTGAAATTGACCATTCGTATTTAATTAATGGTAATAGTAGTTATTCAGTTATGTCGGGCATTTATAAGTTTGATAATAATCTTCTTATTAAAGCAGGTACATCAACAAATAGATCGGACCAAATAACAAACATTTCATTTATGAGGAGTATTTTTTCTGATTTTGGGATTGGTTTAGCATATAAAATTGATGATATAGTAATTGATATTAATTCTTATTCATACGGCACAGGAGGCTTTGTTTTTGCAATTGGTCTGTCAGTTCTCTATTAATTAATCATTAAGGATTTAATTATATTATAGTATGTAATTGCTTAAATTTTAATAAAATAAGCGCTATTAATTAAAATATTTAAGTAATAATTATAATTCATACTAATAAATAGAAAGTAAATATGTTTGATAATCGAGACATCCAAATCCTTGAGCTTTTACAAAAAGACGGAAGATCTACCGCCAGTGATATTGCAAAAGAAGTTGACCTATCAATTCCTACCGTAGGTGAAAGAATAAAAAAATTAAGTGAAAAAGGTATAATTAATAAATTTGTAGCAGTGCTTAACCACAAGAATGCGGGTCTTGATTTAACAGCTTTTATCTTTATTGTTAGTGAGCACTCAGACCATTATGATGAATTTATAAAAAAAACGAATGAATGTAAGGCAGTTATGGAGTGTCATTCAATTACTGGTGGTGGGTCACATATATTAAAAATTCGCGCTAAAAATTCTCAAGGGCTTGAAGATTTATTATATGAGATTCAGAATTGGCCAGGCGTTTCCAGGACCAAATCTAATGTGGTTCTATCCTCTTATAAGGAAACTACGGATATCAACCTTCAGTCCTTTATAGAGCAGCATAATATATCTTAATTAATCTTTAAATTATTACTTCTGTGTCTTGAAGCTTTTAATTAGGGCCTTTATAAGGTCTATTTAAAAACTACTGATAAATGGCATTTAACTTTGATTGGTTTATTGTTTAGCTTTATCGATTACAACTTGATTTAACTTAACATTAAATGTATCCAATGTGATTGGATTTTCTGCTTCACCATTTTCATTTATAAAGAACTCTATAGATATTTTTCTAACTGATTAGTAAATCCAACTATTGGTGGAATATTTTTTAACGATACATAAAACAGTGTTATTGCTGCCAGGGTATTGATTTTCATCTTTGAATGGATTTTAGGCCAACAATGAGCCCACCAATAACAAATAAATTAGTTGCTTCATCTCTGAATTCGCTCTTTGATCAGCTATTAATACAGTTTGAATTTAAATCTAATATCTTTGTTATATAATCTATTAATACCTTAAATTATTTATTAATATTAATATTATTATTAAAATTATAAAGTTATATATTTAATTTAGATAAATAAAATTAGGAGTAAATCAAAATGCTTGGAATGAAAAGTTTAAAGATATTAGAATATATATGGCTAGACGGATATCAGCCTGAGCCATCTCTTCGCAGCAAGATTAAAGTAACAAAAGATGGAACTCCTCCCGATTGGTCTTTTGATGGTTCTTCTACCCAGCAAGCAGAAGGTAGCAGTTCAGATTGTCTATTATTACCAGTCCAAACTTATGATGGCCCTTTATTTGCTGATGCGCTTGTTATGTGTGAGGTGCAAACAGGTGAGCATAAAACTCATGGTACTAATACCAGAGCAGCGGCAGCAGCAGTTGTAACGGATGAATGGTGGTTTGGGTTTGAGCAGGAATATTTTTTTACTAATAATAATGGAGAGCCTCTTGGATGGGAAGAAGGGACTCCGAGACCTCAAGGTGATTATTATTGTGGGGTAGGAGCTTCAAATGTAGAAGGAAGAGAAATATCAGAAGTACATCTTGAAGCATGCCTAGAGGCCGGGATTGAAATAACAGGGACAAATGCCGAAGTTGCTTTAGGCCAGTGGGAGTATCAATGTTTTGGAAAAGGGATAAAAGCTGCTGATGATCTATGGGTTAGTCGATATCTTTTATATAAAATTGCTGAAGATTATGATGTTTGTGTTAATATTCATCCAAAACCTAAAACTGGTGATTGGAATGGTTCCGGGATGCATGCAAATTTTTCAAATGAAGAGATGAGGATGCATGGAACAGAAAGCCTTTATACTTCTATTTGTGAAAAATTAGGAAAAGTTCATAAAGAAGGTATTGATGCATATGGTTCAGATAATGACATGAGACTTACAGGTCTTCATGAAACGCAAAGCATTGATCAATTTACATATGGTGTGAGTGATCGTGGTGCTAGTATTAGAATTCCGATATATACAGTCGAACATGATTGGAACGGATATCTTGAAGATAGGCGCCCAGCATCTAACGCAGATCCTTATAAAATTTTAACTCATATTGTTGGTACTCTAACAAAGTAGTATGAAAAATAATTAGATCGTTTAATTCATTTTTAAATAGATTAAACAATCTATAACTAAAAAATTTCTTATATTAAAGAGCAGTATATCTTATTAGATTTTATTCTTTTAATTTCTAGTATTAATTAAAGAATAATAATGAAACGCATTTCATATTTTATAATCATATTTTCTCTTTTTTATAGCTGTGAAGAAGTTGGGAAGCCTGAGAGGTCAACCTGGAATATTATTCAAGAGGAAATTCTTGTTTCTAGCTGTTTTAACTGTCATGCGAGTGAGACTGCTATTACTAAGCAGTCAGGTTTAGATTTATCAAATAATGAAGCTTACGGTCAAATGGTTGGCGTTTCACCCAAAAATATTGCTGCAAAAGAAGATGGGTTGGTTATTGTTAGTAACGAAGGCGGAATGAAAGGTTTAGCGAAAAGTTTTTTATGGGAAAAAATTAATGCTTATGATAGAGAGCATTACCTTAGTGACCATCCCGAATATGGTCAAATGATGCCCCCTGGTGAAAACTTTTTATCAGATGGTCAATTACAATTTGTTAGAGCTTGGATTGAAGCTGGAGCTCCAGAATCAGGAATTGTAGTTGAAGAAAAATTATTATTGGATTCAAATCGATATTCGCCACCAGAATTCTCACCTTTAAATCCACCAGAAAAAGGGATACAATTACACATTAAACCTTTCGAAGTAAAGGCAAATTATGAAAGAGAATTTTTTCAATATACTGATTTAAATATAGATGAAGATATATATGCCAATCGAATACAAATTGAAATGAGACCTGGGAGTCATCACTTTATTATATATTCGTTTGATAAAAATATAAGCAGTTCAAATCTTCCTGAATTTGATATTAAAAGAGATTTAAGATTTGATGATGGGACTATGAATGTCCAAACTCTAAGAACTATGCAGTATCATGAATTTTTTAGCGGTACGCAATGGCCAAGGATGGACTATCAATTACCTCCAGGAGTGGCATTTAAATTGAATTCAAAATTTGGAGTAGATCAAAATTCGCATTATGTCAATCGTTCAGACTCTATTATGATTGGCGAGGTATTTACTAATATTCATACTATCGATGAATCAGAGGTTGAAAGAGTAGCAAATATATTAAATTGGTCAAACCAAGAAATTTTATTACCGCCAAAAAAGTTAACAACACTTAATAAGACGTTTATTACAGATAGCCCTATTTTTATTGGTCAACTTTTTTCCCATGCACACGAGAAAATGACAGAATTTATAGTAAAAATTAAAGGTGGCGAACGTAATGGCGAATTAGTTTATTGGACAGACGATTGGAAGCACCCTCCTATAATTAACTACGACCCCCCTATTCAATTAAATAATGGTGAAGGGCTTGAGCTTATTGCTACTTATGATAACCCATCCGATAAATTTGTTACGTTTGGGTTTTTATCTACGGATGAAATGATGATTTTATTTGGCTGGTACTTTAGGTAAATTTTCTTTTTTATGCGATTTAAATCTATTCTTTATTTTATTACTTTTTTTATAGTATTCATTGCCGAACTTTTTTCTCAAAATAAACATCCCGTAATTTTGGTCCATGGGTTTATGGGTTGGGGTCCAGACGAAATGGGTTCATACAAATATTGGGGAGGTAAATATGATATTGAAGAAAGATTAAGGGAGGATGGGTTTGAAGTGTACACTGCTAATGTTGGACCAGTCTCATCAAACTGGGATCGTGCTGTAGAATTATATTACCAAATTAAAGGCGGGCAGGTTAATTACGGAAAAATTCAGTCAGAAAAATACGGAATCATTCAGAAGCCACTTAATAAGAAATATATAGGACTATACCCTGAATGGAATGATGAAAACCCAGTGCACCTTATTGGACATAGTATGGGAGGGCAGACTATAAGAATGCTAGATTACTTACTTAAAACAGCAATAGTTGACTCCTCATTAAAATATGAAGAAAGCAATCTTTTGGGAGAAATAAATGAAGGTTGGATTAAATCAATAACTTCAATTTCAACGCCACACAATGGAACAACTCTTTCAGATATAATCACAACTGGAATACCTTTTTTACAAGATTTTATTGCACTTGCAGCAGTAGTAGGGAATTCGTTTTACGATTTTGACCTTGAGCATTGGGGGTTTAGGCGAGATGAAGAAGAAGACTGGAAAAATTATTTTTCAAGAATGAGAAAGCACCCTGCTTGGGGAACAAAAAATATAGTAGCGTGGGATTTAAGTGTGCAAGGGGCGCGTGAAATGAATAGTATTTGTACTGCAAATCCTAATATCTATTACTTTTCATATGTTACTAGTAATACTTTATTAGATTCAACGTCAAACAGGCATGTACCTGATAAAAGTATGTCATACATCATTAGAGCAAATGCAAGGTTGATGGGAATGAAAAAAGCCTATTATGCTGATGGATCAGAAACAGATTCAACTTGGTTCGAAAATGATGGAATTGTAAATAAAAAATCAATGCTAGGTCCAACTACAGGAAATAATGGTTCAGATCCAATCGGTAATTACAGACTAAACGATATATTAATACCTGGTCAATGGTATGTCATGGGCGAGTATAAATCAGATCATAGAAAATTTGTTGGACATAGTATAAGCAAAATTTTTTTTAATGAACTAATGAAAGTGTATCTAGATCATTTATCATTACTATGGACACTGCCAAATTAAAAGGATAAAATGATTAATATTAAAAAATTTAATGAATTAGAACTACGTGTTGGAGAAATTTTAAAAGTCGAATTATTTCCAGAAGCAAAAACCTCTGCATATAAATTAAAAATTGATTTTGGCGATCATGGAGTTAAATGGTCTAGTGCGCAAATTACTAATAATTATTCAGTTGAGGATTTACATGGAAAGCAAATTGTTGCTGCAATGAATATAGGGAGCAAAAATATTGGAACTTTTAAATCTGAAGTTTTAGTAATGGGCGTTGATGACAATAATGGAAATGTAAGATTACTAGATATAGATAATAGAATTAAGAATGGAGCAAAAGTTAATTAATGAGACCTTGCGAATAATTATATTTATTTGTAATATACAAATATGGAGTTTGGTGAATTATTAAAGCAGTTTCTTATTGATCTTCAGTCGCTTTTTAGAACAAGCACAAAAAAACTAAATATAACTCTCTCTCAAATTACACTTATCTCGTCAATCCCAACAGATGGGATAGATATGTCAACTCTTTCTCACCGAATTGGAGTTGATAATAGTACTCTTACAAGATTAATTGATATTTTAATAAGAAATAATTTTGTCCGAAAAAGTAAAAATCCTAATGATGGTAGATCATTTATTATTTCGTTAACCAATAACGGTGAAAAATTACAATTTAGAATAGAGGAAGAGATTGATCGATTTGGATTTAAGCTCTATAATAAAATACCACTTGAAGACCAAGATGAAGTAAAAGAAGTTTTATCCTCTTTACATTGGCTTATTTCAAAACATCGCTTAAACTCATAATAGTTGTATAATACAATAATAAATAAATCATTATTGTTTTGGTACGATAAATATAAGCGAAAACTACCATGGCGTGATATAAACGACCCTTATAAAACATGGCTATCTGAAGTGATGTTACAGCAAACTCAAGTAAACACTGTTATACCGTATTATAATAACTGGATTAAAAAATATCCTACATTATCAAGTGTCGCTGAATCAGAATTTGATGATCTTTTAAAATTGTGGGAAGGCTTGGGCTATTATTCTAGATGTAAAAATTTCTTTAAAGCTTGTCAACTTATTAGCACTGACTTTGATGGTATAATTCCATCTGATATTATTATTTTTAATTCTCTACCAGGTGTAGGTCCTTATATTTCTGGTGCTGTAATGTCAATTGCATTTAATCAACCTCATCCAGCCATAGACGGTAATATTAATCGCATCATGTTTCGTTATTTAGGTTTAAAAAATAACACTATTTATAATAATAATCGAATTTATGCTAAGTTAACTACTTTTATTAATTTACGTCCAGGAGATATCAACCAATCATTGATGGACATAGGTAGTTCAATATGTAAATCCAACATAGTATATTGTGAGAAGTGTCCTCTTTCACAATCATGTAAAACTTTTTTAAATGGAATTCCACTTTTATACCCTGAAAAAATAAAGCAAAAAAAATTACCATTAAAAAATATTATTGCGGGTCTTATTGAGAAACATAATAAGATACTAATAGTAAAACGTGATAATAAAGGAGCGTTGGGAGGACTTTGGGAAATACCAATGATTTTTGTTAATGATAATAATGATCAATTTTTATTGAAAAGTTTTTTAAAAAATAAATATAATTTAGATATAAAAATAAATTATAAAGTTGGAAATGTTATTCATTCATTCTCTCATTATAAAATGAATATTTCATTATTTAACTGTGAAATAACAAATAAATGTACCGAATTAAATTCAACTATTAATGCTAGCAAATGGATTAGTAGAAATGAAATAGATAAATATGCATTTCATAAAGCAAACCATAAATTATTTGAATTAATAGATAAAAGTAATGTTTAGGGCAATCATCTCAATAATTATTTGGCCCATATGGTCAATAACATTTCTATTCGGAACCTTAATGTATTCTATAGCAATCACTCTATTGCCTTCACATAAGCTTCATAAACTGGCACAGTTAATATCGCGAATCTGTATGATTACTGGAGCACAATGGTTCAAAATTGAAGGCGGAAGGCCAGATAAAAATAAAGGACCTTACTTATATTTAATGAATCATCAGTCTTTATTTGATGCTTTTATGATGGTAGCAGGAGTACCACATTATTTCACAGGTGTTGGAGCAATTGAACAGTTTTCTTATCCAGTTTGGGGGTATTTAGCAAAAAAATATGGCGTCATTCCATTAGTAAGAGAGGAATTAGGGTCAGCAATTACAAGCTTAGGAAAATTGGAGAGTGCTATTAATAATGGAACTTCAGCAATGATTGCGCCTGAAGGGACAAGGAGCTTAGATGGTAAATTAGGTGATTTTAAAAAAGGAGCTTTCCATGTTGCAAAAAATACAGGAATTACAATTATACCTGTAGGTTTAAAAGGCGCATATCAAGCAAAAAATAAAAAAGATTGGAGAATTAAACCCAGCGTATTAACAATAGTTTTTGGTCAACCAATAACCAAAGTTCAATATGCAAACATGAGTATAGATACGCTAAGTAAAAAGGTTAAGTCGGAGATTGAAGAGATGTTAGATTAAAAAATAAGATATGAACTTTGAAAATATTACATATTATAATGTAGTTAGAGTTTTCCACTTAATAGGTATGACCGCCTGGTTTGGGACTGCATTAGTAGTATCTATTATATGGTCAAGAAAAGACACAAATGACAAAGCGCTCATTTTAGATTTAATAACAAAAGTTGAAATGCCAGCATCATTTTTTATTCCACTTACTGGAGTTTTGATGACAATTGATAAAATGTTTTGGCTCAGTATTGGCTGGATGCAAATCAAGATTTTCGTAGGATTATTAGCTGTAGTATTTACGCATCTTTCAAGAGCTAAGCTAATTCATAGCGATATGGAAGATGATTATATTAAACATAAATTTAGCATGAACAGAAATCTTGCACTTTTAGGTTTATCTCTAATAATAGTAATTGTCGGATTTAATTAGTTTGGATAAAAATAATAAATATGTTTCAATAAAATGGGTTGATTTCAAAAATGAACAACCTATTTTAACTTTACTGAGACCATTAAAAAAAACACGGTCTAAAATTCAAATATTATCCTATTTATCAGAGTGGTGTCCAGATTGTATCAATCAAATAATTTCTCTAAATAAGCTCTATTATGATTATAAAAAATATGATTTCTCAATGATGATTGTGATGGATTATTCTCCCAAAAAGGCTTCGGAGCAATTTATAAAAGATAATAAGATACCTATTCCCTTTTCATATGGTGAATTATTTGAAAAAGATGAACTTTTACGTTTGGATACAAACTTTTATAAATTTAGAAATGTTATAGATGATAATAGAAAATGGGGCGTCCCTTTTCATTTTATCCTTTGTGAGAGCCAAACTTCAAAGATTGGCATTATTAAGGGAGAATTTAAGGATGAGGAAATAAGAACTTATATTTTAAAAAATTTATAATATATTACTGTTTAGCCTGATAGAGGCATATCATATATTTCTTCAAATTCTTCAGTTTTTATCATTCTGATTGCATCCCAGGTTAGTTTTGTGCAAGCTTTTGCACATATTTGACAACCTATGCATTCATCATGACGAACTTGAACAGGGGGAATAGGAATCCCATATTTCTCTTTGGGCACAGGCTCAATACAATCAACTGGACAAAAAGGTATACAAACTTGGCAGCCAGTACAGTTGTCTTCATCAACAACCGCAATAAGTTTGGGTTTTTTCTTTTTGTAATTAACTTTTTCTGCTGGATCAGGAACAGTTTTATAATGATCGTAATTTGTATTGTTTGCCATTTTTTTCTTTAAATTATTAGATTAGAACTTAATATAATTTATTTTTTATGAGAAAAGCCTTTTTGTGATTTCATAAAAGTAGTTTAATTTTCAATACGCTTAATACGCTTTGAAAACATTATTAGGAGAAAACAATGACTTACATTATAGCTGAACCTTGCGTTGGAACTTGTGACACAGCTTGTGTAGAGGTTTGTCCGGTTGATTGTATCCATGGACCAGACGATAAAACAGGTGCCGGTGCCGAAGCAAAAGAAGAGGGGTTCGATCCGGAAGGTAAACAACTTTATATTGACCCTGAAGAATGTATTGATTGTGGCGCATGTGAACCAGAATGCCCCGTTGAAGCAATTTTTGAGGAAAGTGAAGTACCTGAAGAATGGAATAAATTCAACAAAATTAACTATGATTATTTT
>Ga0209403_10006629_pt1 | contig 11670 bp, 9 predicted proteins | sample ArcticOcean_MG_C_8_FD_187440 | JGI IMG/M metagenome (GOLD analysis project Ga0209403, IMG submission 187440) | Marine microbial communities from western Arctic Ocean - ArcticOcean_MG_CB11_86 (SPAdes) (version 2) | ecosystem: Environmental > Aquatic > Marine > Oceanic | place: Arctic Ocean... | reverse complement strand
CCTCCAAGGAATATTCCCGAAATTAAAGAAAATAGAAGAAACAAATATTGGGGAATTTTGGACTGCATTTTATTACATATCTTCAATAACTCGGATACTCGTTCCATTAAGGTTCTTCTGAAAGAACCACTTTTCTCACTAATTTTGCCAAATTTTCTAAATCTCTGAGGTCTAACACTTCACCCGGGGAATGACTGTAGCGCCCTGGCCAGGAAAGGCCTTGATTCGGAGCACCCCAAAAAGCGAAATCCACTCCGTCTGTGCTACCTTGGGTTAGTCCAATCTGCAGTGGGATGCCGGCAGTGTTCGCAACATTGATCACTATATCCCTTTCTGCAACGGGAGAAGCACCTGAGTTCTCAATCGCTCGCAGTACTGGGCCTTTACCAAGCAAAGCGTGAGCAAAATGAGGGGATTCTAGTGGCGTGTCGGATGATACAAAAGTATCTACAGAATAAATTCTTCTTGTTCCTAGGCCGATAAGCTTTGAAAGAGCGAGAGCCCCTATATGACCGCTTTCTTCGTGCACAGACCAAACAAAGTATATTTTCTTTGATAGTTCGTCTGGATCAATATTGTTGATGGCCATGAGTAGCGCTGTGCCTCCAGCTCGATCATCTAGAGACCTTGCTACAAATCGTGAGGAGCCGATCCTTAATGCTTCTTTATAGCTACTTACGGCCATGCCTTTTTGTACGCCAAGATTTTTCAATTCACTACGGTTCATGCCGAACCAAGCTTGCATTTGTTCTGGATTTTTCTGTTGGGGGTTTTCTCTAGTGAGAAAAATCCCTTTAATTGGATTAATAGCAGATGCTGTTACAGATTGTTTCTTCCATTTAGAGCTATAGTCTGCACCAGTTCCTGTTTTGGTATTGGGGCTTTCGGGTGGATCAAAATGCAAAAGTGCAGTTTGGCCTTCCCATGCTGAGGATACAGCTCCACCTTTTTTTTCGAGGGTTACAATACCTTCAAGGTCTATTTCCCCTACTTCGTAACCTACTTCGTCCAAGTGAGCCATAAAGACAGTCGTGTCATTTTCTGGACCCATTTCTAAGATAATGTTCCCGATATCGTCTACCTTTGCCTGATCTCTAGCCCATTTCGGCAGTGACTCGAGTATTCGACGACGGACAGACCATTCATGGCCGGAGACGCCATAGGCGTTTGCGAAAGTTTCTAGTAGCGCGGATGAGTTCTGGTAGGCAGGGTCATGGAAATCATTTAAGAACGAACTGGTCTCAGGCGCTTTTCTATCCAAGTGGGGTATCCATTGAGCGATCTTCCTACGAGTGCAGCGGTTTGGGTGAGGAGCCAGTCTGATTCGTTCATGGATATGGATTCCATGTGAGAGCCAATTTCTCGGACAGTGGGTGAAATCCAATCAACTTGGGCTATTCCCGAATGTACAAGGATAGGTTCTAGTCGACCGAATGAGGAGTTCGGCCGAATTTCGTGGATACGACTTGGTTCACCGTCTCCCAATATTATTAACTTATCAACATTAGTTTTTCGTGATAGAAACGAGCTTAGCCCGATCCATCCAAACTCTTTTTGTGAGCTAAGGACAAAACTGATGGTTTCAGCCGATTTCGGTGGATTATTCTTCGAGTATTGAGCCAAGGTTGCTACAGCAGCACAACTTGCCCGCGCTCCCGCATCGGGACCGGCGACATGGCCATTATAGGACCATCTTGGAAGATGTCGAGAAAGAGGGTCCAAGAGTTCTATTCCAAGTGCGGCAACTTGCGCTTGAGTCTCGACGCCAACGTCCACCCACAGATCATCTGCTGTTACAATGTTCGTTTCTTCAGAATGTTGTTGATTGAAATGGCCGTTTGAACGAGCAACTACTCCTGCCACAGGTCCGTTTTTAGTTAGTATTCGAACCGTTTGTGCTTCGTGGGCTTGATCCCAAAGTGGGTGTGAGGGCCCCCTTCCAATGCGATGCACTCTCAGGTAACCATCCTTTGTTATTTGACTAACCGAATAGCTAGGTCTATCTAGGCCACAGGCAACGACTGTTTTTGTACCTCCAGATCCAACAGTCATTGTTAGGTTGCCCCACTGGTCGGAGGACCATCCGTTCATCTCTATCGCTACATGAGGAGAGATTCGAGTTTCATAGCCCGTAGGCATATCCAGTTGTATCCAAGATGCAAGGGCATTTTGTTGCTGAGAAATCTGGCCCGCGAGTGGGAGGGTGCGGAAGAGGATCATTAAGCATGTGAGGATTGCACTCATACTTGGATTGTTCAAATTAAACTCCAATGTTGTATCTATGTAATTTCAACATTCAGAAAGAAAAACATGGGGAAATTACATAGTTTGTCAGTTTCTATTTAGTTACGGTATTCTTCAATTTTTACTGGGCTTCTTAAGTGTCTGTAGGCCTATAAAAAAAACTACTGAAAGTAAAATCAATGGGTGCTCCAGCCCAAAGAACACCCAGTAGAGTGTGAAGGTCAAGAGGGCCGTTAGGGCCTTCATCCATGGGGTCGTGCCAAACTTGGTCATCGTAAAATGGCTAAAATAAACCAAGATTGCCAACAGGACTGCTTGGGAAAAGAACACCCAAGATGGGCTTTCCATGAATTCTGCCATTGGTGTGATTCTGCCCTTAAGGGTTACTATGAAAGAAGCTCAAGTTAGGATTAGTGCAGGAGGGGCACAATCCTAACTTGAGCAATCAGTCTGGGTTTGACATGGGACGATTTATTGAAGCGATTATCTGTTTATGGCGATTGAGATTCGAGGGTATGATGAAAAATAAAAGAGAAACCAAACCAGACATGAGTACCTTAGCGGTTTGGGGCGGGGAAGAAGGTATAGACAAATTGGGTGCAACTCAAATGCCAGTAGTCAAGAGTGTTTCTTTTGGCTATCCCGATGTTCAATCGTGGTTGGATGTGGCAGTTGGAAATAGCCCAGGTCATATTTATGGAAGGAATACAAACCCAACAGTGAAAGTTTTCGAAGAGAAAATCAAATTACTAGAAGGTGCCGAGTCAGCCGTTTCGTTTTCCACCGGCATGGCTGCGATCACTGGGGTTTTGTTCGCACTTCTGAGACCAGGGAGTCGGGTTGTCTCGATCAAGGATTCCTATGGAGGAACAAACGTATTGTTCACTGATTATCTTCCGAGATATGGCGTGGAAGTTGAACTATGTGATACTAATGATCACCATGCTATCGAAGAACAAATTCGAAAAGGCTGTGACATTCTATACTTGGAAACACCAACTAATCCCACACTGAAAGTCCTAGATATTCGGAGATTGTGTAAGGTTGCTAGAGAAGCTGGAGCTTTGGTGGCTGTCGATAACACTTTCGCCACCCCAATAAACCAGAGACCAATCGAGTTAGGAGCAGATCTGGTCATACATAGTGCCACAAAATGCCTTGGAGGACATGCCGATGCACTGGGAGGGGTAGTTACAGGGTCGAAGACGGTCGTTGAAGAAATATTTCGCTTTAAAGAAATAACTGGATCCTCTCTTCATCCAGAATCTGCCTATCTTTTGATCCGAGGCATGAAAACGTTGAGCCTTAGAATTGCTCATCAAAATAGCAGTGCGATACAAATTGCAAAATTTTTAGAGAATCATTCGAAAGTTGAAGAGGTTTTCTATCCAGGCTTAAAGAGCCACGAAAACCATTCTGTCGCAGCTAGTCAAATGGAAGGATTCGGAGGAATTTTGAGCTTTAAACTGCAAGGGGGGTACGAATCGGTAGAGAGATTTCTTCCTAAATTGAGATATGTTAACCTGGCAGCGAACCTGGGGTCGGTGGAAACGGTGGCTGGCCCGCCTGCGACTACAAGTCATGTAGAGTGCACTCCAGCTGAGAGAGAAGCTATGGGAATACCTGAAGGATTGATTCGTTATTCAGTCGGAATCGAGGCAATTGAAGACTTACTCCAAGATTTGGATAATGGACTGAGTCAACTTTAGCTCTTCTGGTTTTGACCTGAGAATGTGTCAGCAGTTAGTCTTCGTATAAATAAGCAGTGTTCGCAAATCAACATTTAATGGTTGATTCAAACTGTGCGATTCAGTCGGGAGTAACAAATGACAATATTAAAGAGAATAAGTCTTGCTGTATTTCTGATATCAACAGGTTGTTCGCCTTCAACTCAAGAAACTGTTGAGAGCCCACTATTTGCTCTCAATGCAAGGGCTGCATCTTTGGAGCTAGATACTGAGTATTTCCCTCCTCCAGGGGATGAATTGCATCATGAAACGGCCGGTTTTGCGAAGATTTTATGTTCCGCAGTTTTCATAACTGGCTTAGATGCTCAAGATGCGGCCGCAAATGTTGGCGGATTTATATCGCATTTTGAAGAGAGGGCGTATGTAGTAGACACTATTGTCGATTACGATCAACAATTGGTATCACTCACCCTCCCTGATGGTGTAACTAGGACGGCAAAACGATACAAAAATCAGGGATGTGTGTCTCATGCGATAGGAGAAGACTCTGTGTACTTTGTTCCTACAGATGTCACTCGCAATTTGCCCTCTGCTGAAGTGACCCCTTGGCCGATGGGAGACATTCTCTCTCCCGAACCTTGGCCGGCCGATGTCAATATGGACCTAATCGGCCAAGCTCTAGACATGGGATTCGGCCCAGAAGAAGCTCAGACTCTTGGATTAGTGATTACCTATAAAGGTCGGATCTTGGCAGAAAAATACGGATCTGAAGTCAATCTGCACACTCCTCTTGAGAGTTGGTCAATGACAAAAAGCTTGACTGGAACCCTGATGGGCATATTGATCGAGAAAGGCGTATATGATCTGGAACAATCGGCTCCTATCCCCGAATGGCAAGCTGAAGGAGACCCCCGACAAGACATCAAAATCAAAGATATTATGAGAATGTCTAGTGGGATCAGGATTAGAAATGCTGGTGATCCCGACTATAATCCAGAGTTAGGCTATCCAGACCATCTGTACCTCTACACAGCCACAGATAATTCATATGAGTGGGCAGCGACTCGTCCACAGCAATGGCCTCCTAATACGGTTGGTCGCTATAGGAACACAGACCCAGTATTGACTAGCTATCTCATTAGACTAGGAGTGGAAGGTCGTGGCGAGAATTACCATGAATTCCCACAAAGAGAGCTTTTTGATAAAATAGGAATTCACGATGGAATTATCGAGACGGATCCTCAGGGCAATTTCCTTGGACAAGGGTTGGCATTTATGTCAGCTCGTGATTGGGCGCGATTGGCCAATTTATATCTACAGGATGGAGTGTGGGACGGAGAAAGGATACTCCCAGAGGGTTACGTTGAATACGCTTCAACACTTGCTCCAGCGTGGATCGCCGATGACCGGCTTCAGTATGGAGGAGCTTTCTTTTGGGTCAATGGGAATGGAGGCTGGCCCGTTCCGAAAAGTGCCTATTCAATGAGGGGCGCTGGAGGCCAGAGTGCTACTATTATACCTACTCACGATTTGGTGGTTGTTAGAATCGGAAAATACACCGGAAGTAGAGCGGGAGGAATAGCTCTGGATGCTGCTTATGAATTACTGTTAGAAGCCGTTCCAGAGGCTAAAGAATAAAGACTAATAAAGGAGTGGGTGGACACTCTCCGAGCCTCCACCCACTCCTTTATTCAGTATACAATTACTGAACTAATAGACTGCTAGCTAGGTTTCGCATGGAATCGGCGAGTGAACGCATGCGGATCCGATCAGAATCCGAATTACTAGGTAGCGAGTTCCTGGAATCGCTCTCCAGCTCAACGGCTGCTTCCCTCAAGTCAGTGGCTGTTCTCTCTCGTTCGTTGTCATTGGTCGCACTGGCAACCTTATTTAAGGCAGCCGACACGGTAACAGCCCGATCAGCTCTAATGGCGTCACTACGCATCAGTTGGTCCAGGTAAGCTCTAGCAACAACAACATCAGTTGGCCATTCAATTCTGGGCTGCAACTGGGCGTTGAATTCATTCATACGTATCAATCCAGCAGCGTCAATTTCGTTTTGGGTAAGGTGTTCGCTAGGAGTCAATTTGAATACATCGAAACCTCTTGCGATCTCAGCGCCATAGATATGGCCATTATACCAGTAAGTAGACCAGTATCCACCACTGACCATTTCCTCTGAATAAACAGGGCCTCTGTCGAAATAAGCAATCTCAAGTGCATTGGTAGGATCTGTGAAATCAAATACTGACAAGCCTCCTTGATACCAAGCTTGAACCTTAATATCTCTTCCCGGCACTGGTATAATTGATCCGTTATGGGCGACGCAATTCTCAAGTTCTGTCTGTGGTGCACTTAGCTTGTAATAGCCGGCAAAAAGTAGTTTTCTACCCACAACGTTAAAGATGGCGTCTGCCCCCCATTCCATTGGATCAGTATCACGGCAACGAGGAGCACCACCACCACCCCATTCATCTGTAAAAATGACCTTGCTTCCATCATTGCTAAAAGTGGCTGAGTGCCAGTAAGCAAACCCAGGGTCGGTTACTTGGTCGATCCTTACAGGGTTCACTACATCTGTAATGTCGAGCAAGATGCCATTGCCTGAACAGGCTCCTGCTGCAAGCCCGATCTCTGGATAAACTGTGATGTCGTGACATTGATTCGTTTCCCTGGAACTCTGAGTTCCCGGTCCGAAATCCCCTCCTTTGTGAAGGCCAGAAATTTCTCCCGTTTCAGTGTCAGTAAAAAGCCTGGGAGCGTTTACGACTTTGGCTTGTTCTGGATTAGAAAGGGGAACTTGAATTACTTCAATCCTAAAGTAAGAAGTATTTGGATCTTCATCCGGAGACAGTCCAGAACAACCAGCCAGTTCTTCTGATGGACGTACTGAACTAGTTCCTGAAACATAAACGTACACGTTTTGATTGTCTTGTGGGTCATTTACCACAGTGTGAGTGTGCGAGCCTCTACAGGTCTGAACTGCAGCAATTTGTTTGGGATTTCTTATATCGCTGATATCAAAAATCCTGACCCCTCTAAACCTCTCACTACTTATGGAGTCCGTTACTCCCTGGGTGCCACAGTCCAATCTGGCTCTTCTTTCTTGGACTGACATGAACAAAAGATCTCCATATACGGAGACATCACCCTGGCCACCAGGACAAACCAGTGAGATCTCTAAAGTGGGGTTGCTGGGGTCTTCCACATTGTAGACTTGGAATCCCTGGTAGTTCCCGACGATGGAGAAATTGTCCTTGAAAGTCAGGTCAGAGTTCGTGTAACCTCCGGCGTAAGGAGTCTCAGTTTCTAAGTCGGGTGAGAAGCCAGGGCCCTTAGCGGTTGTGGAAACTAGTTCCAGATTGGAAATCGCCTCTCCCGCATTATGTAATCCTGGGGAAAGCCCAACTCTAGAATCCAAAGTTCTTCGAGGATCATTTTGTTGACCTTGTAAGAATGAGGGAGAAGTGACAGTCGTTGCTATTGTGAGTGTAAAGAAACAGACCCACAGAGCAGACCCGATCGATTGACTAATATTTCTAGTTAGACTCATATGGCACCTCTTCATACCTTAAGCTCTTCTGTTTGAAGGATAGCTTCCTTCGCTTAGCAAGAGCATTGATTAAATAATACTGGCTGCTTCTTGATCGTTTATCTTCGGGCGTTCAACATCGTTGCCATTCGCTCTATCTCTATATACTGATCGGAATCTACGTGATAGGCAAACTGGAAAATCTCCGGTTCCACACCTGCTCCGGAAGTGTTGAACAGGGTGGCCACCATAGTGAGCGCACCTTGATGGTGTTTGATCATGCCTTCCAGGAATAAACGATCAAACGACTTGTCCGCGGAATTTTGCAGGAGCTGCATTTCTTCTTGGCTTAACATACCTGGCATAATACTGGTTCGGTGATGCATCTCTGTTTGCGGAGCATCTTCGCCACGATCTGAAAGCCATCGATGCATGAACACTATTTCATCTTCCTGAGAGATAGTTATTCTTCTGCCTAAGTCGTAGAGTTCGGTGCTTTTTGTCCTTGTTTGAATAAGGCCAGCCATTTCTAAAGCTTGGGTATGGTGATGAATCATACCCTGCATGAAATCTACGTCTGCTTGGTTGTGAGTTGGTTGAACGATAGAGGCCAATTCCCCTAGGGTGAGTGGCATGGATGCTTGACCTGGTGCTCCTGCTTGTAGGATTCTTGGCGCATCACGGATGGTGTTGCCGGTACTGGTGCAGCCCAGAACCAAGAAAGGTATCAAAAGTATAGCCGTGTTGAATTTCTTGGTTAGATCGTAATTTGTCAGTCTATTTTTTCTTAGAAGAATCAACATTGTCCAGGCCTAGTATCTTAATGATTTATTTGTGCCAAATGGGAAGCAGGCTCAGTCTTATGAATGCAATCTCCTAAATCACAACCGACTTATCAAGTTTCTTCAAAACAACCGTTCTGACACTTTGGTTGATATGATCGGAATTGATCTTATGATTGTGATTGTTGATTAACTGAGTGACTTTATTGTCTACAACCTGCTGGTATGTCCGGTTGTTTTACAATATCATAAAAGCTGTAGCTTATTATTCACTTAAGTCTCATGACAATCCAATGAGAGTTTGGGGTCGAATCTATGATTCTTCAGAGAGCGAAAGGTTCGGGCGCTAGGTTTCTTCTGAATGGTGCCTGCTTGGTCATTGTGGTGGCAGGATTGCGAGAAGCTTCTGGCCTTTTTTTGCCATTTGTTATCGCTCTTTTTCTGTCTGTGCTAAGTATGCCAATGCTGTCAAAGATTAGGAACAAGACCGGCATTCCTGATTTTTTGGCAGTACTGCTCACCTTGGGATTGATAGGTGTAGTTTTTAGTGGGCTAATACTTTTAGGTATCAGAGCTGTATCAGACCTTCAAATACATTTGCCCGGTTATAGGGCCAGCATCAGTAATTTGTATAGTATTTGGATTGATGGATTGAGTGTGCGATTCGGATTGCCCATACAAGAATATATAACCGTAGAGGTGTTCGATCCTGGAGTTGCTGTGGATTTTTTTGGTAAAACAGCAGCCAGCGTAGTAGGATTTCTAACCAATACTTTTTTGGTACTCTTGATTATGGGATTCATCCTATCAGAAGCCACAATTTTCCCTCCGAAATTTGAAGCTATTTCAAGATTTCGGTCGGGGATTAAGGGCGATGAAGTGATCGTCGTTGCCGGTCAACGAAGTCGACTCACTAAAATATCTGAAGAAGTGCAAGAATATTTAGCGATTAAAACACTTATTAGTCTGGCCACTGGATTGTTAATAGGCCTGGCAGCTTGGTATCAGGAATTGGATTTTCCTGTTCTCTTGGGATTGATTGGTTTTGTGATGAACTATATTCCTACAGTCGGCTCCATCTTGGCTGCAATCCCAGCGGTACTCTTGAGTTTAGTCCAATTTGGGACTCTTGGCAGTTTTGGGGGAGTAGTCTTTTCTTATTTCGCTATAAACATGATATTCGGAAATGTGGTAGAGCCAAATTTATTGGGTAGACGGTTAGGGCTTTCCACTCTAGTAGTTGTGTTGTCGTTGCTCTTGTGGGCTTGGATCTGGGGGCCAGTTGGTGCACTTCTGGCTGTCCCTCTAACAATGGTGGTTAAAATTATGTTGGAGAATACTGAAGATTTGCGTTGGATTGCGATATTGCTTGACAAATCTCCCAGTACAGAACACCAAAAATCTTAGTTTCTGGATTACATCCGTTAATCATTTTAGGAGAACCAGTTAATGTCCCTGATCCCGTTTTATGATCTTCCCGATGATTCACAGTTATGGATTTTCGGTATCGAGAAAGATTTGGGTGAGCCGAAAGAGAAACTTTTTAAAAAAGAATTGGATCATTTTCTTGAGACTTGGTCTGCCCACGGTGCAGCGATGATTTGTGGCAGAGAATTGCGGTATTCAAGATTTCTATTCGTTGCTGTGGACATGAATTCGGTCCCACCTTCGGGTTGTTCAATCGATGGACTCATCCATTTCCTGAAAGATCAAGAAGTCATTCTAAATTTAAAGATCGTGGACAATTCTCCAATTTTTTATCGGGGAGATAATCGAATCCAGAGAGTTGCTAGATCGGACTTTAAAAAATTGTCATCTAGTGGGTCTGTATCGATGGATTCAACAGTATTCGACAACTCTATAAAAAATCTGTCTGAGTTACGAAATGGTGAATGGGAGAAGACCGTCCAGCGGAGTTGGCATAAACAGTTTTTCTCTTGATGCAGTTGTGGTTAAGAGTAATTGAAACAGTGCTTCAGATATTCTGAAGCCTGTTCTTCTGCCCAGAATCTAAAGTTTCCTGGGTGCCACCCTTCGATGAATCCGACATGACCACCGCGCTCCGTAAGTATTAGTGTTAAGTACGGGTTAGCTTCAATTGTTTGCTCAGGGACCTGAGTAGGTGGTAAGAATGGATCGTCTTTGGAGTGAATGAGAAGTGTTGGGATTTGGATTGAAGGAATGAATTGGCTAGAGCTCGATTTATCATAATAGTCCTTAACATCTTTGAATCCGTGAAGTGGGGCAGTGACTAGCTCATCGAAGGATCTAATGGTCGCATCTTCAGAAAGCTCATCGAGTTGGATCGTTGTACTCAAGATGGCTTCTTTGGATCGCACTTTATCTATTAGAGATTTCATAAAGTACATGCTGTATATTTTCGCCATGACATCTTTTTCCAGACTATCGGCACCTGCGGATAAATTATACGGAACAGAAATGGCGGCAGCGGCAGCGAGGAACTCGCTTCCAGTTTCACCTAGAAATTTTAACAGGACGTTTCCTCCCAAGGAAAATCCAAGCCCCATGATAGGTCTGTCGGGATATCTGTTTTTCAATAAGGTCAAGATGAATTTAAGGTCTTCAGTCTCCCCAGAGTGATAACCACGGGCCAGCAAGTTAGGAGTTCCGCTACAACCTCTAAAATTGAGACCGACAGCGCGTAGACCGTTGTCTCTCAAGGATGAAAAAGATTGAGTTACATAACGTCTTCTAGTGTGCCCCTCCAAGCCATGTAGTACCAGTACTAACGGTGCGTTTGGCGAAGTTTCTGGCATCCAATCAAGTTGTAGGAAATCTCCATCTGGAGTTGAAATGGTTTCGGGTTTGAGCTGTGTACGTAAGATGGGCCGTAGAAACTTTCCGCCAATAGTTTGACAGTGAGGGCTTCTGATCCAAGGAGAACAGACAAAAGGCCGTGCATTCCAAGAGATACGTTTATCCAAAATTGTATCCGGTTTCGAAGTAAGGTATATAGGTGCTAGGTAAGAGGGTCATGTTTTTATTTCAGTGAAGTGACATTGTGGTGGCTTTCGAAATTCGCTGAATTTCATCCTCGGTCATTGATGGATGTATGGCAAGAATGATTACAGTTTCGGTAAGGTCACACCTTCTTGGTCCTGGTATTTGCCATTCCGATCTGCATAGGCAACCATTGGCTCTTGGTCGCCTTCGAGGAAAAGGAGTTGGGCGATTCCTTCGCCTCCATAAATTTTGGCGGGGAGAGGTGTAGTATTAGATATCTCAAGGGTGAGGTATCCGCACCACGTCGGCTCTAGGGGCGTCACGTTCACGATTATCCCACAGCGGGCGTAAGTACTCTTGCCCACGCAGACTACAAGTACGTCTCTCGGGATCCGGAAGTACTCTTCTGTCCGAGCAAGGGCAAATGAATTTGGCGGAATAATGCATTCTTTAGTATTAA
>Ga0209403_10006627_pt1 | contig 11674 bp, 10 predicted proteins | sample ArcticOcean_MG_C_8_FD_187440 | JGI IMG/M metagenome (GOLD analysis project Ga0209403, IMG submission 187440) | Marine microbial communities from western Arctic Ocean - ArcticOcean_MG_CB11_86 (SPAdes) (version 2) | ecosystem: Environmental > Aquatic > Marine > Oceanic | place: Arctic Ocean... | reverse complement strand
CGCTGCTTCTGCGGTCTCCACCGCGTGAATCTCCTTGGCGGCCGCCGCTGCTGCCACCGCCTCGGTAGCCTCCGCTTCCGCCGCGTCGGTCGCCACCACCGCTACTACCACCACGATAGCCGCCGCTTCCGCCGCGTCTGTCACCGCCGCTGCTTCTGCGGTCTCCACCGCGTGAATCTCCTTGGCGGCCTCCGCTGCTGCCACCGCCTCGGTAGCCTCCGCCACCACTGGGTCGGTCGCTGCCACCGCTACTACCACCACGATAGCCTCCGCTTCCGCCACTACTGCGTCGGTCGCTGCCACCGCTACTACCACCACGGTAGCCGCCGCTTCCGCCGCGTCTGTCACCGCCGCTGCTTCTGCGGTCTCCACCGCGTGAATCTCCTTGGCGGCCTCCGCTGCCGCCACCGCCACGATAACCTCCGCTTCCTCCGCGTCTGTCACCGCCGCCACCACGGTAGCCTCCGCCACCGCTACTACCACCACGGTAGCCGCCGCTTCCGCCGCGCCTGTCACCACCACCGCCTCGGTAGCCTCCGCCACCGCTTCGTCGGTCACCGCCGCCGCCACCGCCACGGTAGCCGCCTCCGCCGCCACCGAAATTACCTCGGGAGCCTCCAGTGGAGCCACCATCTTTTGGCCGCTTTTCTTCGCATCGATTGCATTTATTTCGTCGAGCGAAATTGTGATTGGTGCATTTTGGACAATTCCAATCGCCAGGCATCGAGTTATCACGCCTAGAATCTCTGCCGCCATAACTGCGGTCGCTGCCTTCCTCTGAGCGTTCCCGCCTCTGTTGGATTGTGGCAACTATACCTTTCACTGAATCGAACTCAAGTTCGCGCGCTATCGGATGAAGATGAACGAAAGCGGAGTCAACGGTCCCAATCACGCTGTCAACACGGCCGAGGTAAGTACCGTCGACCGTCTGAAGAGCAGTTCCTAAGTGTGGCACTGTGCCTCTGAAGGAGAGAAGAATCCCACCTTCGTGGCTCTCACTGTCCACCTTACCACGGAACTCCATGGTAATCGCCGGCAGCCGCCTCGCTTTGAGTCTTCGGATTCAAAAACGGAAGCGGTTAGATGTGATTTTACTCGCGCTTCCGCCTACTTGCAAGCCCTGCCCCAACCAATGCCATGACCGTTAGTCCAAGTCCTGGCCCGGGAAGACCCCCACCATCGTCGGCGGGAAGAGTTGTGATTGGCGTATCATCCACCACTTCTTCGAACAGGAAGGTGTTGTCGACCTCTTTGGTTACCGAGGTGCACTCACCAGAAGTATCGCACGCCTCAACCGTCACCGAGTGAACCCCTTCGATTAGCAGGTCGAATGGAATTTCGTCTGTTTGCCATTGATTTCCTGTGATTGAGATTTGTCCCTGTTGAACTCCATCGAGTGAGAGCGTGAACGCGACATAGTCACCGTCAGCATCGTTGAAATTTCCTCTCAAAATGTAATTCGATTCCAGCCACTCAAATCCGGTGATTGTAACTGTTGGTGGGATACTGAGTTTTGTTAGACCGAGGTCATATTCGTAACTCATCTCTGCCATTCCGTCGCCGCTTGCCGTCACTGCAATTGTGATGGCTCCGGGTGTCAATTCTGCAAGGTCGAAAGTGATTGGACTTGAGCCGCTTTGAGCGAGCGAAGAACTACCGCTAACACTCGCACCAACCTGTACCAACTCGACATTGACCTGCATGTTTGCTGGCGTAAAGTCGGTTGAGCCCAGCGTCAATTCCACAGAACTCAACGAGGAGGTTACATCTAGACTCAATGTAACTGGTGAAGCGACTACAAAGTTTCGAACTCCGCTACTCTGTCCAGCGCTGTCAACCGCTTCACAAGCAATAGCGCCCTCGCCGCCAGCCGCTAGAGGCGTCACATCCCAAGTGTTCGCCTCGACCTCATTCAGAGACCAGCCAGAACCGCCGGTACAGTCGATGTTCAACAGACCGGCCCCTAATTCATCGGTGAACCATCTGTCAACTTGTTCGCTGCCAACAATTGTCTGGGGCACGGATAGGGAAGCTACCGGAATTAGGTCTCCGTCAGCGGGTGCGTCATCAGTCCAGACAGGAGGGTTGTCAATTTCGGGGGGTGCGGTGGTGAAGTCGAAAAAGTAGACTTTGTATGCCGGCCAATCGAGGAGATTGTAGGTGAAGTGAGTCGAAAACTGGGTGCCGTCACTGACTGCGCGCAGGTCGTACTCTCGCATTCCCTCTTCGATGTAAGAGACACACTCATCTCTCGTGGTATAGGTCACCCCATAGTCGGCGTCCTCCTCGTCGTCCTCGGTATAGGTCTCAGTGCAATCCTTCTCTTCGTAGGTGTCAGCCATCCGTAGCGTCTTGCCCGGAATCTCAGGGAAAGTGAATGTGAAAAGTGCATTCGTCAAATTTCTGCCGACTAATGCGAGCGTGAAATTGTCGGTATCTGTCAGTTGGTCAAATACGACCGTTGCATTTAGCCAGATAATGATTGAACATGATGCTGGGCCACAACTGTTAGCCGGAATCACTGGAATTTCCCAACAGGTAGCACTGCCCGCGGGTGCGCCCCATTCATCGACACAGTTGCGTCGCTCGGGATGCTCTTCTGGTAGCAGATTCCACTCCTCGAGGACCATTCCATCGCTGGTCCAAGTTAGATTGTTCCAGTCGACTCCTTGACCACCGCGGTGTGAAGGTCCGTCACGAAGTCCGATTCGGGTGTAAGTCTCGACGACACAATCTTTGCCGACAGTGCGGACGCCATCTTTTTCATCGGTAGAGAGCCATGAATCGTTGCCCTTTGGGAGGCCGTCGAATAGCCCTTCCAAATCGGTTCTGACGATGTCACCATTTGTGCCGTTCACGAACGCTTCCGCGCCGACCCCGGCGCTTTCCCAATCGTTATTCAAATCGACATCGAAATTGGCGTAGTCGTAGTAGAACATATCCTCAAACGATATTCCGGCACAATCCGCCTCAGGGGCTTGCCTTGCGCTGGTAAATTCTTCATCTCCCTCTATCACTGGGTCTTCCCCGGGTGCGGTTAGGGCTTCTGGGCTCAAAAGGCCAACAAATGTCCCCAAAATTGCCAAAATTGCCATCCAAATCGCAGCGGTGGTCCGCTGGTTGTCTCTCGCCATGAGGGCGCGACTACAGCGACGATGAAAGAGCGTTTTCCCTCGGCGCACTAGGTGTTAGCAGTTACATCGCACCCCGAATCGGTGCCGTTACCCGCCGGATATCGGTGGGAAATCGGATGAATCAGTACCAATTGGTGGTGTGATTCTACAGAAAGGTGCAATTTTCTCAATCTCGGATTAAGGTTTTAGTCGACGGAATCGATAGAAGAAGAGCCAAGCGGGAACGACGGTCCAGACGAGGGTCGAGAGATAGATTACCGCTGAGGGTAGATGTGGTGCTGCATCACCGCTGAGCCGGTTTTCTAGCAGTAGTTGATAGACTCCGTTCGGCGAGAACAGGTCGACCAATTCCGAGAATTTTCCGTAGGCGTCGCTCTGCATATTTGTGACATCGACGCCCATCAGTGTGGCGAGTACTGCAGTGATGAGCAGCCAAACCAGTGTGAATGTGAGCCACGCTCCAACACCGAGAGTGACTGCGGAACCGACATCTTTTGCGATACTGGAGGCGAGCAGTTGGATGCTTGCGTACCAGAATAGAACCAATCCTGTTGCTGTCAGAAAATAGGCTGCTTCGGCGGCGCTTGGATACTGACCCATCTGGGATTCGATGAGAACCATGCCGCCGAGAGAAACAATTGTTGTCGGAATGAAGGCGGCGAGCCAGAGGCCGAGCAGTTGCGAAGCTGCGAGGTCGAGGCGAGCAATCGGTTGTGCCAATTCGATAGCCAACTCGCCGGTGAGGCGCTTTCTGCTGATGCCATCAAAGCCGAGCAACACGACCCCAAGTGTGGCCGAAAATAGGACGAAAAGGCTCACCAAAAAGAGCACTTCGTAGGCGGTTTCGGTTTGGATTTGAGAGGAAACTGTTGAGTCCGGGTCGGCGAGCCCCCAACTTCCTCCGCCGATGAAAAGCACCAGTAGAACTGCTAGTGCGAGCATTCGCGGGCTTGCGAAATGGCGCTTTGCCTCAAGCCATGAGAGCCGAAGTAATGTCTGGATTCTCCCTGTTCCTTGACCGTCCTGCGCCGACCGATTGCCATGGGCCGTCCGATTGCCCTGCGCCGAACGACCCCCTGGAGCCGACCGACCGCTAGGAGCCGACCGACCGCTAGGAGCCGACTGGCCCCCTGTGTCACTCATCTTCGCTCACCTCCCAAGTGCGCACGGGAATCATCGCATCGCCACCGACTTGCAAACCGACTAATTCTGGGTCTTCCCCGGTCGCGGCAGCCAACAATTCCTCCAAGGTTGGTGAAATGGTCTGGATTAGGTGAACACGCCCGCCCGAGGTTTGGATGGCGTCGAGGATATTGTGGCGCGCTTCTGGAGTCCAAGTCGAGTCGGTTCTGAGTTCGATTCTCCACTCTTCGTCATTTTTTTGTTCGATGTGGCGCATCTCGACGCCTCGCCCAAACGAGGCGGCAGAGGGCGGCACCCAGCCATTTCCAGCGACGAGAAGCCGCTGTTCACAGCCAAGAGCGCGTTCAACTTCGCCGATTCGTCCAGCCGCGACCATCTGTCCGCGGTAGAGGATTGCGACTGAATCGACCAACCGTTCCATTTCGTTGAGGTTGTGACTGCTGACGATTATTGCGACCCCTCGCTCGGCTAGTGAGCGAAGCATGCCGCGAAATGCTGCCTGAGCGACGGGGTCTAGCCCGTTCATCGGTTCATCGAGAAGAAGAACTTCAGGATTTCCGAGAAGGGCAGCGGCGAGTGAAAGCCGTTGTCTCATTCCTTGGCTCATTTCGTCGAGTTTTGAGTCGGCGCGGCCACTCAAGCCGACGAGCGCCAAGAGTTCGGCGACATCACCTTCGCCGCGCATCGTCACAAGTCGCTCAAGAACCTGCTTTGGAGTCGCATTCCCGCTCCAGTTTACTCGCTCTGGCATCAAGCCGATACGGCGCTGATAATTGGACCAACTCGACTTGCGGCGACGGTTGCCAGCGATTCGGATTGCACCTATGCGATGGGGATTCAGTCCAGCGATTGTATGCATCAAAGTAGTCTTGCCAGCGCCATTCGGACCAATGAGTCCGAGTATGGTCCCTGCATCGACATCCAAATCGATTGAATGGATGCCAGCACTCGGCCTAAATCGCCACGGCCGACGCGGTTCGCGAACAGGATGGCGATAGGTCACTCCCTCGAGTGAGAGTAGCGGCCACTCTTCGCCCATACACTGGGGTTCTCCGGTTCCGTTCACAAAGGTGGCGCACAACTCATCTGCCACCGCGCACCTTTCAGCATATTCCCCCTCCGCCGGGACGAGAGATATGTCGGCACTGTCAATCGCGATGATTTGGACAGCCCCGTTGGCGGCGCTGTTCGTTTGGCAGTGGGGCGTTTGGAAGCAGAATCATCCAGAAGTAGCATTCCAAGATTGGCTTCGCGCCGACCCGCACATCGCTGGGCTAATCGGCGCCCAAGCGCTGCTCTGGGTAATCCCATTCGGAATATGGGGCGTTTTTGCCGGATTCACAATATTTTCACTCGCAGGAGCGACCTATGTTGCCGAGCAGCGCACCGAATGGAAGCAGCGGGCCAAACCACGGGCGCTGGCCCTCGCCTTGCTGCTCTCAATTCACCTCATTGCAGGCTACATGCCGACAAGCGAGCCTATCGGCGCTCAAGAATGGGGCCAACCTCTGCTCACCGAATCTGAAAATTCTCCAGCATGGCCCGCCTCTGCTCAGCACACTTGGCTACTCAATGACGGGACTATTGTGGTGGTGACGCATATGCAGGTGCCCGGGACTCTCAATCCATGGTTTGTCGGAGAGGCAGTGAATGGGTTCTCGGAAGTGAGTGGGGCGAAGGAAGCCCGGTTCCAAGAATCGGTGGCGTTGATGGAGGGTTGGATCGGCGAAGATGCCTTCCGGCTGCAACCAATTCACACCGGCGTTCGCCACGATTACAACGGCCAAAGCCTGCTCTACACCCACGACGAAATCGTCCTCGACTGGTTCGGGACTCGCTCTTCTGGCGAGATGATCACCGTCTTTCGCCCAACTTGGGGTGGGGAAGTTCAGATGCTCAGCGTCATCAAGGCGGGCAGCGGACCGTTCGTCGGAAATCCGGGTGCGCAGACCTATGCGCTCGATTGGTTGGCGGCGAATTAATTCCATCCGTGGAAATCCCAAAATTGCTGAATAGGTTGACGAGGTTTAGGGCGACCTAATCTTTATCTATGGTCGGTCAGCACGGCGGTTTAGGGCAACCTAAAACGACCATCCCTCAATCTTCGGAAAATCCCCAAAAAGTGATGCCTGATGATTCTATTTACTAGAACGAAATTTCCTTCGCTCCTGTTAGCACTGCTATTGGCCGGCACCGTTTTGTCAGGCTGTATAGGCGGTGGCGATGAAGAGGAAATGACAATAAAAATCGCCTATTCAGTGAAGGATGACTACGACAATCCCGATTCAAATCCACAGATATTGGCCGACTTCATCTCCGCACAGACCGGTCTTGAGGTTGAACTCTACGCCATCACCTCTGATGGGATGGCGCTTGAGGCGCTGCGCTTCGGCCACGCTGACATCGCTTTTCTTGACGGCGGCTCTGCTTGGCTCGGCTGGCAGCAGTACGGACTCGATGTAATCGCCGCCGACCAAAAGGCGGACGGCTCAACCTACTATGTCCCCCAAGCGTGGGTCCGCAACAACTCGACAATCCAAACCTTGGATGACTTGGCGGGAGTGGATTCCTGTCACACCGGCTGGCTGAAGTCAGCTGGCATGCTGATGCCGATGGGTTACATGATTGGTGAGGGAATCATCGAAGTCTCGGGTGATGAGAACGAAATCGATTCACTTCGCAGCACCATCGAGGACCATTTTGGCACACCGAAAATCCCAGAAAAGGGAGACACATACTACGGCTATGATGGTGCGTTTCGCTGCATGACAGAGGGGCTAGGCGATGTTGCATTCGTCAAGGCGTCCTCTTTCGAAGACCATTGCGAAGGAAACGGCTGGTGCCTAGCGCGCGCAGAATACCGGATGATTGAACCCTCCTTCGGCCAAGTGCCAAGCCACGCCGTGATGGTAAATCCGAGCCATGCAAACGACGCCAAAATTACCTCGCTCACAGCCGCCTTAATTGCACTCAACACTGCAGAAGGAGGCGAAGAAATCCTCGAGAGTGTCCTCAACACACCCGGCCTCAGCGCGGTGAACAGCCAAGACCACCTCGGCTCATTTTCGGCCGCACTCGACAATATTCCTGGGCTTGTGGCAGAGTACGAAGGCAAGTACGAGCAGACCAGTCAGTCCGAGCAGACCGAGCAAACCTCGTGAGATTAGTGGGAGTCTGAGGCCAGATGTCTGAATCCAAATCCATCCCGGCCCCCTCTCAAAGTGAAGATTCATCACCAATTCTCACACTCTCAGGCGTTTCAATCGGGTTTCCCGGCGAGCCCCACTTACTCACCGGCATTGATTTTGAGGCCCATGCAGGAGAGGTCATCGGACTGGTCGGAGTCTCGGGAATTGGCAAAACCACCCTACTCCGAACGCTGGCTGGCTTGCTCCCCCACACGGCAGGAGAAGTGGAAATCTTCGGCTTCGACGACATCAGGTCCGCTCCACGCGGCTCAATCGGCTACATACCCCAAAGACTCGGCCTCGTCCACCACCAAACCGTCGGCTACAATGTCTTGATGGGCGCCCTTCCCAAAGCGACCCGGCTGCAAACTTTGCTCTCACTTCCAAGCAGTGAAATGCGCGAGGCGACCCGCTCTGCTATTGTCGCAGTCGACCTTGAAGAGAAGATGCTCGATCCGATTTCACAACTCTCGGGAGGTCAACAGCGCAGGGTCGCAGTGGCCCGTTCACTAGTCCAAAAACCGCGCTTGTTACTGGCTGACGAATGTCTGGGTGAACTCGATATGGCAACAAGCGAGGTGGTTGCGAAACAATTGCTTCACCTCGCTCGCGAACATGGCACTTGTGTGATTCTAGTCGACCACAGCCCGGTCCGACTCAAGGTGCTTTGCGACCGGGTGGTCGAACTTAGACAAGGAACTATTCGAGAAGATGAGCCAGACACGATGCGATTGCCGATGGTCTGAAAGGGGGAATAAAAAAGTGACATCACAATTTTCAGATTTCCTCCAACTATTGCGGAAGCGTCCACGAATCTTAGTCATGGCCGGCCTCGCAATTTTGGCGGTTTTAACAGCAGAGCACCTGCAAATCGGTGGCCCAAGTCTCTCGCGAGGATGGGAAAACCTGCTCATCATTCTCTCCGAAGCGTTTCCACCAGATTTCAGCGTCCTCACCAACCGCGCCTCGTGGGCAAATCCCGCTTGTAACTTTGAGACGGACTTTATGTGCAGTCCAGCGGTTATCGGCTTAATTCAAACGCTTGAAATCGCCTTTCTTGCAACCCTTTTCGGCGCTTTGATATCACTTCCACTCGCAACGATGGCAGCCCACAATCTGAGCCCACTTTGGCTCTCGACAATGACTCGAAACCTGCTCGCTGGACTGAGAGTTCTACCCTCTTTGATTTGGGCACTTCTCTTTGTCATCGTGGTCGGAATTGGGCCGTTGGCCGGAGTCTTAGCCATGACATTGTACACCATTGGGTACCTCGGAAAACTCCAGTATGAGGCATTGGAGGGAGTCGGAAAACACCCTTTGGAGGCAGCCCGCGCGATGGGCTTGTCACGACCGGTTATCGCCCGATATTTCGCAATTCCAGAGGCATCAAATTCGCTCATCAGCCAAATTCTTTTCATGTTCGAGTACAATGTTCGCCACGGTTCAGTCGTCGGGTTGGTTGGAGCCGGCGGAATCGGTTGGTACATGCAGTACTACATCGCCCCGTTCAAACTCTACGACCGCGTTCTCGCACTCCTGATTGTGCTCTATTTCACAGTCGTTGTAATCGATTTCATTAGCCTAAGAATTCGCCGTCGGTTCATCGAATCAGAAGAGATTCGCAAGCCGCGGTGGCGAGATGTATTTCTCCCCCAAAGGTGATGATTTTTCAGCTATAGAGACACGGAGACCACAGCGTTTCTCGGAGAAGAAAGGGGTAGGATATCTCTACTGCAAGTTAGAAATTTGTAGGTGATGACTCAAGTCCTTCGACACCGGCCGATTCAAACATACGGTTAAACATACATTTACGATTATCGTCGTTTTTGAGCCTAATTCAAGTTTTAATCTATTGATTCCATAACTCTTCAAGCCGCTCAACATGTTCGTCAGAGAGTAAGAAATTGGTGCCATGTGGTTGTCGAATCACTAACATTGTCTTGAGAATCTCATCATCGAGTATGGCCTCACGGGTAATCATTTCTCGAGTTTCGGAACAGCGCTCAAGAATATTTAATCTCACTCGGTCCTCTCTAGAATTCTTAATTTCAGGGTCGACCCAGTAGGCTACAATCTCGTGTGGACTGAACATCGGAATGACAGTGCCCTGCATCTCGGTTTTGGCGATAACTCCTGCCGGTTCACCATCATGAGCAGACCTCCATAGGTACACAGTATCCCGAGGTCGCATCTTGCCATGATGCACTTTGACTAACCATGTGGTCCACTCTAGTTCTTTCACCGCATCGTTGATTCGGAAGGTGGCTGGATTGCCTTGAAAAATCCAAGTCGACATTTTCCCATCCCTCCGTCTTTTAGCAGTCAGTAAATCGTTGTTATTCGGCAGCAACACGGATTGCACCGTCTTTGTAGTGAACATAGATATTGTGAGGAATCTTTGCGGTCAGCGCAGCTAGCGCCTCTCGAATATCATCCTCATCGACATCAAACGCCTCAGCCGCCCGCTGGCTTGACCAAGGGACTTTTTCAAAGTCGGATTTCTTGAGCCATTCGTAGAGACGGCGCTCCAAGTTGGTCAAGTCGTCAAGTGCCATCACTCACTCGCAAACGGGCTGTCCTCTTGAATCTCTTCATTCACCATCATGGCTCAAGAAAATCTTCCGGCCACCCACTTCTGGGGCGGTGATCACTCGGCGTTCTCGACCATATGCCGCACACATTCCTCAGCAGAAACTTCGCCATCGAGCAGTGAATTCAACGCCTCGATGAATGGAACCTCACAACCGACCTGTTCAGCCTTCGCCTTGAACATCCGAGCCGCCCGAACACCCTCGGCGACCATGTGCATCTCGCCCAACGCCTCCTCAAGAGTGCTGCCCCGGCCTAACTTTTCACCCAAAGTTCGGTTACGAGATCGAGGACTCGTGGAAGTTACGTAGAGGTCTCCAAGACCGGCAGGCCCGAGAGAGGTATCCATCTCAGCACCCAATTTGACGAGCAGCCGTCTCCCCTCAGCAAATCCGATTGGCACCAGCGCAGCCTTCAGGTTGTCACCGCCGATTCCGCGAAAACCGCTTACACCGCCCGCGCCTTGGCCACCTTCGCCTTGTCCATCGCCGCCCGCGTTTTGGTCAGCCCCTTCCCCACCAGGCTCACCGCGCAACCCGTCAACAATACCGCAAGAGATTGCAATCGTATTCTTGAAAGCGCCCCAAAGTTCCGCCCCAGCAGGGTCGTCAGCCGCCTTCAGAATTAGCGAATCAGTCGAGAGCCTGTCGGCGATTCTCTCCGCTACCGAGCGGTCGTGGGAAGCCACTAGAGCATTTGTGAGCACACCGCGCGCGACTTCGGGAGCGATGGTAGGACCGGTTAGAACGACCACCGGGTTGGAGAGTCCAGCCTTGGCCAGCCGCGCCTCAATAGCCTCGGAAATCAGCCCGGAACCCCCCTCCTCCTCGGGTGCAATCCCCTTGGCGAGGTCGATCAGCACATGGGAGGGACGCAGATGCGGAATGACGTCGTCTATGACATTGAGGATGACTCCTGACGGAATCGCCAAAACGATGACCTCTGACTCGGAAATCGCCTCACTCAACTCCATTGTGGCATCGACACCCTCCAGTTTAGTGTCGGGCAGATATTTTGCGTTGACACTCTCGAGAACCATTGACTCGTAGACCTCTGACTCGACCGTCCAACCGATGACTGAGTGGCCGTCCTGGCTCCATACATGGGCCAATGCCGTGCCCCAGTTGCCGAGCCCGAGCACCCCTATCTTCGACATGACACTCCCTCAAACGAAAGGCCGCCCCCTCCCGTTATGAACGCTCGCGCTTGAGGGTGGCTTCCGAAGTGGGTTCACGCCATCATCAAACCCTTCGAGCCGTCTAATTGAAATTGAGTGGGCGCTGCCGCCTCTTTAGGCAGGAGTTGCCAAGCTTGGTCAACGGCGCTGGGTTTAGGTCCCAGTCCTTAGCGGTTCGTAGGTTCAAATCCTACCTCCTGCATCAAACTCCAGAAGGTTGATACAGAGTTCGCCAATAGTGACGACATGAATCGTAGTTCGACTCGCTTCAGCCAGTTAAAAGAACTGGTTGAGAACAAATTTATTTCTGCGAAAAAAACGACTTACCATGTACTTTTCATCGATGAAATGTGCATAATTTTCGACGCAACTGCAAATACGGGCAAAGTAATGATTCCAACAGATGTGGCGCTGGAATGGATTTCTGCTTTTGAATTTGGGCT
>Ga0209403_10006626_pt1 | contig 11674 bp, 12 predicted proteins | sample ArcticOcean_MG_C_8_FD_187440 | JGI IMG/M metagenome (GOLD analysis project Ga0209403, IMG submission 187440) | Marine microbial communities from western Arctic Ocean - ArcticOcean_MG_CB11_86 (SPAdes) (version 2) | ecosystem: Environmental > Aquatic > Marine > Oceanic | place: Arctic Ocean... | reverse complement strand
ATATTTTTTTTACCTTATACCAATATGAAGGAGGTTTTTTCATTGTTGTCTAGGCAATGGAATAGGTTTTTTTAATTGGTGTTCTCTAACAAATATTATAGCAGAAGAAATAACAATTAGACTAGCGCCAGATAAAGTATAAATAGTTGGACTTTCGTCAAAAAAATAAAATCCAAAAATAATAGCAAAAACTAGTGATAAATATTTTAAGGGTGTTGTTAAAGAAACTTCTGCTAATTTGTAACTTTGAGTTAAAAGCAAATTAGCCACACTTCCAAAAAGACCTATTAAAATTAATAAACCCAATTCATACATTGATGGAATAACCCATCCACCAAATGGTAAAGTTAAAAGCCCCATAGTTCCAGAACAAATAGAGAAGTAAAAAGCAATCAAATAAATTGGTTCATTAACTAAGGTTAATTTCCTTATAAAAATAGAAACGCTAGCAAAACCTAAAGTGAATATTACTGGGTAAATATAGTAAAAATTTAAGTTATCAAATCCAGGTTTAGAAATTATAAGAACTCCTACGAATCCTAAGCCTACTGCAATCCATCGTTTAACTTTTATTTTTTCTCCTAAGAAAATAATAGAAAATATAACCACCCAAATTGGTCCAGAAAAAGCCATCGACGTAACCTCTGCAAGACCTAGGTTTCTAATCCCTACAAAAATAGCATACATGGCTATAGCCCCCCAAAAACTTCTGTGGAAATGAAGACTTATATTTTTTGTTTTATAAAAATCTTTAAATCGGTTTTTGGGTATTAAAAAAAATATTGGAATTAAGCCAAATAAAGCTCGACTAAACATTACTTGACCAACAGCAAAATCAGTAGCTGTTATTTTAATAAGGCAGTCCATAAATGAAAAAAATAGAACGCTTAATATCATGCAAAGTGCGCCAAGATGGTTTTGGTTTTTGATCATTTTGATAAATTAATTTATATTTACCACTAAATTAAAAAATATTATGCAAATATTTATAGGGGGGATTGGCTGCTTTTGGGATGAAACAGAATATCAGAGTGTTCCTGGTATCGTTTCTACAGAATGTGGATATTGTGGTGGAAAAAACTCAACAGTAAATTATGAACAAGTTTGTGGTGGAGATACTGAACATATAGAAGTTGTTAAAGTTGCATTTGATCCTAAAATAATTTCTTATGAAGACGTAACAAGGTTATTTTTTAAAATTCACGATCCAACAACTCTTAATCGCCAAGGTCCTAATGTTGGTTATCAGTACCGATCAGAAATTTTTTATACTACAGATGAAGAAAAAATATCTGCTCAAAAAATATTAGATGAAGTTAATAAAAAATTTAATGGCAAAGTGGTTACCACTATTAAAAAAGAAAAAAATTATTGCAAAGCAGAAGATTATCATCAAAAATATTTTGAAAAACGAAGTAAAAGATGACTTTAGTTTCAACGAGTTGGCTCAATGAGAATTTAAATAAAGTTAAAATTATTGATGCATCCTGGCATTTGGTTAAAAATCGAAATGCAGTAGAAGAATACAACAATGAACATATAGAAAATGCAATTTTTTTTGATTTAGAAAAACACTCCAATCAGCAAAAAAATTTACCGCATAATCATTTTCTTCCTAAAAAAAAAGATTGGGAAAAAACACTTTCAAAAATGGGTATTTCAAATAATGATAAAGTAGTCATTTATGACGATAGCGATTTAATTAGCAGTTGTCGTTGCTGGTTTCAGTTTTTATACTTTGGACACAGCTCTGAACTAGTTTTTATTTTAGATGGTGGTCTTAAAAAATGGAAAATAGAAAATAGAAAAATTACTAATGAAAAAGCAAAAATTAAATCATCAAAATACTTTGCTAAAGAAAACGCTCATATGGTTAAAACTAAATTGCAAATTGAAAAAAACATTAAAAAAAAAGAATTTAAAATTTTTGATGCCAGAAGCAAAGAACGATTTGACGGTAAAGTTAAAGAGCCAAGACCTGGAGTCAGAAGTGGATCAATTGAAGGCTCTATATGTTTACCCTACTCTGAATGTATAAATCCTAAAGATAACTCTTTTTTAGATAAAAAAATTATGGCTAAAAAATTTAAATCACTAGGAGTAATTGATAGTAATACTGTTTTTTCTTGTGGTTCATCTGTCACTGCATCAGTATTAGGGGTTGCTTATTCTTTGATAAATAATAAATATATGCCAATTATTTATATAGGCTCATGGAGTGAGTACGGTAAAACTTAATGAAAAGATCAAAAAAAATAACTACTTTTATAATAATTTTTTTTCTGCTAATTGCATTAATTATAATTGGTCGTTATGCAATCGGCCTTCATTTTAAGAAAAAATTTTCTAAACGGCCACCACCAGGAGTAGTTGTTGAGGTTGTTTCGAATAAAAACTTTAATGAATCCTTAGAAAGTTATTGCACTTCCCTTAGTAGTAAAAATTCTTTTTATAAAATAAAAAAAAATGAATTATTAGAACCAATTAAATTTAATATGAAGGTTAATAAAGGAGATGTCATAGCAAAATTATCATCCCAAACTATTATCGCTCCATTTTCAGGTGTGATTGGGAAAAGAGGCATTAGTGGCAGCAGTTTAGGTTCTGAAAATACAATTATATTAACTTTAGATGACTCAAAAAAAATATTATGTGATTTAAAAATACCTGAAATTTATGCAGCAATATTAAAAAAAGATCTTAAAATTGAAGCAAAATTTGCCGCATATAAAAATAAGACTTATAAAGGAAAAATTGAATCAATAGCTTCAAGAGTGGATCCTCAAACAAGATCAATATTAGCACGTGCAAAAATTAATAATGAAAATGCTGAGATAATGCCAGGCTCTTTGCTTGAAATAGAAATATTTTATAACGAGAAAAATGCTTTAAGTGCTCCGGACACAAGCATTATGTATGAGGGAAGTCAAAAATTTATTTACAAAATAATAGAGAACAACATTATCAAAAAAATTGAAGTTGAAACTGGGATTCGTAACAAAGGAAATCTGGAAATTTTAAGTGGCTTGAATGAGGGTGATAAAATAATTGCTGAAGGTTTAATTAAAGTTAGACCGGGTATGAAAGTAAAACCCATCACCAAATCACAATAATAATAATTAGAAATGTTTATTACCGATCTTTCAATTCGCAGACCAGTCGTATCAGCAGTATTTTCTATAATACTGGTGGTCTTTGGTTTATTTGTATTTTGGAAATTACCAGTAAGAGAACTGCCTTCTGGTCTCCAGCCCCCAGTGGTTCAAGTGCAAGTAGATTATCAAGGAGCTTCGGCTGAAATAATTTCAAGTGAAATAGTTGAAATAATAGAAGACGTAATTGGAGGCGCGGAGGGAATAAAAAATATCGATTCGACTTCGGAAAATGGAAGAGCAACAATTAAAATAGAATTTGATACTTCTATTGATCTTGACGCTGCTACAAACGATATAAGAGATAGAGTAAGCAGAGTCTCGGACAATCTTCCTGAAGATGCAAATGCTCCTGAAATACTCAAGCAAAGCGCGGGTTTTTCAACATCACTATGGCTGTCGGTTTCCTCAACTACATGGAGTGATTTAGAAATTGGAGATTATACACGAAGATATCTTGTTGATAATTTTTCAAATGTTGCTGGCGTAGGGAGAATTTTGGTTGGTGGTTTGCGCGAATTAAGCGTTAGAATATATATTTCTCCTGCCAAACTTGCTGCAAATGATCTTACTGTACAAGATGTTGAGCAAGCTTTGAGAAAAGAAAATGTTAGTCTCCCAGCAGGAAGTTTGGAAGCAACCAATATCGATTTAACAATTAATCTTGATAAGGCTTACAAAGATTTATCTTCAATAAAACAATTACCAATAAAAAAAATAAAAAATAGTGTTATTCGATTAGAAAATATTGCTGAAGTAAAATATGGACCTGTATCTGAAAAAACACTTTTTAAAGCGCAAAGCAAAGACGGAAAACAAAATGAAAAAGTTGTTGGAATAGGAATCTATGCAAAAAGTGGTGCATCAACAGTAGAATTATCAAAAAAAATAAGAGAAAGAATTAAAATAGTTCAAAAAACTTTGCCTGACAGCTTAACGCTAGGTGTTTCATTTGACAGAGCAACGTACATAAATGCTGCTATAAATGAAGTGTACAAAACATTAGCTATAGCTTTTGTATTAGTCGTTATAATTATTTATTTATTTTTGGGTAATTTAAAAGCAGTTATTGTTCCCGCGGTAGCGCTGCCGGTTAGCCTAATTTCAGCAGCCCTAGGTTTATGGTTTTTTGGCTTATCTATAAACATTTTTGTACTTCTTGCAGCAATACTGGCGATAGGAATAGTGGTGGATGACTCTATAATAATGACTGATGCAATATATAATAGAGTTGAAAATGGCGAAACTCCTTTAGTAGCCGCTGTTAATGGTGCAAAAAGTGTAACTTTTGCAATAATTTCCACAACATTAGTTTTAGTTGCTGTTTTTTTACCTCTAATATTTATAGAATGAATATCTGGGACGTTGTTTAGAGAAACTGCAATTTCTTTAACTTTTGCCATAGTTGTATCGTCCTTTGTGGCACTCACCTTGTCTCCAATGCTTGGAAGCAAATTTCTTAGCAAAAATACAAAAAAATCCAAAGTCGTCTTAAAATTTGATAAATACTATAAAGCTTTCTTAGAATTTTATTTAGAAACATTAAATTATTGGATAAATAAACAAAAAATTATAATTGGATTTATGATTTTTGTTTTAATAGCATCAATATTACTTTTTAATTTTTCTCCTAAAGAATTACTTCCACAAGAGGATAGAGGTGTTTATCTAGTCATAGGCAAAACGGATGAAGGAAGTTCTTTTCAATACACCGCAGATAAAGCCGAAGAAATAGAAAGAAGATTAATTCCTTTAATTAAAAAAGATGGCGAATCTTACAAAAGAGTAATCATGAGGGTGCCTGGATTTGGAAGAGCTAGCAAATCTTATAACAGTTTTATTATTATAGCCTTGTTAGATGACTGGAAAGATAGAAAAGAGAGTGCTACAAAAATTATGAGAAAAGCCATAGGAAAAATTGTAACGGTGCCACAAGCACTAGCTTTTCCCATTTCCCCACAAAGTATTCGTGTAAGTAGCTATAATAAACCAGTTCAAATGGTTTTATTAGGAAATAGTTATGATCAACTCGAAGAATGGCAAAAATTAATAATGATGGAATTGAGAAAAAATAGAAATTTTGCGGCAGTTGAATCTGATTACTCTAGAAACAAGCCAGAAATAAAACTAGTAATAAACAGAAAAAAGGCGCAAGATTTGGGGGTTTCCATTCAATCAATCGGTTCAACAGTTAACACGCTTTTTTCTGGAAAAACTGTCACAAAATTCAATCGACTGGGCAAAGAGTATCCAATTATTCTTCAGGCTGATATTGAAAATAGAAAAAAAAGCGAAAGTTTAAGCAAAATTTTTGTACGTTCAGACACTACAGGAAAATTAATATCACTAGCTAATCTTGTTGAGTTTGAAGAAGTTGGTTCAGCAAAAATTCTAGCACGATATGATAGACAGCGTGCTGTTACTATTAGTGCGCGATTGATAGGTGATTATAAACTTTCTGAGGCTTTAACATATCTTGAAAAAGTAACAAACAAAAATGTTCCTGATGCCAGAATTGAATGGAAGGGTAAATCAGAAGAACTTAAAGAAACAAGCAACGAATTGTTTATTATATTTGCTTTAGCAATGGTAACAGCCTTTTTGGTTATGGCAGCAAACTTTAATAGCTTTATTCATCCAGTAGTAATTATGCTCACAGTTCCATTAAGTGTGTTTGGGGGAATTATTTTTATTTTACTTTTTAACTCAACTATCAATATATTTTCACAGATTGCTTTGGTGATTTTGATTGGAATTTCTACAAAAAATTCAATTTTAATTGTGGATTGGGCGAACCAACTAAGAAGAGCTGGTAAAAATATTCAAAGTGCTGCTTTGGAAGCATGTAGAAGAAGATTTCGTGCAATTATTATGACATCGCTTTCAACTATGATTGCAATGGTTCCGTTATTAGTTGGGAACATAGGTCCAGGAGCTGGTGAAGGTAGTCGTTTAGCTGTTGGATCTACTATATTTGGAGGGATGCTTATATCTACTTTTTTTACACTTTATGTAACCCCAGCAATGTACATTCTTCTTACAAAAAATACTAAAAGAATTGATTCGATTGATCTTCAGCTAAGTAAAGAACTTAAAAGATAATATATTTATTTCTATCCAAAATCTTTTGACATTCTCTTAATTGATTTTTATAAATTTTAGATTGTTTTTCTACACTTTTTGCAAAAATGATAGATTTTTTATCTGTTCTATAAGTCTTCTTAGCATAATCTCCCCAGCCTAAATAATAATTTAAATATTGACGATAAGAATCATTGAGAGGAATTTTATTAATTTTATTTGTTTTTTTTATATACCAACCAATAAACATAACTGAATCTTTAAAACGTGTACGTAAAGCAAGCGGGTTGTCAGTTTCTTTTTTATATAATTCCCATGTTTTTTTAATTGCTTGAGAATATCCAAGTGAACTTGATAGTCTTTTGTAAGGTACTACTTTAAATAATTTCGTTCTTTTGGGTTTGGCCCATCGGTTAAAGCCTGATTCTTTATTTACGAAAGCTAAAATAATATGAACTGGTACACTATATGTTTGTGAACTTTTTTTTATATGTTTGTACCAAAGATATCTTTCGCCAAAAATTTTACATGCATTATTTGGATATTTAGGAACAGAACTGCAAGATACTATAAAGAAAAAAATAATGAAGTAACTTAAATTAATTTTTAAAATCTTCTTTTGCATGTTGTAAACTTGTTTCCATAGCATTGCGTATTTCTTTATCATCTATGTACATAGAAGCTTTTTGAAAATCTTTTTTTATTTTTTGAAATACATCTTCTTGTCCCTCTTCCTGTAGATCGCTCTTAATCACTTCCAGAATATAATCCTGTATTTTTTCTTTGTTATCTATGCCTAAAAATTTTGCCGCCCATTCTCCTAAATGTTTGTTGGCCCTTGCGGAAATTTTGAATTTAAGCTCTTCATCCATTTGGAACTTTTTTTCAAAACTTTTTTCTCTTTCGTTAAATTTACTCATATCTTATTAAAGTATAGGTAAATCTTTACAACAGAATAAGCAACTATTACACCTAGAATATTAGCTATTAAATCGCCCAACTCAAAAGACCGATTGGGTATTATGAAATGAAGAAGTTCGAGAATTATTGACAGAAATAGCAAATTATAAAATACTCTTTTAAAGTTTTCCTCTCTCAAGTAAAGAAACAATCCTAACAAAGAAATATAAACATAAGAAATAAAATGATTAATAGTCGTGCCAAAAGGATTTTTAATTAAATTTGGTTGTTGACCAAAATCACTATAAAGAAAATATCCAAGCAAACTACCTGGGTAAAGTGAAATGATTATTAAAAATAATACTGAGATATGAAAAATAAATTTTAAAAATTTAGCCACTTTATTAATATACAATAGTTACAATGAGTCGTATTATATTTTATACAAAATGAATAATCTAATTTTAGTCCGACATGGACAAAGTCTTTGGAATAAAGAAAGAAAATTTACTGGATTTATGGACATTAAATTATCTAAAAACGGTGAGTCTGAAGCTGAATATGCTGGAAATCTAATTAAAGGTTTAAATATTGAATTAGATGCATTCTTCACTTCTCAACTAAAGAGAGCAATAAACACCTTGGAAATAATTTTAAAAGTTTTGAATAAGTCAAACGTAATAATTAATAAAGCCTGGGAGTTAAATGAAAGACACTATGGTGAGCTTACTGGATTAAACAAAGATGACACTATAAAAAAGTATGGTGCAGAACAGGTTCAAATATGGAGACGTAGTTTTGATACTCGACCTCCACCAATGGATACGCAACATCCTTATAAAAACAAAATTAATTCTAACATTTTAAGTGAATCATTAAGTGATACAATTAAAAGGGTAGTTCCATACTACGAAAAAAAAATAAAACCTTTAATTTTTTCAAAAAAAAATACTTTGATCGTATTTCATGGCAATAGTTGTAGAGCTTTGTTGATGGAAATTCTTAATATTTCTAAAGAAAAAATTATTGAATTTGAAATACCTACAGGAAATCCACTTTTGTTAAAATTTGACAATGATTTAAAAGTTCAAGAGTATAAATATCTAGATTTAAACAGAGCCAATAAAATATTAATTAATGTTTAAGTTTTTTTAGTAGGTTTTGATAAACATCAAAAGTACTTACATGTAAAAAATCAATATTACTTTTAAATGCATACAATTCTTGATTTTTAATTAACTTATCCCAAATTTTATTTATTGAAAAAACTTTCTCATCCATGTCAGAAAAAACTGACGGTTTGATAATTTGTAAACCAGTATAAATATATTTTAAATTATCATTATTATCTCTACTAATAAGTTGATTTTTAAAATTAAAATCTCCTTTGAATAATTTATCAAAGCTTTTTTCTTTATTAACTAAAAGTAATAAACATTTTTTTTTACTTTCAAAAAATATTTTTTGCATTGATTTTAGCTCTTCTAAATAATTTGAATTCCATATTGTGTCTGGATTAATAATCAAGAAAGCTTCATTTGAAAAATATTGAATTGCGTTTAGGACACCACCACCTGTATCCAAAATTTTATCTTTTTCTTTGACAATCTTAATAGATAAATTAAATTTATTATTGTTAATATATTCAACAACCTGTTCTCCTAGGTAATGTACATTTATTATAACTTCGCTTATTCCAAAAAGCTCAAGAAACTTTAAAGTATTAGATAATAACGTGTCATTACCAATTTTTAATAAAGGTTTTGGTGATTTAATAGTTAAAGGATGAACTCGTTTGCCAAAACCGGCTGCAAGTATCATTGCTTTTTTAATCATGCTTTTTATATAAAATATTAGAAATGAATTGGTCTTTTATCAATAGCTAACGCAGCTTCTTTCACTGCTTCACTGTGGGTAGGATGCGCATGACAGGTTCTTGCTATATCTTCTGAGCTTGCTCCGAATTCCATTGCAATAGCTAATTCTGCAATCATTGTTCCAGCTACATCGCTAATTATCGAAACCCCCAAAACTTTATCTGTTTTTTCGTCAGCAAGTATTTTTACAAACCCCTCGGTTTTATTATTAACTTTTGCTCTTGAATTTGCCAAAAATGGAAATTTTCCTGTTTTATATTTTATATCTTCTTTTTTCAATTGTTCTTCAGTTTTGCCAACCATAGCTACTTCTGGAGAAGTGTAAATAACTGCAGGTATTACATCGTAATTAACATGGCCTGCTTGCCCCGCAATTATTTCTGCTGTTGCTATTCCTTCATCTTCTGCTTTGTGTGCTAGCATGGGGCCTTTGTTTATAACATCTCCGATAGCATAAATATTTTTTATTGATGTTTCGAATTTGTTGTTCACTTCAATTTTGTTCTGACTATCTAATTTAATACCCAACTCTGATATATTTTTACTGATACTAGGTTTTCTTCCAACTGCAATTAAAACTTTATCAGTCTCAATTCTTTCTCTTTTTGCGGTTTTATTATTTGTAAAATCAACTACAGCTTTATTTTGTATAATATTAATTCCTGTCACTTTTGAGTCTAATTTAAAATTAATTCCCTGTTTACTTAAAATCTTTAAAAATTCGCTTGAAATATCTTTATCCATCCCTGGAATTATATGATCTAAAAACTCAACAACTATTACTTCTGAGCCTAATCTTTTCCAAACACTTGAAAGTTCTAGGCCAATATAACCACCTCCTATAACAATCAATTTTTTTGGAACCTCTTCAAAAGACAGCGCCCCTGTTGATGAAACAATAATTTTTTCATCTATATTTATTTCTGGTAAAGACGTTGGCTCAGAACCTGTAGCTATAACAATATTTTTAGTTTTATAGCTAGTTTTTTTTTTTGACTTACTGGTAACTGCCACTGTATCTCTAGCTGAAATTGAACCTTTGCCTTTTATATGAGTGATTTTATTTTTTTTAAATAAAAATTCAATTCCCTTAGTAAGGTCTTGAACTGTCTTTTTTTTATTATTCATCATTTTAAGTAAATTTAATTTAATATTTTTAGTCTCAATTCCTAAGCTATCAAACTCCGTTTGAGCTTTATGATATAATTCAGATGAGTTAAGCAAACTTTTTGAAGGTATGCATCCTCTGTTAAGGCATGCTCCCCCGAGAGTATTGTCCATCTCAACACATGCAGTTTTTAAACCTAATTGGGCTGATCTTATAGCACAAACGTACCCACCAGGACCTGATCCTATTATAATTACATCAAAATTATTTTCCATTATTAAAGATCTAGAAATAATCTTCGCGGTTCCTCAAGGCACTCTTTAATGGTTTTTAGAAAAGAGACAGCTTCTTTGCCATCAATTATTCTATGATCATATGATAAGGCCAAGTACATGATAGGTCTTATAACAATATTGTCTTCTTCAACCACTGGCCTCTTTATAATATTATGCATGCCCAAAATACCAGTTTGAGGTGGATTTAAAATTGGAGTAGAAAGCATTGAACCATAAATTCCCCCATTACTAATAGTAAAAGTGCCGCCTTGTAGGTCATTAATGGTAATTTTCCCCTGCTTAGCTTTTTCGGAAAGCAAAAAAATATTTCTTTCTATATCTGCAAATGACAATTCATCAGCTTTTTTAAGAACAGGGACAACTAACCCTCGATCCGTTCCAATGGCAATAGATATATTGTAGTAATTTTTATAAATAATATGATCATCTTCTATTTCTGCATTTACGGCAGGAAAATTTTTTAAAGCAACAACAGATGCCTTAACAAAAAAAGACATAAAACCTAATTTAACAGAATATTTTTTCTGAAAATCCTCTTGGTAATCCTGTCTCATTTGCGTTATATTTTGCATATCTACTTCATTAAAAGTCGTTAGCATGGCAGCATTATTTTGAGCTTCTTTTAGTCTTTTAGCGATCGTCATCCTTAATCTTGTCATTTTTACTCGTTCCTCAGGACCATGACTATTTTTTCTTTTTGATGACTGGGGCATGCTGCCCATTAATTTAATTAGATCACCTTTTGAAATTCTCCCTGCTTTTCCCGTTCCTTCAATACCCGTTACATCAATTTTTTTTTCTTCAACAATTTTTCTAACCGAAGGGGACAAGTGTTGTCTAGCTTTAGGCGGTATATATTTTTCTTCTTCTATTTCCATTTGTTTTAGATTTTTTTCAGCTAAGGTATCAAGCACTAAAATTCCGTTAGAATTTTTATCTTTTGATTCTTCAACTAAAGTTAAAGGTTCTCGATCATCATCAATTATTTTTTTTTCTTTCTGGGTTTTTTCCTTAGCAATACTTTTTTTTGCAATAGTTTTGGGAGGTTTATAAACTGGTTTGTCTATAGCTTCTATTTTTTCAGTTTTAACCACTTCAGATTTTCCTGCTTCCACAATACCCAATATAGATCCTACCTTTACGGTATCACCTTCCTTCACTTGAATTGTTGACAAAGTTCCACCAGAAGGAGATGGAACTTCCACATTAACCTTATCAGTCTCTAACTCTACTAATGGCTCATCAGAGTTAACTTGTTCT
>Ga0209403_10006624_pt1 | contig 11677 bp, 5 predicted proteins | sample ArcticOcean_MG_C_8_FD_187440 | JGI IMG/M metagenome (GOLD analysis project Ga0209403, IMG submission 187440) | Marine microbial communities from western Arctic Ocean - ArcticOcean_MG_CB11_86 (SPAdes) (version 2) | ecosystem: Environmental > Aquatic > Marine > Oceanic | place: Arctic Ocean... | reverse complement strand
TTTCGTAGCGGCAGGGGATATGCGCGGCCAGCAGGGCGAAAAACTCGGGGACCGGCCAGTTCCTTGAACCTGCCTGAGATTTTTCGGCATCCACCGTCACGGTCTGCTCCTCGGCATGGTAGTGGATGCGCTCGACGGACAAGGGCGCCCGACTCATGTACCGTGTTAGGCGTTCGATGGCTTCCTTGGAGGCAAACCAATTGTCCGAGACGGCCAAAAGTCGTCACGACTTCATCGGAAATATACAGCACATCATGCTGGCGACACACCTCCAGACAGCGTTTGTGATAGCCTTTCGGAGGAATAATCACCCCTCCGGAAGCCAACACGGGTTCGGCAATGAACGCTCCAACATTCTCAGCACCAAGTCTCTGGATTGCAGTTTCAAGGTCTGTGATTTTCTCCTCAAGAAAATCCTCCACACTCATGCCCTCCGGACGACGGCTGGGGTTGACATCCGGAAGCAAGTGAACCCATTCGTTGGCGGTGTCCAACCATTCCTTGTTGCGAGACTTACCACTCATGCTCGCACTGAGATAGGTGCTACCGTGATAAGATTTTTCTCTGGAAATCACCTTCTTCTTGCGGGGACGGCCCAAAACATTGTTGTAAAAATGCACAAAACGAATCGCGCTGTCCACAGCAGTTGAACCACAGGTGGTGAAGAAAACATGCTTCAAGTCTCCTGGTGCAAATCCGGCAAGCTTTTTAGCCAGTAGGGCACTGGGCGCAGCACTCATGTTCCACGGCGAGTAATATGGAACCTTCAGAATTTGTGCAGAAATCGCCTCGGCCATTTCCTTGCGTCCGTAGCCAATCTGTACACACCACATCCCTCCGGGGCCGTCAATCAACTTCTGACCGTTTTCGTCATACAGGTAAATGCCGTCCGCGTCTTCCGCAAACATACGGGTATTGTGTCCCACATCCTCCATGCTTTCCCACGGATGCACGAAGTTCTCATTATCAAAATTTTGAATTTGTTCAAGATTTTCCATTTTGAGTTCCAATTTCAGTTGTTCATACGACGGGACAGTTCCTCAAACGGAAATTCTAAGAGAATCCGGGTGCCCAATGCCGAACGCACAGGACGTCCCAGAAATTCCCACTGCACGAGCAGCACAGTCTGCTCGTGTTGGGACAGCGATTGCGAATCCGGAACGGCAGCGTGTTTGGCCAGCACCTTCCAGAGGTCGTGATGCGTCTCCTCCCGCCGTGCTCGTTTGCCAAAAAGCCCAAGGCACCGCATCCAGTCGTCAAGCAGGGGACGAAAGGCCGCTTCCGGAAGCCAACGGGGCAGGCTTCGCACGGCATAAGTCCGGGGGCCGAACGACTCCAGTCCGATGCCGCCCTGTTTGAGCGCGGCTTGGTTTTGCTCCAGCAGCACCGTTTCCTGTGGTGGAAGTTCCAGCAGCAGCGGCACCTCAAATTCGCGCAGCGGAACTGAGTTTTTGTAAAACGCCTCGCGGTAGGTTTCGTGAAGCAAGTGGGCGTGCAGGGCGTGGCTGGAAAGCACCGCGAATCCGGATGAGGATTCCGCAAGCAACCACCCGGAGGCGAGTTGCGCAAGCGGATGCCAAAGGCTCGGACCGTCCGGCAAGGGGTCCAGCACCACCAAATTTTCTGGTGCTGGAGACTGCGGTTCCGGGGCTTCTGGAGCGATCTTGCTCGTGGCGGGCAACTGCTGGATTGTGGTCGGTGGCGGAGTTGTTTTTTGTGTTTGTAACGCGCCCTTGGGTGGACGTTCACGGGGGTCAATCCGCAACTCTGCTGCCGTGTCCGGTTGTGCAATGGGCAGGTCATCCGGGAGAGGAAGCCCGGCTTGCTCCACAGGGCCGGAGGGCCGCTGTAACTCTTCATGCCCACGTCCGAAAAACCGCCGACTCGCGCCTTCCTTGAGTGTCTTCGCAAGTTGATCTGCGAGAATCGCATGGACGATCTGGCTGTTGCGGAAGCGGATTTCTGTTTTCGCAGGGTGGACATTGACGTCAATCTCGGTGGGATCAACCTCCAGCCGCAGGAAGAACGCCGGATGCTGCCCCTTGGCGAGAAAGGTCCGGTAGCCGTCGTACACGCCGTGCGCCACGGCAGGACACTTGACCACCCGCCCGTTGACAAAAAGATACTGCCAGCGTCGGCTCGTGTGCGGTTTTGACGTCATCGACAGCAACCCGTCATAGCGCAGGTACGCCTCCTCATGCTCCACTTCCAGCAGGGTGTCCCGGAACTCTTCCCCAAAAAGTTGCTGCACCCGCGCTTCCAGAGTCTGGTTTCCCGGCAGGTGCAGGAGCAGTTGCTGATTGTGCGTGAGCCGAAACTGGATTTCCGGATGCGAAAGCGCCTGCTGCGTGATCCACGAGTGGATGTGGTGCAGTTCGGTCGCGGTCGCCTTGAGAAATTTGAGTCGGGCCGGAGTGTTGTAAAACAGCCGCTCGATGGTGATCTTGGTGCCTTGCGGAAACCCGGTGCGCCCCAGATGATCAAGGTAGCCCCCCTGAAGCGCCAGCCGGATGCCGCCGCTGGCTTCGTCTGCGCAGGTCAGCAGTTCAAAATGTGAAACCGCTGCAATCGCGGCCAACGCTTCACCCCGAAACCCAAGCGTCCGGATACGGAACAGATCGTCCTCGTTCCGGATCTTGCTCGTGGCGTGGCGCTCAACCGCCAGTCGGGCGTCCTCTTCCGTCATCCCGCTGCCGTTGTCCACGACGGAGATCAAGTCCTTGCCGCCATTCTTGACGGTCACCAGAACCTGCTTGGCTCCCGCGTCAATCGCATTTTCAACGAGCTCCTTGACGACGGAGGCCGGACGCTCCACCACCTCTCCGGCGGCGATCTTGTTGATCAGCGCTTCGTCGAGGATGCGGACATTGTTTGAGGTTTCAGTCATAGCGGATTTCAGATAAACGTGACTCGACGATTCTACGAGATTCCGGACGCAACACCAGCCGCGATTCCCTTTCGATTTGCCGAGGCCTAGGATTCGTGCAAAGCTTTTGCGTCAACCTTCAGCCACGGCTCGCCTGCCATGACCACCAACACCGGCCCCCTCACAGGGCTGCGTATCCTTGACCTCAGCCGCATTCTTGCCGGGCCCATCTGCACTCAACTGCTGGGTGATCTTGGAGCCGATGTTCTCAAAGTTGAAAAACCTGGAGCGGGTGACGAAACCCGCAACTGGGGGCCTCCCTTTGTCAAAGACGCCGCTGGCGAAGACACCTCCGAAAGCGCCTACTACTTGGGTGCCAACCGCAACAAGCGCTCAGCCGCCATTGACCTCGCCCATCCGGACGGGCAGCAACTCATCCAGCAACTCGCCGCACAGAGCGACATTTTTCTGGAGAACTTCAAGGTCGGTGGTCTGAAGAAATACGGACTCGATTACGAAGCCTTGCACAGCAAATTCCCGGACCTGATCTACTGCTCGATCACGGGCTTCGGCCAAACCGGCCCCCGCGCTAGCCAAGCCGGATATGACCTCATGATTCAGGGCATGGGGGGCATCATGAGCATCACCGGAGAACCGGAAGGCGAACCGATGAAAGTGGGAATGGCGATTGCGGATGTGATGTGTGGAATGTACGCAGCGGTGTCCATCCTCTCTGCCGTAAGACACCGTGAGCAAGGCGGTGGCGGCCAGCACATTGATCTCTCGTTGCTCGACTCCCATGCGGCGTGGCTCCTCAATGTTGGACTCAGTTACCTCACCTCCGGAGAGCCGCCCCAACGCTACGGCAACGCTCACGCGAACGTCGTCCCCTATCAGGTGTTTCCAACTTCCGACGGTTTTTTCATTCTCGCCATCGGCACCGATGTGCAGTTCCGCAAATTCTGCGAGTTCGCCGAGGCTCCCGGACTCCCGGACGATCCTCGCTTTTGCAACAATCAGAACCGTGTCAAGAACCGTGATGCCCTCATCCTCCTCGTCAATGACCTCACCCGACAGCGCTCCAAGCAACACTGGCTTGCAGAACTGGCCGCGCTTGGTATCCCGGTCGGTCCGGTGAACTCGGTTCCGGAACTGCTCAATGACCCACAAATCCAGCACCGGGGTATGGTCCACGAAATGACACATCCGCTTACTGAAACCCCACTGCGCTTGCTTGCCAATCCGCTCAAGCTCTCCGAAACTCCGGTTTCCTACCGCTACCCTCCACCCACGCTCGGACAGCACACCACAGACGTGCTGCGGGAATTTCTCAATGCTTCAGATGCACAGCTCGCCCAGTGGCGGGAGTCCGGAGTGATTGGGTGAATGTTGACTCAAAGGGAATCATCTTGAAAAATCAAAAGAAAAATCAGGAAAACAGTGGTCATTCACGGACTGCTCACCATCTGCTGGGTTTGGCACAAAAACATCAAGTGTACATTGGCTTGATTGTGATTCTGGTTTTTGGCGCTTATCTTCGCTCGTACCATATCAATTATCCCAGCATTGGCTATCACAACATGAAAGAGAACGAGTATTTAAGCATGGCATTGCATTACTTCAATAATGGTTTTTCTCTGGAGAGGAAAGTGTTTTTTTATGATGATGTAAATTTCAATAGCTATGCACAAGTGCCTTTGATTTCCTACACAGCGGCTCTGGTTTGGAAGGTGATTGGTGTGAATGTTTGGAGTGTCCGACTGCAAATGATTCTCTTTTCACTGGGATCCATTGTCTTGTCGTTCATCCTCACCCGACAGCTCAGCAAAGACAACACCCTGTCCTTGCTGACGGCTTTACTGATGGCAATTTTACCAATCAGCGTTTTCTTCGGAAGAAACATCCAGCCCGAAGCCCCTGGACTTGCGTGTCTGCTGTTGACGTTTGTTTTGTTCAACCAGTGGAAGGAAACACCGTCTTGGAAGCTTTCGCTCCTGACCGGGCTTGCTTGGACAGTGACAGGATTTTACAAATCATCTTTTGTGGTGCCCTCGATTGCATTGCTGGCCTTGATCCCCTATCAAGAATTGTTTACTGCAATGAAGTCAAAAAACCGATCGCACGATTTGATTCCTTGGTCTGGATTTTTGTCGGTCCTGATTTTTCCGATCTACATTGTCTCAAATCTGTTGCTCAATCCGGGACATGTAGGCTATGCCAGTGGCCGGATCAAGCCGCTTCAATCATTTGATTTTGAATACTGGAAAACGATAGACTCCATTGGATATTTTATTGATAACTACACCCACTTTTTGAGCTATATTTTTCTTGTTGGACTATTGTTCATTTTATTGATGAAGAGCACATTCAGAGTTTTTATGCTACTCAATTTATTTTCAATGATTCCATTCATGATTGTCTTCAGTGATCATGTCAATCAGCATAGTTATTATCAAATGCCGTATGTCTATTTTTTTTCGTTCGGAGTCGTGTATTGCATGTATGTTGTTTTTTCTAAAGCGTCAAGTCTTCTGAAAGTGCCCTCTCTATCAATCATTGGACCAGTCATTGTTTTGATGTATGCGTATGGTGATGTGAAAGCTGCAATTGACCGACAACACAATGTGCAGTTTCTTGGCTTGGATCTTGCCGGAGAGTATGTGAAATCACAGACAAATCCATCAGATAAGTTCTTTGCACTTGGATCTGCACAAAATGTGGCTGTTTGTTATTTTGCAGAAAGGTACTGTTCTAACCTTTCTGGCTCAACTGAAGGTATAAGAAACTATGAAGACAAATTCAATGCTCGTTTCATTTACATCAACGCTCGTTATATTAACCAAGCGGCATCATGGGAGTCATGGAAGTACATTGTCGAAAATTACCACCTTGCACATGCTGGATTACATCGCATAGGGAACACGCTCTATCTTTCTCAGATTGTGCTTGAAAAAGGAGATCGCAAGCTGGACATGACTCTCTTGAATAAGATCAAACCAATATTTAAGAGAGATTATGAAAAGACCACCCAAAAAATACCCTACTACGTTATTGAACCGGATTGACTGACGGTTTATTGTGAGTTGTGCTGTCAGTGGTGTCTTATCTGCTGATGTTACACAGAGGGATATTAGACTAAACTAAAGCCAGCCGATTTTGAGTCCCACTCATCTTTTCAAGATTATCATCTGCGATTTTCAAAGCCTCGATATAAATTTGCCCCTTAATGGCAAAATGATTCAGCTTTGTCCTCGCGGATTCAACTCGTAAGTGCAACAGGCGGGTTGAATCCGCGAACCGAATAATGGGACGGTCGAATTTTGAGGCAACGGGAAGAGCGGCTCACTCCAAAGGGGCTTCGAGCAGGCACCCGAACTCGCGGGCGAAATCCACGGAGACCCGAGCGTGAACGGCCCCCTGCTTGTCAAAGAAGCGCTGCTGCCCTCGCATTGCAAACACGCCTTCGTGCCAGATGTTGGGGTGGATGTACAAGCCTTGGCGTCCGTCACACCGGAAGCAGATAAAATCCTCGGGCTGCACCTCATCTCCGGGCAGAGCCAGTGGACAGAGAAACGGCTGCTTTTCCAACGGGAAGAAGAGTTGCCCCCCGTCCGGATGATAGTTGGCGTGCCAGAGCAACAACTGCTCCGGATCACGGCGGTGGTTTTCTTGGGCAACAACAGGGTCCACTGCATAACCGAGGATGTAGTGCCCGGACACGGCCTCGTTACGTCCGTAAAGCAAATCACCCTGCCACTCGCTGATGAAGGTGCCCTCGGTGGTGCCGCCTTCAGCGCCCGTGTCCGGATCAACCGGGCGCCTCCCCTGCGCAGGCCAGCGCACGATTTCAACCTCGACTGCTGCGGGATCGTCCACAAGAAACCCAAACCCCTTGAGGGCTTCCGAAGCGGCCGCCACCACGGGCATCCGCACTCGCTTCAGGTTTGCGGGCAAATCCGGGTGCAAGTAATCTGGGACGGTGTGCATGTTGATCTTCCAGCTTGAAATGATTTCAGCCCTTTGAGCCAAATCCTGCGATTGCGGCTTACTCCAACAGGTTCTCTTGGGAAAGTCCACTCGAAATTCCAGAGTCCCCGAATTGCTTGGAAGCCTGTCAGGGCGAACCTTTTCCCGGAACGAGCGGTTTCCCAAAAAGACAACTTGGCTTTCTCTGTTGCATTCCTTTTTCAGACGAACTAAACTTAAAGAATGGGGTGTCCGTCTTGGCGAGAGTGCTGGGTAGCAGCAACGGCAATGCCACACTGACTTCAGTTTTTGAAGAACCCACTTGCAAGGAGCCGATGATGGCCCTAGCTTCCCACTTCACCATTGTTCGGTTTGTCCTCATCCTGTTTGCAGGGTGGGCGGCTTTGTCGGCCTGCGACAGTTCCAGTCCTGCCGAGGAGGAGAGTCCCTACGCCACTTTGGCAAACACCACGCTTGCGGTCAGCACGGTCAACACCACCAGCGGAAAAACCAGCAGCGTCCCCCTCACTGACAATTTCACGATCACCTTCTCAAAGGCTGTCCAGAGTCTCACTGCGACCACCAGTTCGGGCGGATCGTGCAGCGGCTCGGTGCAACTCTCCGGAGACAACTTCAGCAACTGCGAAGCTGCCACCCTGACTTACAATAGTGGGCGCACCACCTACACCCTCACCCCGCAAGTTCCTCTCAAGACCAAGACGAACTACAAGATTCTGGTCTCCACCAGCGTTAAGGATGACTTCGAAAAGGCCCTTTCGTCCAGCTACACCTCTTCTGCTTTCGTTACACAGTCTTTGTGTGATAACGGCTCCTGCAGTTGGAGTGCGGTTTCCACGAGTAATTGGAAGAGTCGTTCCTACCATGGCAGCACCGCTTGGCAAAGCACCCTTTGGGAACTGGGAGGGCGTGACGACAAGCATGTGCAAGCCTCCAGCAGTGGCAGCTCTTGGACCGACAAAACTCAAGGTGCGGTCAACCCGTTCAAACGCTCCGGACTCGGAGTCGCCACCTTCAACAACAAGCTGTGGGTCTTGGGCGGACAGAATGCATCTGGGCAATTGGTCAGCGATGCTTGGTCTTCCAGCAATGGCATCTCCTGGAGCCAGAAGACGCTGACCTGCACCGCTTCCGGAGGTGGTAGCACCTGCTGGCCAGCCCGCTACCGCCATGCCGTCGTGAGCTTTGGCGGCAAACTCTGGATCTATGGAGGCGAGAGTGTTTCCGGCGGCAGCGTGAGCTACCTCAACGATGTCTGGTCCTCCAGCGATGGCACCACTTGGACGCAGCAAAGCCCCACCTGCACCGATTGCAGCAGCAACAGCACCTGCTGGTCAGGACGCTCCGGACACGCCGTGGCGGTGTTCAACAGCGCACTCTGGCTAACCGGAGGCAGCAGTAGCAGCGGGGCCACCAAGGAAGTCTGGACTTCCAGCAACGGGACGAATTGGACCTGCAAGACGGTCGCCCCGGCGTGGACTGCCCGTTCCGGACACGCTTCCATCGAATACGAAGGGGCGCTTTGGGTGCTGGGTGGTCAGAACGGCAGTAGCATCAACTCGCTGGAAGCGTGGCAAAGCACCGACGGCTCCACATGGACCAGTGGTGTCTATGGACGCACCGACGGGGTGATCGTCAACAACGCCAGCGCATCCGGACTTAGTGCCGAAACCTTCAAGTGCAGTGCCTCCTCCTCCAACAACTGCATCCTCCTGCTCGGCTCCAAAGTCTGGAAGTACGGACCGTAGGGCTGCTTGCAATAGACATCAGCAAATAAGCGTGTGAGTCGGGGAGTGTCTTATCGTGTTTCTCCTCTCGCAGGTGCCGCTTGACTCAGAGCAACTTGAAGAGGGCGGCGATCAATCCAGCCTGTGCCGCCAGCATCACGGCGACCCACTTGATGATCTCACCCTTGGCCTCGGCAAGTTCCGCTCTGAGGTCCGCCTTGGTGGCCGGTTCCTCAAGGTGAGCGTCCTGCGCTTCCTTGATGACCCACACGTTACGGTGGTGGCCTGCTTTTCGTCCAGCCCGCCCTCCACCAACACCCGTGAGGCGGAGAGGGTGTCAAAGGTCAGTGCCCCATCGTTTTCTCGCTCAGTGGTCAGATTCCCGGCCTTGGTGATCCGGAAGCAGATCTATCCCGATCTGTCCCATGCCCCACGATTCCCCAATAACTCAACTGCGTTTTACTTGCTCGTAGGCTCATGCAGGAATTCGTCACTGAAACGGGTGGCTTGTCCGGACACGCTTTCAGCCAATAGTCGAAATCTTGTAGATCATCATGGGTTTGAGAGCGGATCAGTCATCATCTTGGTTCACGAAGCCGAGATCTTGGGGATCCTTGCCGTTGTAGTTGCCGTCGCTGCTGGTGGCTGGCAACAGAATGACTTGGAAGAACTGATCACTGTCGTTGTCGGAATCATTCACGGCAGTCACAGTAACGGTCTTGGCACTCCAGCTACTTGAGGTGAATTGCAGGGAGGTTGGGCTAACAGTCGCTTCTGTAGAATCACTGCTGTACAAGTTGATGTCAACATTTGCAGCTGGAGCAGATGTCAGAGCAACCGTAAACGTCGATTTTGTTGAAGGATCAGACTCCTGCACCTTGGCGCTGTTGGTTGGATTCGTAATCAAGAAACCATATGCAGCAACCGTATCGTTGTCTGCATTGACGAAACCAAGATCCTGTGGGTTGAGTCCGTGGTAGTTCGCATCGCTACTGGAGGTTTCCGAGAGGATCACGCGCACGGGTTGGTCGCCATCGGTAAGCGTGTCGTTTTGTGCGACCACGGTGATGGTCTTGGGTCCGGTGGTGCCGGGCGCGAAGCTGAGGTTGTCGGAGTCCACAGCAGACCCCCCGTTGACGATCAGCTTCGCCTCGGTCGGATCACTGGAGTAAATCGGCACCGTCACGGTCTGCGTGGGTGCGGTGTTGAGTGTAACCGTGAAGGTGGCGTTGTCGCCAGATTCAGAAAGTTCCGCGGTGCTGGGGGCACTGACACGCAGACCCGCTTGGTCGTCGTCGGTGTTGACCAAGGCCACATCCGCGGGATCGAGCAGGCGGTATTCGCTGGCCGTCGTTGAGGCGGAATTGACGCTGAGGTTGATGCGGTAACGCTGGTCGCCGTCGCGGGTGGCGGACGAGTCGTTTTGTCCGGTCACCGTCACCGTCACGGGCGTGTTCCAAGTGCTGCTGGTGAAGGTCAGGGTGCTGGTTCCAGTCGAGTTGATTGAGGGCGACCCTGCGGACGCGGCGGTGATGCGCCCTTCGTTGGTGTCGCTGCTGCTGAGGTCAAGCATGACCTGCAAGCCCGTGATCGGGGCGCTGGCGAGGCGCACCGTGAAGGTGGCATTGTCACCGGATTCGCTGGTGGAACCACTCGGCACGGAGACGAGGAAGCCCGGAGTTTCGTCATCCGTGTTGCTCAGGCTCAACATGCGGCTGGAGAGCTTGTCGTAATCGGCGTCCAGTGTGGAGGCAGTGTTGACCGCAAGGGTCACGGTGTAGCCCTGCGTGCCGTCCGTGTCGTTGTCGTCCAGCCCCCAGACCGTCACCGTTTGCGGTGCATTCCAGTTCACGGTAGTGAAGCTCAACTGCGTGTCGTTGTCCGTGCTGCCGGAGGTGAAGGTGCCTTCGGTCTTGTCCGAAATCCCCAAATCCAGCACGACGTTGCCCGTGGGCTGGGTCTGGAGTCCGACAGTGAAGACGGCAGTGCCATTGTCCTCGGAAGTCGGGCCGCTGGGCAGCGTGTGGTAGAAGTCCGGCGTTTCATCATCCACGTTTGTCACCCAGACATCCGGCGGATTGAGCAGGCGGTAGCCGGAGGTGTCGGTGGTGTTGCCGGAGTTGTTGTCCACCGTCAGCACGATGCGGAACGCCTGATCGCCGTCGTTGACACTGTCGTCCACGCCCGTGACCGTGAACGCCTGCTCGCCGCTCCAGTTCGAGGACGAGAAGGTGTGAGTTGACGGGCTGACCGAGCCTTCGGAAGTGTTGTCCGAAGCCGCCTTGAAGATGACGCTGCCATTGGGCTGACTGGTGAGCCGCACCGAGAAGTTCGCGCTGGTCTGTTTTTCAGACACCGTTCCGCTGATTCCGGAAACGAGGAATCCGGAGGTTTCGTCATCCACATTGCTCAGTAGCACCGTCACGTTGTCGAGCGGATCGTATCCGGAATCGGCGGTGTTCGCCTGATCCACCCAAACCGTGACCGCGTAGGCTTGGTTGCCGTCGGTGACGCTGTCATCCTGGCCCGTGACCGTGACGCTGCGCTCGCTGTTCCAGTCTGTGGTCGAGAACTCCAAGTAGGAGGTTCCGGTGGATGCGATGTTCACGCTGCTACCGGAAATCGCGGTGACCCGGCCTTCGCTGGTCCCGCTGCTGCTGAGGTTCAGCCGCACCGTGCTGGAGGGCTTGCTCAGCAGTTTCACCGTGAAGAACGCTGTGCCCTTGGTTTCGGTTGTGGCTCCCGAAGCTGCCGAAACCTTCAGGCCCGGAATCTCGTCGTCGTCGTTGACCACCAGCACGTCCGGAGGATCGAGATTACGATAATTGAGATCGGAGGTCGTGGTGTCCTTCGTCAACGTCACGGTGTAGGCGGTGGCGTTGTCCCGGAGGTAGTCGTCTTTGCCTGTGACCGTCACGGTCTGCGCGGCATTCCATGTGGTTGTCGTGAAGGTCAAACTGGCCGGAGACACCTCGCCTTCGGTCGCATCATCCCCGCTGATGCTCGCGCCAATCGTCACGTTGTCCGAGGGCGCCGAGGTCAGCCGTACCGTGAAGAAGGCGCGCCCGCCGGATTCGCTGGTGTGTCCGGAAATGCTGGA
>Ga0209403_10006616_pt1 | contig 11685 bp, 5 predicted proteins | sample ArcticOcean_MG_C_8_FD_187440 | JGI IMG/M metagenome (GOLD analysis project Ga0209403, IMG submission 187440) | Marine microbial communities from western Arctic Ocean - ArcticOcean_MG_CB11_86 (SPAdes) (version 2) | ecosystem: Environmental > Aquatic > Marine > Oceanic | place: Arctic Ocean... | reverse complement strand
CGGGAACGCAAAGGAACTGTGGCACACGACCGTGACCGCCCTCGGCTCCGGTGGTATCGAGTCCTGTGCTATGAACACTGACCAATGGCTATCGATCTGGCTTGCCCAACTCACCTACGGAATGTCCCACGAAATGGCTCTGTGGTCGGCAACTCGCGGGTCCGCTCTGGCGATGGAGTGGAACGAACGCGGAACGCTGGTGCGCGGCGCCGTGGGCGACGTAGTGGTGCTCGACACCGACTCCCTAGAAGACCTCCGCGACGCCCCATCCAGCTACCACCACTGGCGAGTGTTCAAGTCGGGGTCACTCTTAGCCGCCGCGTAACCAGCGGCGCAGATGCGGATGCGCCCTTGACCTTGGTTCTAGTCCTAGCCCTAGCCCTAGTCTGCTCGGATGCTCCCGCTCCCTCCACGTCACGAACTTCCTGCGCGACTGTCTCGGCTGTTCTTTGGGTTGATACTCTTCGGTATCGGTGGAGGCATGAGTCTTGCCGCAGACCTCGGAGTCTCGCCATGGCACGTGTTCCATCAGGGGACTTCCCGCATTCTTGGTCTCTCAATCGGGACCATCGTCGTCCTTACCGGTCTCGCGACTCTCGTCCTTTGGATTCCGCTGAAGCAACGACCCGGACTCGGGACCCTCATGAACGCGCTTGTGATCGGCCCCGTGGTCGACATCACGCTCAACTTGCTTCCCGAATCGTTTGAAAGTTCCACGGTTCAATGGGTGATGATGCTCGGCGGAATCGTCGTTATCGGCCTTGGGTCCGGCTTCTATCTCGGCGCCGGTCTGGGACCCGGGCCCCGGGACGGCCTCATGACGGGACTCGCTCAAAAGGGGATCTCGATCCGCGTCGCCCGAACAATTGTCGAGGCCTTGGCGCTCATCGTCGGAATCCTCCTCGGAGGAACGGCCGGCATCGGCACACTGGCGTTCGTCGTGCTCATCGGGCCAATAATCCAGTTCTTCCTCCGATTCCTCGAAGTCCCTCAGGGCGACAAGTCTCAGGCCACCGTCAAATAGCGAAAGAGCCCGACAACTCTGCCGGGCCCTTTCGCAATCATCTTGTAGAAGCTATTAGGCCTCGTCTGTGGATTCCTCGCTGGCCCCCAAGGACGCAAGCCATTCGGCGGGATCTGCGGGGAGGGTGTCTTCGCTCAGCGTGACGTCCTCTCCGAAGATGCCAAGGGCAGTCATTGGATCCATGTCTGGGAAGCCGGGGGCAACATCCTGATACTTCTTGTATCCGGTACCCGCTGGGATCAGCTTTCCAATGATGACGTTCTCCTTGAGTCCGACCATCGAGTCCGAGCGGCCAGAGATGGCAGCTTCGGTCAACACCCGTGTGGTCTCCTGGAAGGAAGCGGCTGACAGCCATGAGTCCGTCGCAAGAGAAGCCTTCGTGATACCCATCAGTTCAGGACGTCCCTCTGCTGGCACCTTGCCCTCAGCAACCAATTCGCGGTTGGCAGCACGGAAGCGGCGATCTGGAACGAACTCGTTGGGAAGGAAGTTCGACTCGTTCGGCTTCACGATGCGCACTCGACGCAGCATTTGCATCACAATCATCTCGATATGCTTGTCGTGAATGTCCACGCCCTGCGATCGATACACTTCCTGAACCTGATCGACCAAGTACTGCTGGCATGCACGCACACCCTGAACCTCAAGCACTTCTTTGGGGTCAAACGGACCTTCAGAAAGCGCAGCACCCGGCTCAACGATGTCTCCATCAGTGATCAGCATGTGGGCACGACGAGATACCTTGAGGACGACTTCGTCCTCGCCAGTAGTTATGACAATGCGCTTGCCATCCTCGTCGTCAATAATCTTGGCAGCGCCACCGACGGGTGCCATGACGGCCTTACCCTTTGGCGTACGAGCTTCGAAGAGTTCAACTACACGTGGGAGACCGTGCGTGATATCAGCGCCAGCCACACCACCGGTATGGAACGTACGCATCGTCAGCTGGGTACCAGGCTCGCCAATGGACTGGGCGGCCATAATTCCCACAGCCTCACCAGTTTCCACTTCACGACCAGTAGCTAGGGACAAGCCGTAGCAATGCCGACAGACACCGACCTCAGCATCACAGGTGAGGACAGAACGAACCTTTACGGTCTCGACTGACTCGGCACCGGCAATGGCGATCAAGTCCTTGCGGTCTAATAGTTCGTTGGCCTTCAGCGTCTTGCCATCAGTGTTACGCAGGAGCCTTCCATCAACCTTGATATCGGTGGACAGATACCGTCCAAACAGGCGACTCCGGAGGCTACGGATAGAGGCCCCACGATCATCGCGAACGCCGAGCGTCAGACCACGGTCGGTTCCACAGTCATCGATATGGACGACTGTCTCCTGAGAGACATCGACCAGGCGTCGTGTCAGATAACCCGAGTCAGCCGTACGCAGAGCAGTATCAGCCAGACCCTTGCGGGCACCGTGCGTGGAAATGAAGTACTCGAGTACTGACAATCCCTCACGGAAGTTGGAAGTGATAGGCCGAGGGATGATGTCACCCTTCGGGTTAGCAACCAACCCACGCATGCCAGCCAGCTGCTTGATCTGCATCATGTTTCCACGAGCACCCGAGCGAACCATCATCTCAAGCGGGTTGAAGGTTTGCGCCTTGAGGTGCGCCTCCATTACCACCTGGATCTCATCGGTAGCCGACTGCCAAATCTTCACCAGCTCCTGTTGACGTTCTGATGAAGTCATAACGCCACGCTGGAACAAGCCTCCGACCTTCTCAGCCAGCTTTTCGTACTTGGAGATTATTTCAGCCTTATTGCTGGGTGTCACCACATCCTCGAGCCCAATGCTGAGTCCTGATCGTGTGGAGTACTTGAATCCAAGTTCCTTGATTTTGTCGAGCATCTCAGACGTCGCGTTGCGGTCGTATGCTCCAATCACCTCTTCGATGACCTTGGCAATATCGCCCTTGTAGACAGGTGCATTGACAAACGGGAAGGTTGCAGGAAGTGCATCGTTGAGAATCGCACGACCGACCGTGGTTTCAAAAATGGTGCCAACTGGGATTGGCTCTGGCGTAACTAGCCCCTCGAGTACACCCTTCACCTCAGCATGCATCTCGGGAGTTCCCACCATGTCTTCCGACATGCGGAACTTGACGGGAGCGTGCAGCGAGACCTCAGCGAAGTCATACGCAAGCATGGCTTCGGTCAGCGACCCAAAGATCATGCCAGCGCCCTTGGCGTCCTCGACGAGCTCAGCGAGATAGAAGATCCCAATGACCATGTCCTGAGACGGAGCCACAACCGGATTACCAGAAGCAGGCGACAGCACGTTGTTGGAAGCGATCATCAGAATGCGAGCTTCGGCCTGAGCCTCTGCGCTCAACGGAAGATGCACCGCCATCTGGTCACCGTCGAAGTCAGCGTTGAACGCTGTACAAACGAGCGGGTGAATTTGGATGGCCTTTCCTTCAACTAGGACCGGCTCGAATGCCTGGATACCAAGACGGTGCAACGTAGGTGCACGGTTCAAGAGCACAGGGTGCTCTTTGATGACCTCACCTAGAACGTCCCACACCTGGCCACGACGGCGCTCGACCATACGCTTAGCTGCCTTGATGTTCTGGGCCAAGTCTTGATCCACCAGTCGCTTCATCACGAAAGGCTTGAAGAGTTCGAGCGCCATGAGTTTTGGCAAACCACACTGGTCCAGCTTGAGCTGCGGCCCAACCACGATGACCGAACGGCCTGAGTAGTCGACACGCTTTCCAAGCAAGTTCTGGCGGAATCGCCCTTGCTTACCCTTGAGCATGTCAGAAAGTGACTTGAGAGGGCGGTTGCCCGGCCCAGTCACCGCTCGGCCACGCCGGCCGTTGTCGAACAACGCATCGACCGCCTCTTGCAGCATGCGCTTCTCATTATTCACAATGATCTCTGGAGCGCCCAAGTCGAGCAGACGCTTGAGTCGGTTATTCCGGTTGATTACACGACGATAGAGATCGTTTAGGTCTGAAGTAGCAAACCGTCCACCATCTAGCTGCACCATTGGGCGAAGGTCCGGCGGAATCACTGGGATCGCCTCGATGATCATGGATACTGGATCGTTCTTGCCATCAGCGAACGGGCGAACCACTTTGAGACGCTGGCTTGCGCGCTGGCGTTTTTGAGCGGAGCGTGCCTCCAGCTGTTCTCGAAGAGCCTCCATCTCGGCATCGAGATCCAAACGTCCGAGCAAATCCTTGATCCATTCGGCACCCATGCCACCTGTGTAGTACTCGTTGTAGCGGTCGTCTACCTCACGCCACAGCAGCTCGGAATCGATCAGCATCTTGGGGGCCATCGCACGGAAGGTGTCAAAAGCCTCTTCAACCAACTCGATCTCTTGCTGCGCCCGGTTCTTACGATCCTCGATCTGCTTGGTCACTTCACGGCGACGGGCAGAAATCTCCTGTGCCTTGGCCTTACCCTCTTCCATTTGGGCGAGTTCGACTTCAAGACGTTCGAGGCGAGCCTCGTGCCACTCATCGAAGTCCTCCTGAACGACTTCCTTCTCGATCTGCATGGAGGATTCGAGCTCGGGAAGATCAGCCTGACGCTTCTCATCGTCAACACTGGTGATGATGTAGGCAGCGAAGTAGATTGCCTTTTCCAACAGTTTTGGCGACATGTCAAGCAGGTAACCGAGCCGTGAAGGAACACCCTTGAAGAACCAGATATGAGTGACAGGAGCTGCCAGCTCAATGTGGCCCATGCGCTCACGCCGGACCTTGGAACGGGTCACCTCAACGTTACAACGCTCGCAGATGATGCCTTTGTAACGAATCCGCTTGTACTTCCCGCAATAGCACTCCCAGTCCTTCTGAGGACCGAAGATGCGCTCGTCGAAGAGGCCGTCCTTCTCAGGCTTGAGAGTCCGGTAGTTGATTGTTTCCGGTTTCTTGACTTCGCCAAAGGACCACCCACGGATCTGTTCGTCCGTCGCTAGTCCAATCTTGATTTCGTCAAAGAGTTCGTGTGCCATCGAAACTCCCTACTTTCGCACTGTCAATGTGTTCATGGATCGAGCAACCACTACGAGTTCCTCGACATATCAATACCTAGGGAAGGTCCGCCCCTGAACGGGGTGTCATCCTCAAGCTCTCGAAGCTCTACTTCCTCACCAGCCGAGAGCATTTCGACGTTGAGGCAGAGCGACTGCATTTCCTTAACGAGCACCTTGAAAGACTCTGGAATACCAGGCTCCGGGATGTTCTCGCCCTTTACGATCGCTTCGTAGACCTTCACACGTCCCTGCACGTCATCTGACTTGATGGTGAGGATCTCTTGCAGCGCGTACGCAGCTCCGTAAGCCTCGAGGGCCCATACCTCCATCTCGCCGAATCGCTGACCACCAAACTGCGCTTTACCGCCAAGTGGCTGCTGGGTAATCATCGAGTACGGGCCAGTGGAACGAGCATGAATCTTGGAGTCAACTAGGTGGTTGAGCTTCAGGATGTACATGTAGCCAACTGTAATCCGCGCATCAAACGGCTCTCCAGTGCGGCCGTCAAACAGCTGCGCCTTACCCTCGGCGTCAACGAGACGCTCGCCCGAACGGCTGGGGTGAGCGTTCTTGAGAACGTCAATGATCTCTGTCTCGTGAGCCCCGTCGAAAACCGGCGTCGCGGTTTTCTGCCACGGCGGAGCACCCTTTGAAGCGGGGCTTTCAGAAGTGAATGACTCCCAGCCCTGCGCCGCTGCCCAACCGAGGTGTGTTTCCAAGATCTGACCCAAGTTCATCCGAGAAGGAATCCCAAGAGGAGAAAGGAGGACGTCGATAGCTCGGCCGTCGGCCATGAATGGCATGTCCTCAACCGGAAGAATCCGAGAGATGACGCCCTTATTTCCGTGACGGCCAGCAAGCTTGTCACCTGACTGAATCTTCTTCATGGCTGCAACGTGGACTCGGACGAGTTCGTTGACCCCAGGCTTGAGATCGTATCCGTCGTCACGACGGAAGATTTTGACATCGATCACCTTGCCGGCCTCACCGTGCGGCACCTTGAGCGAGGTGTCACGTACCTCACGTGACTTCTCACCGAAGATGGCTCGTAGAAGTCGTTCCTCCGGCGTCAGTTCGGTCTCACCCTTAGGTGTGACCTTTCCAACGAGGTAATCGCCGGGCCCTACATCGGCCCCGACACGAATGATTCCTTCGTCGTCGAGATCTAGGAGGACCTCCTCCGAAACCTGAGGAATGTCACGAGTGATCTCCTCAGCGCCAAGCTTGGTGTCACGGGCGTCAACCTCATGCTCTTGAATATGGATCGACGTCAGGATGTCGTCGCGCACAAGGCGCTCTGAAAGAACAATGGCGTCTTCGTAGTTCAGACCGTTCCACGGCATGAAAGCGACCAACAGGTTCCGACCCAAAGCCAGTTCACCGTCTTCGGACGAAGGCCCGTCCGCGATAACTTGGCCGGCCTTCACCTTGTCGCCCTGCTTCACCAATGGCTTCTGGTTGATGCAGGTGCCCTGGTTGGAACGGGAGAACTTCTCCAACTTATACTCAACCTTGGCGTTCTCATCCTTCGTCTTCATCACGATGAGGTCACCGGTGACCTCTGTGATTTCACCATCATGGGACGCAACAATCGCGAAGCCTGAATCGCGAGCGGCTCTTGCCTCCATACCGGTTCCGACCAGCGGAGCGTCCGTGGTGACGAGTGGAACTGCCTGACGCTGCATGTTGGCGCCCATAAGAGCGCGGTTTGCATCGTCGTGCTCCAAGAACGGAATGAGCGCTGTTGACACTGAGACCATCTGCTTCGGAGAGACGTCCATGAAGTCGACTTCCTCAGCGAGGATGTACTCCACCTCGCCGCCGGTCTTACGAACCAGCACACGATCGTTGACGAACTTACCCTTCGCATCAAGCGGGGCGTTGGCCTGTGCAATGACCTCGTCCTCTTCTCCCGTAGCGGTGAGGTAGACGATCTCGTTCGTCACCCGAGCCTTCTTGACCACCCGGTACGGGGTTTCGATGAAACCGAAGCTGTTGATCTTTGCGTACGAGGAGAGGTAGCCGATGAGTCCGATGTTCGGACCTTCCGGTGTCTCAATAGGGCACATACGTCCGTAGTGGGACGGGTGAACGTCTCGCACTTCGAACCCGGCCCGCTCGCGGGAAAGACCACCAGGGCCGAGAGCTGACAAACGACGACGATGCGTCAATGCAGCAAGCGGATTTGGCTGGTCCATGAACTGGCTGAGCTGAGAAGTGCCGAAGAACTCCTTGATAGCGGCAACCACTGGACGGATGTTGACCAGGCTCTGTGGGGTGATCGCGTCAGCGTCCTGTGTGGACATGCGCTCACGGACAACTCGTTCGAGACGCGTCAGGCCCAGACGGATCTGGTTCTGGATCAGCTCACCAACCGTACGAACGCGACGGTTGCCGAAGTGGTCTATGTCGTCAATGCGTACAGGGGTTGGTCCACTCGACAGCTCAGCGTTAGCGTTTCCAGCCCAAAGGGCCTCGAGCGTACGCAGAGCATCGACGATGTCGTTGTCGCTGAGGAGTCCGTCCTCGGCTGCAACGTATCCCTCGGGCTCTGGATTGCCGAACTTAGCGTTCAGCTTGTAACGACCCACACGTGTGAGGTCGTAGCGTTTTGGGTTGCGGAAGAGCGTATTGACCATGCCGCGTGCAGACTCAACTGTGGTTGGCTCTCCCGGACGGAGCTTACGGTAAAGGTCGAGCAGTGCTTCGTCGCCGTTGGCGACAGTGTCACGCTCAAGTGTGTTTTTTATGGCTTCTGAGTGGCCGAACAGCTCAAGAATCTCTTCATCCGTCTCGGCAATACCGAGCGCACGAATGAACGCTGAAGCGTATTGACGGCGCTTCCGGTCGACGCGAACCCCGATGGTCTCGCGCTTGTCGACGTCAAACTCAAGCCAAGCTCCTCGCCCTGGAATCATCTTCCCGGAGTAGATCATGCGATCGGAGGTCTTGTCGCGAGTCTCGTCGAAATAGGCTCCTGGGGAACGAACGAGCTGGCTGACGATGACACGTTCGGTTCCGTTAATGACGAACGTACCCTTCTCAGTCATCATCGGGAAGTCCCCAAGGAAGATTGGGGACTCTTTGATTTCGCCGGTCTCGCGGTTGATGAACCGACCGGTCACATAAAGAGGGCGCGAGAAGTTTGTGTCTCGCTCCTTGCATTCCTCTAGGTCATGGAGAGGCTCGCCGAAAGTGTGGTCGACGAGTTCCAGTGCCAAGGCACCGTTGAAACTCTCAATGGGGGAAACTGCTTCGAGAATCTCCTGCAAACCTGTGTCTAGGAACCATTGGAATGATTCGTGCTGCACAGCGAGTAGATCGGGTAATTCAAGGATGTCTGGAATCTTCGCGAACGAAAGACGATCGACAGAACGGGATACCAAGAGAGCCTCCTTGGCGTCAGAGTGAATGGACCGGTACGAACGCCGAAGGATAGCTCAGAATGCGTTCGCACACAAGTCCGAGCGAGACCAAACCCGGTCTCGTGCGGAAGTCATACATTCAGTTACTTGCAATATACCCTTTCCTACACGCGGGGTCAAGGGGCGACAACGCTAGGTGCCCTGCTGAATGGTCCTCGTTCGAAGGGCGCATCAGCATCAGCATCCGCATCCGCCAACCCCAAAGCCCGAAATCAGCGCCAAAGCCAGGGCCAGAACTCTCCACCCAGATCTGGCGCGGTCAATACCCGCCCGGGGTTGCTTGAGCCTGCACAGCCTCGCCGGCATCGACTTACCTGGAGCGCATCCTCGCGTCCACCCTGTTGGCTGACCGGGTTCGGTGTGGCGCATTTCACTACATGGAAGACTTCCACTCCTACCTTGCCTATCAGCACGCCATCAGGTTTGCCGTCGAGGCCTCCAAGTCAGCGAATTGTTTCCTATCAACGAGCGTTCGCTCTCTCCCAGCAACTTCGGCGATCGGCCACATCGGTCGCATCGAACATCGCTGAAGGGTCCGGACGTTACGCGGGAACAAACTTCGTTAGATTCCTCTACATCGCAATCGGGCCCTTGAACGAGGCTGAAGCCCAGATCACCATCGCCAGAGAACTCGATTATCTCGACCAGGCAACAGCCTCCGCTCTCATATCGAAAGCCGAAACGACTCCCAAGCTCATCACCGGACTAGCCAAATCAGCGAAGCGACCGCGACGGGGTTGGGTTTAGCTGATGCTGATGCCAGAAGCGGTTTTGGCTTAGCGAATGCAGACGCGAGAAGCCGAACTAACTACTTGAGTTCTACTGAAGCGCCTGCCTCTTCCAGTGTTGCCTTTGCCTTCTCAGCATCGCTTTTTGTCACGCCTTCGAGGAGTGGGAATGGAGCGCTCTCCACAGCCTTCTTGGCTTCGGCTAGACCAAGGCTCGTGAGGGAACGAACAGCCTTAATGACGCCAATTTTGCTATCGCCAAAGGCGGTGAGAACAACATCAAACTCGTCCTTCTCTTCTTCAGGGGCGGCACTGCCAGCGTCGCCGCCAGCTACAGCCATTGCCACTGGGGCAGCGGCAGTCACATCAAAGCGCTCTTCGAACGCATCTAGAAATTCTTTGAGCTCGAGGACTGTCATTTCCTCGAATGCGCCCATCAAGTCTTCGGTGGTCATCTTGGCCATCGTTATTCCTCCTCGGCTTCGTCAGCCGCATTTGGCTCTTCAGCCGTTTCAGTTTCTTCTTCAACAGGGGCTTCTTCGGCCACTACTTCTTCAGCAGCTTCCTCAGACGCTTCCGGCGCTTCGACTTCGGGGGTCTCCTTGGCAGCGGCTTCCACCACTTCCTCAACGACTTCCTTGGTAGCCTCTTCCGTTGGAGCAGCCTCGGCGGCTGGCTCCTCGACAGGGGCTTCTTCTACGACACCAGCAGATCCTGCAATCGGATCTCCCGCTTCCTTCTTTTCAAGCAATTGAGCGATCATTCCAGCCATGTCACGGGTGAAGCTGCCAAACATTCCAGCTGCTTTCACCATTGGAGCCTGCATGGCTCCCGCGATCTTTGCCAGCAACACGTCTCGAGTCGGCAGCTTGGCCAACTCTCCAACGAGCTCTGGCGCCATGAAGTCTGTTCCTAGCAAACCAGCCTTGAGCACGAATATCTCGTGATCGGAAGCAAAGTCGGCCAGTGCCTTGGCCGCCGCAGCGGCATCGGCGTCCGTGAACGTGATGGCGGTTGGACCCGACATCTGCTCAGCGAACTCATCATGACCCAGCTCCTGTGCGGCAATACGAGCCAGGGTCATCTTCACGACCTTGTAACTCGCACCGGCATCACGCAGGGCGCTGCGCAGCTTCTGCTGCTGGGGAACGGAGAGGCCTCGGTACTCCGACAGAAAGACTGCCGACGAACCTGACATCAGTTCCTTGATCTCTTCAACTGCCGCTACCTTTTCAGGTCTTGGCATACATTCTCCTTAACGAAAAAGGTCCCCTCATCTCGATCCTTGAGGCGCTGGCAGTCAGATAGCGCTTCGTCGAGGGGGAACCTGTTAGAAGAACGACCTGCGTAGGTGGATCAAAGATCCTTATGCGTGAGCACCGACGGTCTCGGGACGAGGTTGGAGTTGTGGACCGTAGGTTAAGCGCGTGCAGGCGTCTTAGGCAAGTTGAGGGAACCGACCCGTCCGCAACCGAAAGACAGCCGAGCTAATGCCACCAGCGGCGCATCAAGTCAAGCTTGGCCAAGTGCCGCGGTTTGCTCTACTTCTACGACTTGATCTTGCCTGAGGCGATCATGTCCCTCACTGTGTCTCCGAGGGTCTCGGATAGCGGTCGGAAAGTGATGCCGAGGTCTCTCTTAATTTTCGAGTTATCGAACACGATCTCTTTTCCGAGATAGCTTCTCAAGAAGGTACCCATCCCAGATGGCTGCGTGTAGGAAAGAATTCTCATAACTCTTGTGCCGATCGGGCCCTCTAGGCGAAGTTTTGGCCAAGTAGTATCGGGGAACTCTTTGGACAGTTGATCGACAATCTGAACAAAATTCGTGGACCAAGCACCACACAGATATCGGCCGGAAGCATCTTCGGTTTCCATCGCCGCGATGTGTGCGTTCGCTACGTCGCGCACATCAACTACCGCTACAGGCAGGTCGAGCACAAACGGACTCTTCATGCTCGTCATGTCAGCGATAAACCGATTGGTCGTGTTGACACGACTAGCGTGCTCAGGGCCGACCACGCCGGACGCGTTGACCACCACTAGATCGAAATGGGTTTCGTTCCCTTCCATGAATGACCAAGCAGCACGCTCGGCCATGGTCTTGGAAAATGCGTACGGGTTTTGCTTCAGGGACGATCCCTCATTCCACGACTCCTCCGTCAGAGTTCCATTCGGTGAGTCGACCATCGCGGCGAATGAAGACGTAACTACCACCCTGCGGACCGCAGGGGATTCCATGCAGGAGCGAAGCACAGCGATGGTTCCCTGAATAGCCGGGTCAACCAAATCCGTTTGAGGATCCTTGACGTCCAGCACATAGGGACTTGCCACATGCAGAACAAAGTCGCAATCCATCACCGCATCTTGAAACGATGCTGCATCGAGGAGGTCGGCTGCCACCAATTCGAGCCTCTCGGCCCCAGGCAGGTTGGTGAGGATCCCTTCAGCGGTAGCCTTCTCGATATTGCGCACGGTTCCGCGAACGTGGTATCCCCTCGCGAGCAGTTGTTCTA
>Ga0209403_10006612_pt1 | contig 11689 bp, 5 predicted proteins | sample ArcticOcean_MG_C_8_FD_187440 | JGI IMG/M metagenome (GOLD analysis project Ga0209403, IMG submission 187440) | Marine microbial communities from western Arctic Ocean - ArcticOcean_MG_CB11_86 (SPAdes) (version 2) | ecosystem: Environmental > Aquatic > Marine > Oceanic | place: Arctic Ocean... | reverse complement strand
CCGGAGACCCCACGAAGCCGGATGTACTTGATCTGTTGGGTGCCGATTTTCGTGCGCACGGTTGCGACTTACGCCGTTTGATTCGCGTCATCGCCGCCACCCGTGCCTTTCGGCTCGATTCGGTTCACTCTGCTGCTGACGATGCGACCTGGGAACAGCTTGAGAAGACATGGGCCGTCTTTCCGATGACGCGGCTGAGGCCCGAGCAGGTCATCGGCAGCATGCTGCAAGCGGCCTCGCTACGGACGATCGATAGAAACTCGCACCTCATCGTGCGACTTATACGGCTGCTGCGTGAGAATCAATTCGTCAAGGAATATGGCGACCTGGGCGAAAGCGAACTCGACGAGCAAGCCGGCACGATTCCACAAGCCCTGTTACGGATGAACGGCAAACTGTCGCGGGACACGACGGCGGTCAACATCCTCAATGCGTCCGGCCGGATTTCCGCGTTTGCCCAATCGGACGAACAAACGCTGGAAACGATTTTCCTTGTGTGCCTCACAACCCGGCCCTCTGCGACACTTCGCAGCCACTTTCTCCGAGAGTTGAAGAAGGTGCAGGGGGAACCTCATCGGCGGGTTATCGAGGACGTGTTCTGGGATTTGTTCAACTCGGAAGGGTTCTCATGGAACCATTAATGAACCAGCCCCCGCTCACCCGCCGCGACATGCTTGCGCTGACTGTTGGCAGCGGAGTGTCGTTCCTGTTACCTGGATTGGATTTGCACGCGGTCGGCAAACGTGGCAAAGAACGGCCCAAGTCGTTGATCACGGTTTGGTTGGCCGGTGGGCCGAGCCAGCTGGAGACGTGGGACCCGCATCCGGGGACGAAGAACGGTGGGCCGACGAAGGCGATCGACACGCGCATCCCCGGTTTGAAAATCGCCGAGTTCTATCCGCAAGTCGCCGACGAGATCGATTCGCTCTCGGTCATTCGCTCGCTGGTTTCCCAGGAAGGCGATCACGAGCGGGGAACGTATCACGTGAAGACGGGTCACCGGCCCAACCCGGCCCTCGTGCATCCTTCGTTGGGAGCGATTGCCGCGTACGAGTTGCCCGACAAGACGGTCGAGATTCCGTTGCACGTTTCGTTTGGTGGTGGTCAATGGCCGGCACGTGGTGGGTTTCTTGGTGCTCGTTTCGATGCGTTTCGCATCTTTGAACCGGGTCGCAATATCGGCAACATGCAACGCCCCGTCGCCAAGGACCGACAGAAACGACGACTGGATGGGTTGGACATTCTATCACGCGAGTTTCGCCGTGGTCGCCGTGTTGTGGCCGAGCGAACATTGCACAAGAAGACGATCGATCGCGCGCTGGTGATGATGAATTCCGATCAACTGAAAGCGTTTCGTCTTGATGAGGAAACGAAAACGGTTCGCGAGTCCTATGGTGATAGCCGGTTTGGTCGTGGCTGCTTGATCGCTCGGCGGTTGGTCGAACAGGGTGTGCGGGCCGTCGAGGTGACGCTGCCTGGTTTCGATAGTCACACGGGCAATTACGAAGCCCATCGCGAGAACGCGGCCATGCTCGACCCGGCGTTGGCGAGCCTGTTACGCGATTTGAAGCAACGCGATCTGCTCGATTCGACCGTGGTGCTTTGTATCGGCGAATTCGGACGGACGCCGATAATCAATCCACTCGAGGGCCGCGACCATTGGCCCAACGGGTTTTCCTGCCTTGTCGGCGGGGGCGGGTTGAAAAGCGGTGTCGTCATCGGTGAGACCGATCCGAACAACACCGACAAGAAAGTCCCACCCCAGGATCCGATCGAGATTGCCGACCTCTCGGCCACCGTATTGCAGGCGGTTGGTGTGGACCCGGCGAAGACGTTCGCGACGAAAATTAATCGGCCCATCGATTACAGCGACGGGACACCGATCGCGCGGTTGTTGTAGCGAGTTGCGGACGATAGCCGTCGGCTTAACGGTGAACGAACAGGTCGAGATAGAGCACGAAGACCATCAAGCCGAGAATGAACGCCAAGCCGACGTTCTGGGCGATGATGAGTACGCGTTCGCTGGGTTTCTTGCGGGTGACGGCTTCCCAGCAGAGAAACACCATGTGCCCGCCGTCGAGCACCGGGATCGGCAGGAAGTTCAGCACGGCCAAGTTGATGCTGAGGAAACCCAGGAACAGCAGCAGGCCGGGCAAGCCTTCGCGAGCCACACTGTAGGCCACTTTGGCGATGCCAACCGGCCCATGCAGTTCCTTGGGCGAAAGTCGTCCGCCGAACAGGTTACGCAGCGTGAGGTAAATGTCGGTAATTGAGTTCTGGGTGTGTGTCACCCCCATTCGCACCGCCTCAACACTGTTGTCGGCCTGCAGTAAGATTGTCTTGCCGAAGAACCGCATGCCGCGTTCATTGGGGACGTACCAATCGGGTGCCTCACTGGGAACGATCGTCACTTTCCGCGATTTTTTCTGCGCGTTTTCGACGGTCAGTTCGACCTTGCGGGTCGGCATTCGTTGCAACATCCAGAATGCGTAGCCGAAATTGTGTAACGTTCTTTCGTCCTTCTGCTCGGTGGTTTCGATGGTCAGCGGGTCTTTGGCGAATCCATCGGACTCGGCCTTCTTGGGAAGCGTGAGAGTGACGGCCGTAATGCGTTCGCCTTCACGAATGCCGGCCTTCGCGGCTGGTCCTCCCTCGGCGACTTTGAGAACTGTTGTGGTGACGTGGTAAGCAATGCCGATGGCGGGAATCGTGATGGGCACATCCGGGCCGGTGGGGTATTGGGTCCAACCGGCTCGGTTTTCAGGGACGAGCGTGACCGTCACCGTTTTGGGGTCGGCGTCGGGAACGGGACGGCTGACGTCGATCTTGACCTCTTGGCCATGTTTTCTCGCGAGTAGATCGGGGAGCTCCAAGGGATCGATCTTCGTGCCGACGTCTTCCCCTTCACCGTCGATACGAAGAATCTTATCGCCGACCTGTAACCCGTTCTTCCCCGCTGCGGGCGACCCATCTTGAATGGCCGTGATGGTTCCGATGTCGGTCGTTAGCCCGAGCGTGCGAAACTTGACGGGGCCGATCGTAATCTTAACCGGATCGGCCTCTTCCGGTTCGCCGTCTTCGTCTTGACGTTGTACGTAGATCGTGATTGGCTCGCTGCGATTGTCGGCAAGAATTTGTTGAAACTCGGCGAAGCCTTCGAGGGGTGTGTCCTCGATTCGCAGGATTTTGTCGGCCGGCATCAATGCGGGTTTTGCGTTGGCGGCAGGCGTTCCCGGAAAGACGGGGGGAACATCTTTTTCTGGAAACTTGGCAAGCTTCAGGCCGTTGATGAAACTGACACCGATAATCCGCCGCGTGCCTTGTTCATCGGGTGTGATCTCGGCTGCGAACGGTGTTTGTCCGTCGGCATGCATGCCGCTGACGTTGAGTTTTCCGGTGGTGAGCGCGACGCCGCGCATGATGTCGCCGAAGGTGCGGATCTCCCGATCACCGATGCGGCGGATGTCGTCGCCGACGTCGAGTTTCGCTTTCCAGGCGGGCGAACCGGGAACCGTCCCACCAACAATAGAAGGAATCTGTTCGACTCCACTATGAAACGCACCGGCGAAGAACAGCATGCCGGTGATGATGTTCATAATCACGCCGGCAGAGATGATGGCCATCCGCTGGCGAACCGACTTGGCAGAGTATGAGCGTGGATCGAGGGCGATTTCCTCGTTCGAGAGTTGGCTGGGGTCCATGTCGTCTTGGCCCAGCATCTTCACGTATCCGCCGAACGGAATGGCCGAGAAGGCGTATTCGGTTTCCCCGCGTTTGAAACTGGCCAGGATGGGGCCGAACCCCAAGCTGAACCGTTCGACTTGCACGTCGCACCATTTGGCGACGGCGAAGTGGCCCAGTTCGTGGAAGAAAATGACCAGCCCCAGTCCCAGGGCGACCCAAAGAATATTGACGGCGACGCCGAGCATCGCGGTGAAATCGGTCGCAGCTAACAGGTCCACGTGCGTGTCTCCTCTCGAGCCCAGCCGTCCAGTTTTACTAAGTCGGACAGCGTTGGGTTCGGATCGAAATTGTGACCATCAAGAACCGCGCGGCAGACGCGGGGGATATCGGTGAATTGTAGCTTACCGGCGAGAAACCGTTCGACGGCAATTTCATTGGCCGCGTTCAGCACGGCCCCCGAGCTGCCTCCTCGCCGAGCGACTTCATAGCCGAGTTCCAACGCGGGAAACGTTTCCCGGTCGGCAGGCAAAAACTCGAGGGTGGTTGCGGCAGCCCAATCCATTGTCGGGCTGATGCCTGCCATCCGTTCGGGATATGTTAAAGCGTATTGTATGGGGAGTGTCATGTCGGGGGGCGACAATTGGGCGATGACCGAGCCATCGACAAATTCTACGAAGGAATGCACGATCGATTGCGGATGTACGACAACCTCGATCTGATCGGCATCCAGTCCGAACAGCCACTTCGCCTCGATGACTTCCAAAGCTTTGTTCATCATGGTTGCCGAATCGATTGTGATTTTCGGCCCCATATTCCAGGTGGGATGGGCCAGCGCCATTTTCGGTGTGACGTCGGCCAGCTGGGCGGTTGTTCGACCACGAAACGGGCCGCCGCTGGCTGTGAGAACGATACGTTTGACCTCGCTTGGCTTCCCGGATTGCATGGCTTGAAATACGGCACAATGTTCGCTGTCGACCGGAATGAGTTCGGCCCCGGTGCGGCTGGCCAATTCTGTGACCAACGGCCCGGCGACCACCAATGTTTCCTTGTTGGCAATGGCCACCCGCTTGCCGGCTTCGACCGCTGCCCAAGTGCTACGTAACCCAGCTGCTCCCACAATGGCCGCCACGACAATATCGACCTCGGGATCGGCGGCGATCCGTTCGATCGAGTCGGCTCCGAAGAGTAGTTCTGTTTTGGGCGAAAAATCTTTGGTAGAAACTGTCTCGCGAAGGGATTCGTCTCCCAAAACAGCCCAACGTGGCTCAAACAGGCAACTTTGCTCAGCGAGCAACTCGACCTTGCGATGTGCGGCGATACCGACCACGCGGAACTGATTCCGATGAGCCGTTACCACATCGAGAGTGCCTGTCCCGATGGAACCGGTCGAACCCAAGACCGCGATCCGCTTCATCCGAGATGTTTTTTACCGAAACGAGTCCGAGTCGTTGCGCATATACGCATTATAACGCGATTCGGGCATTCTAGGTGTCGATGGACATCGTCGCAAGGGGCGTTGCCCGCGTTCGGGGACGGTGTTGACCGAGTGCAAACCACGGCGTAGAGTTCAGCACGCTTAGCTTTTTGCCCCTGTTTTCCCCTGCCTGACCAAGAAACCCCATGTCTGAATCGAACGATCCCGCCGAAACTCCTTCGTCGGAAGAGCAATCCAAGCGCCCAGGACGGAAACCGAGTGACTCGAAGCGGCCCGAAAAGCCCCCGACGAGCAATCTGTTCTGGTATCTGATGATCGGTCTGATCCTCGCGGCCGTTGTGTTCTCGATGGTCGAGAAAAACGGCACGGCCGAAGAGTTGAAGTACAGCGAGTTTCTCGTCGGGCTGGAAGCCAAGAGTGATCTCGAGGGCAGTGGACGGTTCGACAAAACGAACGTCTTCGAGTTGAAAATCGCCTCGGACTACATCACTTTTCAGGATCAGCCGAAAGAGAATTCTGCAGAGAAGGCGGCCGAGAACGCCCAAAAACAAGAAGTTGCTTATTACCGCATTCCCTCCGTCGGGATGGATAAGGACAAGACGGCTCTCACGATCTTGTTGCGAGAAAAGGGAATCGACTTTGGATTTGCGTCGCCTCCTTCGGGCTTGCAAACACTCACGCTGTACCTGCTGCCGATGGTGTTGCTGATTTTGTTCTTCCTGTTTCTGTTCCGCAAAATGGGCGGAGCGGGGACGGCCATGTCGTTCGGGCGTAGTCGCGGGAAGCTGCACGCCCAGGAAGATATCGACATCACCTTCGACGACGTGGCGGGAATCGACGAAGCTGTCGAGGAACTCCGAGAAATCGTCGATTTCCTGCAAAGGCCCGAGAAATATCAGGCGCTCGGCGGCCGGATTCCACGCGGTGTGTTGTTAGTCGGCCCACCGGGAACAGGTAAAACATTGCTGGCCAAGGCGGTTGCCGGTGAAGCGGGTGTCGGGTTCTTCAGCCTGTCAGGTTCCGACTTCGTCGAAATGTTCGTTGGTGTGGGAGCCGCGAGAGTTCGCGACATGTTCCAACAAGCGGGCCAACGCGCTCCGGCCATCATCTTCATTGATGAACTCGATGCGCTCGGCAAAGTCCGCGGCAGCGGCATGCCGGGTGGACACGACGAACGCGAACAAACACTCAATGCGTTGCTGGTCGAAATGGACGGCTTCTCGTCCGATCAAAGTGTGATTGTGATGGCGGCTACCAACCGACCGGAAACACTCGACCCGGCTTTGATGCGGCCTGGGCGTTTTGACCGCCATGTGCTGGTCGACCGTCCGGACATCAAGGGACGCGAATCGATTTTGAAGATTCACGCAGGCCGCGTGAAGATGGACGACAGTGTCGACATGCAGGAGTTGGCGAAGCTGACGCCCGGCTTTGTCGGTGCGGACTTGGCCAACCTTGCCAATGAGGCGGCTTTGCTGGCCGCTCGCGCGGGCAAGAAGAGCGTGACGATGGTTGAGTTTGAAGCCGCCATCGAACGCGTTATTGCCGGGCTGGAACAATCCACCCGGATTATTCAGCAAGATGTGAAGCTGCGAGTCGCCTATCACGAATGTGGGCACGCCCTGGTGGCCTGTTCGTTGCCCCATACCGATCCGGTCCACAAGATTTCGATTATTCCTCGTGGCATGGGCGCGCTGGGTTATACGATGCAGCGTCCGGAAGACGATCGCCAACTGGTCACCCAGACGGAATTGGAAAACCGGGTTTGCGTATTGCTAGGAGGCATCGGTGCGGAAGAGTTGATTTACCGCGAAACCTCCACCGGAGCACAAAACGATTTGCAGCGGGCAACGGAAATCGCCCGGCGGATGGTGACGGAATTCGGCATGAGCCCGAAGCTGGGTCGCGTGCATTACAGCGAGACCCGCAGCAACCCGTTTGGAGCCGCCGGGGGGATGTCGGGCGAATTTCAGCACAGCGAAGACACCATTCGCGAGATCGACCTGGAAGTGCGGCGCATCATCGACGAAAGCATGAGCGGCGTGCGCGAATTACTCCATACGCGAGTCGCCGTCCTGGAGCATATGACCAAGGACTTGATGGAAGTCGAGACGATGGATGCGCCGCATCTGAACCGCATTCTTGACGAGCACAAAACCGAGACCGGCCCACAAATCAAACCGGGGACGTTCGCGACGAAGGCGACGGTCACTGACACCGACGAGCCGAAGGCGGACGAAAACGAGCCACCGCTCGAAGCGGCCGACGGTGCGTAGGCTGCAGCGTGCTATGTCATGGCGAGCCGGATGCGTAAGCGTCCGGTTACGTCCAACTGTATTGTGGGCAACCAGAGCGATGTGCATAACAGCCGGCTGACGCCAGGCCGCTCGCCTGAACAGCTATTAAACAGCTACGCGAGCAATTCTTTTACGACGTTGCCATGCACATCGGTGAGGCGGAAGTAGCGGCCTTGGAACTTGTAATTGAGTTTCAGGTGGTCGATCCCCAGCAGATGCAACATGGTGGCGTGCAGGTCGTAGATGTGTAACGGATCGCGGGCGATGTTGTAGCAGAAGTCGTCCGTCTCGCCGTACGTCATGCCTGACTTGATTCCCCCGCCGGCGAGCCACATGGTGAAACAGCGCGGGTGATGATCGCGCCCGTAGTTGTCGCGCGCCAATGGACCCTGACAGTACACCGTCCGTCCAAACTCGCCGCCCCAGATGACCAGCGTGTTATCCAGCATGCCGCGTGCTTTCAGGTCGGTGATCAGCGCAGCCGATGCCTGATCGGTGTCTTGGCATTGCTTGGAGATGTCTTGCGGTAGCTTGCGGTGCTGATCCCAACCGCGATGGAACAGTTGAATGAACCGCACCCCCCGTTCGGCCAATCGTCGAGCGAGTAGACAGTTCGCGGCGAACGTACCGGGCGTTTTCGCGTCTTCCCCGTACTGCTCGAATGTTTGTTTCGACTCGCTCGATGTATCGGTCAGTTCGGGAACCGACGTTTGCATGCGGTAGGCGAGTTCGTACTGCGCGATTCGCGTGGCGATTTCCGGGTCGCCGAATTCTTTGAGTTTCAGTTGGTTCAGTTTGCCCAAGTCGTCGAGCACGCGACGACGTGTTGCGTCTTTCACGCCGGGTGGGTTCGACAAATACAGCACCGGATCACCGACGGAACGGAACTTCACGCCTTGGAACTTGGTGGGCAAAAACCCGCTGCCCCATAACCGATCGTACAAAGGTTGTCCGCCCGCTCCGGAAACCATTGAAACAAAGGCGGGCAAGTCACGGTTTTCGCTGCCTAGCCCGTAGGACAACCACGACCCGATACTCGGTCGGCCTGCCAGTTGCGAGCCGGTTTGGAAGAACGTGATGGCCGGGTCGTGATTGATGGCGGTGGTGTTGAGCGTTTTGATGAAGCACAAGTCGTCAGCGATTTTCGCGGTCTCGGGCAGGAGTTCGCTCAGCCAGGCTCCTGACTCGCCATGTTGTTTGAACGCGAATTTCGTCGGCGCAATGGGGAAGCTTTCCTGCTTCGACGTCATCCCGGTGAGCCGCTGGCCTTTGCGAATTGAATCGGGCAATTCCTCGCCGCGCAAGTCTTTCAGCTTGGGCTTGTAGTCGAATAAATCCATCTGCGACGGGGCACCCGATTGAAACAGGTAGATCACCCGTTTCGCCTTCGGAGTGAAATTCGGGAACTGAGGCAACCCGCCGGATCGTTTGCGATCAGCAGCCGAGGATTGGTCGGCTAGCAATGATGCCAACGCGGCGGTTCCAATTCCCGTCCCGATTCCCGAGGCGGTCTTGCCGAAGAAATGCCGTCGATTGATATCGAGCTGTTGTTCGAGAGGATGATTCATGGTTATTCCTTCGTCACGGCTTCATCGAGGTTGAACAGCAGCCCGGCGATGGCCGTGTAGGCGGCCAATTCGGGAACGTTCAGTGCCTTGTTGCGTGGGGACTCGCCGAGGCTGACGAGTTTTAACGCCGCATCGGCATCTTCGAGGTAAGTTTGGCGGTGTTTTGTCAGTCCGCTGGAGAGAATTTGCAGCTCGATGGCTTTCGGTTGTCGGCCGGTGACCAACCGGAACCCGTGAGTCAATCGGCTGGCAGCCGACTTGCCTCCATCGGCCATCATTCGTTCGGCGAGTTTGCGAGAGGCTTCGACGTATGTTACGTCGTTAAGTAACGCCAAGGCTTGCAGCGGTGTGTTCGTGCGGGCGCGGCGAACCTGACAGGCCTCGCGACCAGCCGCATCGAAGGCGGCCATTGACGGCGGCGCGACCGTCCGTTTGAAGAACGTGTACATCGTCCGGCGATACAAGTTGTCTCCGTGGTCCTGCTCGTAGGCTCCGCCCGAAGCGATTTCGATCCAGAGACCTGCCGGCTGATACGGTTTGACCGACGGCCCGCCGAGCCGTTCGACCAGCAATCCCCCGATCGCCAATGCTTGATCGCGAACCACTTCCGCCGAAAGACGGAATCGCGGCCCACGTGCCAACAGCCGGTTCTCGGGATCGCGTTCGGCCAACGTGGGCGTGACCTTCGATGATTGACGATACGTGGCACTCATGACGATCAGCTTCTGCAACGCTTTCACGTTCCAGCCGCCGCGAATGAATTCGCCGGACAACCAGTCGAGCAGTTTCGGATGCGAGGGGGGATCGCCTTGCGTGCCGAAGTCCTCGGACGTTTTGACGATGCCGACACCGAAATACTGTTGCCAGAATCGGTTGACTGTTACACGGGCAGTCAGCGGATGACGCGGATCAACAAGCCATTGGGCCAATCCCAAACGGTTCTGCGGTGCGTTTTTCGCCAACGGCGGCAGACTGGCGGGAACGCCCCGTCCGACGGCTTTGCCGGGTTTGTCGTATTCACCACGCAGCAGGACATGGGTCGGTCGCGGTGTCGGTAGTTCTTCCATGACCATGACGGTCGAAATACTCTCGTAGAACTTTTGTCGTTGGCGACGCAACGCAATCGCGTTCCGCTGCGCATCGCGCATCGCGGACGAGGCACCGTTCTTCAAGAAGTACGCACGCAGTTTGTCGCGTTGTTTTCTCGACTGTTTCTTTGCGGGTGTCGAAACAATTTCGGCGATCGTCTCCGGCACCGAGAGCATGGCGACTTCCTTGGACTCCAGGCGACGATCGAACAGACGCGCGTCGTCGACCATTCCATGAAACCGTCCTTGAGGACCAGCGCCGCCACCGATCCGTAACGGCGCTTTGGCCGCGAACGACTGGTTGATGAAATCGTTGCCGACGGTTGTTTTCATCGCTTCACCGTTAACGAAAACGCGAATTCCGCGGGGGACGCGGCTGCCGTCGTAGGTGACGGCGATGTGATACCAGTTACCCGGTTCAAACGTGCGTTTCGTAGCGACGCGCAGGGAATCGTCGAGCCAGCGTTTGACGAGGTTGACTTCCAATCGACCGTTACGCAGACGCAGCGAGTACCCGTCACCTCGGTTGACATCGTTCATTCGCGAGAGAAACACGCCCCCTTTGTTGCCAACGGGTTGCACCCAGGCGGCGAGTGAGAACTTGTCGAAGTAATCGAAGTCGCCGACATCACCCACTTCCACGAACCGTTTGCCGTCGAACTCGGCCGCGTTACCGAGTCGGCCGACATCAAACTTGGGTTGACCGTCCTTGAATGTCTGGGCGGGGGAGATGAAATCCTTGTCCTTTTTCGTGGCGACTTTCTTCGGTGGAGTTTTTTTCTTGGGGATGGAATTCTTGACTCCGCCGTCGAGCGAGTAGTGTGCCGTCAGGCCGTCAGTGACTGTCCAATTCGCCTTCCGCGAGAGACGCACACGGGCGAACCAACTGGCTTGAGCCTTGGCGACTTCGGGTAGCATGGCTCGATGAGTCTGCTCGGCTTTCGCCAGTTGGGCATCGAGCGCTTTCAATTTAGCCTGTTGGGTTTTCGTGGGCGCTTTGATGTAAGGTGGGGAATTACCTTCCTTCAACGCGCGGCCGTTTTCGGGCAGGTTGTTAAAAAAGGCATACAGCTTGTAGAACTCCTCGTGGGCGATCGGGTCGTACTTGTGTTCGTGGCATCGCACGCAACCCATCGTCAAGCCCAGCCAGACGGTGGAGGTCGTCTCGACACGATCGACCACATACTCGACGGCGAATTCTTCGGGAATCACACCACCCTCGGCGTTGCCGCGATGATTGCGGTTGAAGCCGGTGGCGATTCTCTGATCGAGCGTGGCGTTGGGCAGCAAGTCGCCGGCCAACTGCTCGATGGTGAATTGATCGAACGGTTTGTTGGTATTGAAGGCATCAATGACCCAATCCCGCCAACGCCACATATGTCGGGGTCCGTCGCTTTGGTAGCCGCTGGTGTCGGCGTATCGAGCCGCGTCGAGCCATTCGACCGCCATGCGTTCGCCGTAGCGTGGCGATTTCAGTAAGCGATCAACAACCTTCTCGTAAGCCTTTGGCGAATTGTCAGCCAGGAAGGCATCGCTCTCCGCCAGCGTCGGCGGCAACCCCGTCAGGTCCAGCGTCACGCGGCGGATGAGTGCGGTCTTCGTCGCGGCGGGAGAAAG
>Ga0209403_10006607_pt1 | contig 11696 bp, 10 predicted proteins | sample ArcticOcean_MG_C_8_FD_187440 | JGI IMG/M metagenome (GOLD analysis project Ga0209403, IMG submission 187440) | Marine microbial communities from western Arctic Ocean - ArcticOcean_MG_CB11_86 (SPAdes) (version 2) | ecosystem: Environmental > Aquatic > Marine > Oceanic | place: Arctic Ocean... | reverse complement strand
TACCCCAGCGCCCGAGCCTGCTCCGGCGGTAGTTGCCGAAGCTGCGACACCAGTGGAACCGGTGATGAATCCCGCGCCGCCGACACCCGAACCGCAAGTGGCAGTGGTGGCTCCAGCCGAAGCGTTGCCCGCGGTGGACCCGCCGACGTTTGACATTGTCCGGGTCAATCCCCAGGGCGGTGCGGTGATTGCGGGCCGGGGCCCACCACTTGCAGAAATTACGGTCAGTGCCGGCGGTCAAATTTTAGCGCAAACCAAGGCCGACGGGTTTGGCGAATGGGTGGTTGTTCCGGACCGTCCGTTGTCACCGGGGCCGCAAGACTTGGGCATCGAGGCGCGCTTACCAGATGGCCGGGTCATTCGCTCGGAGCAGGTCGTGACGGTGCTGGTGGCGGGCCTCGATGCCGAAGGTCAAGAACGGGTAGTGGCGGTGCTCCAGGACCGTGGCGGAAACGCCCCACCGCGGGTGATGCAAGCGCCCCTTGCGGCACCACCGGGGCAGGTGGGGGGATTAACCCTGGGTGCGGTCCAATACGATGAGGCCGGAAATTTGATCCTGTCGGGCAAAGCCCGTCTGGGCGGCGAGGTTCGGGTTTTTGTGGATGGCCAACCCATCGGGTTGGCGGCAGCCGACGCTGCGGGGCTTTGGCAAATGGCACCCGACGCCGCTGTGGACATCGGGCGCCATGACCTGCGGCTTGAACAAATCGATGCCGAAGGCCGATTGGTTGCCCAGATTTCGCTGCCCTTTATGCGGGCCTCGCCTGCCGAAACCCAACAGTTGGCCCTGGGTGAAATGATTGTTCAGCCCGGCACGAGTCTGTGGCGGATCGCCCGCAACACGTATGGCCGGGGGGTGATGTTTACCGTGATTTATCTGGCCAACGCCGACCAGATCGAAGACCCGGATTTGATCTATCCCGGGCAGATTTTCACTCTTCCAATAGCCCCTTGAGGCGCCATGGCAGCGTGTCCCTAGGCGGGTACGCCTAGCGGAATCGTTTAGGTTTCCTGGCGTTCTTGGATGTCCGCGATTGTCGCGCGGAAATTTCTAGAAACGGCTTGGCCTGGGCTAAAAGTGCGGCTGTTTTGCCCAGAACCACCATCTCGGTTACCGGCGCGTCCAATTCCTTTTCGTGGATGAACGTCATGGCCGATCTGTTGGTGACCTGAAATTGCGCTTGGTCGACCAGTTCCAATTTACCAAGCGCGATCAACCTTGCCCGCCTGCCCGCGTCTTCCGCAGTGAACGGCACTGGCCCGAAATCTCCGCTCAGACGCAATCGAGGGCAGCCGACATGGTCGTCGTCCACCTGGATCACACCCTCAAAGGGTATGTCCATCCAGACAAACGAGAACATCGCCGGAAGGGTGACGGGTCGGACCAGTTGTGCCCCAGTATCCTTTGAATTCTGGGAACGAAAAGGCCTGTGGGTTTGTTCATAAAGTCCGTTTAATACAGCGTGAGTCTAGGCGCAGAGAAAACCATACTAGCGTTAACAGGTCGTAAAACGTATGGATTGTCGGTGGCATTCTGGTCCACATCCACCATCTATCGGACACCACCTGTGGGCGGAGATTCAAAACGAGGTCACATGCGAAGAGGGTTTGATCCTGCGGCGCCCACTGCGTCGAACAACCAGCTGTACACTCTGAAGAAGCTGTTGGTGTATCTGTGGCCCGAAGGGCGGGCGGATCTGAAGGTGCGCCTGGTGATGGCGCTTGGCTTCCTGTTGACCGCCAAGGCCATCAACGTTTTTGCACCGTTTTATTACGCCCGTGCAGTGGACGCGTTGTCGGGTCCGGCCGAGGTGATCGCCGTCCCCGTGTTTCTAGTGGTCGCCTATGGAGTGGCGCGGTTCCTGGTGGCGGCGTCGGGTGAATTCCGTGACGGCTTGTTTGGTCCCGTCCAGCAAAACGCGATCCGCAAAGTAGCGCTGGAAACTTTTCGCTACCTGCATGGGCTTTCTTTGCGCTTTCATCTGGATCGGCAAACGGGAGGTCTGTCCCAGGTCATCGGTCGGGGCACCCGGGGCATCCAATTTCTTCTGAATTTCAGTTTGTTCAACATTTTACCGACTCTGGTGGAAGTCATCATTGTCGCCACTATTTTTTATGTGAAATTCGGATTCTGGTTCTCGGCAATCACGGTTTTTTCCGTTGGCTTCTACATCTTTTTCACCATCGTCGTGACCGAGTGGCGTTTGAAATATCGGCGCACCATGAATACGGCGGAATCTGAAGCCAACACCAAGTCCATCGATAGTTTGCTGAATTTCGAGACGGTCAAATATTTCGGCAACGAACTGCACGAAGCCGAGCGCTTTGATCAATCCCTGGCGTTGTACGAAAAGGCGGCGGTGCGCAGCCAGATTTCCCTGTCTTTTCTGAATGTCGGCCAGTCAATTCTGGTCAACGCCGGTGGCATCGCGGTCCCCATGTTGGCGGCCTATGGGGTGGTCAACGGTACCCTGACGGTGGGTGAATTTGTCTTGGTCAACGCTTTGCTGATGCAGCTGTTCATTCCGCTGAATTTCTTGGGCTTTGTGTATCGCGAGATCAAACAGTCCCTTGTGGATATGGAAGTCATGTTTGATTTGCTGGTGGTAGAAAAAGAAATTGCCGACCCCCCCGATGCCCGGGATTTAGTCGTGGACCTAGGCGCTGTGGAATTTGAGCACGTTTCCTTCGCCTACAACCCGGACCGAGAAATTTTAAAAGACGTGTCATTTAAAGTTGCTGCCGGTAAAACGGTGGCTATCGTGGGCCCCAGCGGTGCCGGAAAATCGACCATCTCGCGGATCTTGTTTCGCTTCTATGACGTGGACAAGGGTGCCGTTCGCATTGATGGCCAGGATATCCGCGCCGCCACTCAAGACAGTGTCCGGGCGGCCATTGGCGTGGTTCCCCAAGACACGGTGCTGTTTAACGACACCATCGGATACAACATTAATTACGGGCGCCCCGACGCCACCTTTGCCGAGGTGAAGGCAGCAGCGAAGCTTGCGCGCATCGATGAATTCGTGGCTCAATTGCCTGACGGCTATGACACCAAAGTGGGGGAGCGCGGCCTGAAGCTTTCTGGCGGCGAAAAGCAACGGGTAGCGATCTCACGGACAATGTTGAAGAACCCAAAAATACTGTTGTTCGACGAGGCAACGTCGGCACTGGATTCCCATACGGAAAAGGAAATTCAGGCGTCGTTGCGAGAAGTGTCGGCGGACCGCACCACGTTGGTGATTGCCCACCGGCTGTCTACGGTGATCCACGCCGACGAAATCATTGTCCTGGATGCCGGGTCCATATCCGAGCGCGGCAGTCATCGGGCCCTGTTGGCGAAGAATGGTCAGTACGCCGCCATGTGGGCAAAACAACAGGAGGCAGCCATGCACGAGGCCCGATTGGCCGAGGCGGTTGGTGAATAATAATGGCGTTGTCTGAAGGATCCGATCCCGACTTCAAATCGTTCGTATTGCCGCCGCTACACCCGGCGGGGGTGCCGTTCCTGATGGCCTTCGCCGTGGGGACATTGATTCTTTTTTGGATATGGACGCCCCTGGGTTGGATCGGCGCGGGCTTAACGGCTTGGTGCGCGTATTTTTTCCGCAATCCGGACCGGGTGACACCACCGGGGGATGGCTTGGTCATCAGCCCGGCGGATGGTCGCGTGCAATCCATTGGCCCCCAGGTTCCGCCCAAAGAATTGGGTCTGGGCCCTGACACCATGACCCGCATCAGCGTGTTCATGAATGTGTTCAATGTGCACGTAAATCGCGTACCCATGGCCGGTGTTATCCGCGACATCCAATATCGACCGGGGCTGTTTTTGAACGCGACCTTGGACAAAGCCAGCGTCGACAACGAACGCAACGCCATGCTGATCGAATCCAAGGCGGGCGAAAAATTGGTGGTGATCCAAATCGCCGGCTTGGTCGCCCGGCGCATTTTTTGCGAGATCGCAGTGGGGGACACGGTGGTCACGGGCCAGCCTCTGGGATTGATTCGCTTCGGCAGTCGCCTTGACGTATATCTGCCGCCCGGATTTCACCCAGACGTCCAACTGGGTCAAACAATGATCGCCGGCGAATCTGTGTTGGCCCGTGCCGATATCGCCGCATCCGAGGACACCTGATGCTCCATCCGCGCCGCCGCCGACTTCGGTCCATGTCCCTGACTAGCATGATCCCCAACATGATGACGGTGATCGCGCTGTGTTCGGGCCTTACATCGATCCGCTTTGGCTTGGCGGGGGAATGGGCGTTGGCGGCGGGCGCCATTGTTTTCGCCGGTGTTTTGGATGGCTTGGATGGCCGACTTGCCCGGGCCTTGAACAGAACCACACGGTTCGGCGCAGAATTGGATTCTCTGGCCGATTTTGTCAGTTTTGGCGTTGCCCCCGTGGTGCTGCTTTACCAATGGACCTTGTCGGATTTGGGCGGGGTCGGGTGGATTGTGGTGTTGGGGTACAGCGTGTGTTGCGCCCTTAGACTGGCGCGGTTCAACACCGGTCGTCCGAATCCCACGGAGGAGCCTTGGGCGGTGGGATTTTTCGAAGGCGCTCCCGCTCCCGGGGCCGCTGGACTTGCCTTGCTGCCGGTTTTCTTGAGCCTGCAATTCGGTGATGGGGCTTTTCGCTGGGCTTCCTTGATCGCCTTCTATGTGTTGGCCCTGTCGGCGCTGATGGTCAGCCGGGTCCCAACCATGTCGTTCAAGACCATCCGCTTCGAGCGTGATTATGTGCTGGTGGTGCTGTTGGTGGTGGCGCTGGCGGTGGCGGCGATTTCAAGCTACCCGTGGCTGACCTTGTCGGTGATCTCGGTGGCTTACTTTTCCACCATACCGATTGGCCTTGTTCGGTACAGAAGGCTTTCACGCCTGAACGCTGTGCTCGGCAAAACTGACGGGGCGCCTGCCGATGAGGCATTGAACAGCCCTGACACCTTAGACCCCAGAAGCGATTCCGACAGCGACGCCGACGTCATGCGATAGAAATCTATTCGGCGGGAGCGGCGTCCCCGGCAGGTGCGATGTCACCGGCGGGGCCGGACGGGGTGGTCAAATCCCCCACTCCAGCCGCTGCCAAAACTCCGGACGGCACCGGATCGGGGTCGACTTTTGCGCGTTTTCCCTTGCCCCCGAACATGCGCAGGTTTGAAACCTGAACGCCGAGAGCTAGCAGGCAGGGGGTGACGATCAAGGTAAACGGCGCGGCAAAGACAAGCCCGCTGACAACCGCGATGGCCAATTGCTGCCACAAGGCGGTGGACGGTGCGCCGATCGCGACCTCGCGGGAAATTAAATCGACGTTGAACCCGAACACCATGGGCGTCAGCGCCAAGATTGTGACCGTGGCCGTCAGGAACACCGGGCGCAGGCGCTGGGCGCCGGTGCGGACGATGGCCTCCATGGGCGGGAATTTTTTCTTCAGGTGATTGTAGGTATCGATCAACACGATATTGTTGTTGACCACGACCCCCGCCAGTGTAATCACGCCCACCCCGGACATAATCACGCCAAACGGCATGTCGGCGATCAACAGCCCCAGGAACACGCCGGTGGTGGAAAGCATGACCGCCGTCAGAATGATGAACGCCTGATAGAAGCTGTTGAATTGGGTCACCAAAATGATGGCCATAATGAACAGAGCAACCAAGAACGCTTGGGATAAAAACGCCTGGGCTTCTTGCAGGTCTGCGTCTTCCCCGCGGAACGCAATCTGGACGTCGGGATCGATTGGTGCGGCGGTCAGCCATGCGCGCAATTCCGTGACCATAGTATCGGACAAGAAGCCGTCGGCCACATCGGCACCGACGCTGATGACCCGGCGGCCATCCACACGCACCACATTGCCGACCTTTGGCACCGGCGTGCGGGTGACAAAATTACTTACCGGGACCATGCCGCGCGGGGTCATGATGCGAAGGTTATCCAGCTGGTCAATATTTCTGTCGGATGCCGGGTAGCGCACCGTGATATCCAGCTCTTCGATGGCATCGTCGGGGCGGTAGGACGACACAACAATTCCGGTGGTCACCAACTTGACCATGTTGCCGACTGTGGTCACATCCGCCCCATAAATTCCGGCCTGGGTGCGATCAACGACTAATTGCCACTCGATACCCGGGATCGGACGGCTGTCGTCAACGTTGGTCAGTCCCTCCATGGAATTCATTTTAGCCAACAGCAATTCCAGCGCCGGGTCGATTTTTACCGGGTCCAACGCTGACACTTCGATTTGAACTGGTCTGCCAGTGGTTGGACCAGTACTAGCCTGTTGAAAATCGACTGTGATGCCGGCGATGTGGCGCGTACGTTCTGTGATTTCATCCAAGATTTCGCTGGCAGGGGGACGTACGTCCCAATCCAACAGCGCCAAGCTAATGCGGCCGATCACGTCACCGGATCCCGCTGCACCATCGCCCGAAACACCGGAGCGTGCGGACGCTGATTTGATCCCTCTGACCTGCAGGACCTGACGTTCAACCTCCGCCAACAGGCCATCCTTTTCCGTCACCGAAAGATTGCCCCGGGCATGGACGTAGACCACCAAGCTGGAAGGCTCTGTCTCGGGAAAAAATTCGATGCCGTTACCAAAGGTTCCGTACAGGTATCCAGCCCCGGCCAACATGCTGATGGCACCCAACACCACAAACGCCGGAAAGCGCACCAGCGCCCATAGCATGGCCACATAGGGCCGAGTGATGCCGCGAATTTCGTCCAGGTCGCCGCTCTCAGCCGCCGCCAGTGCTTTCAACACGCGGGGGTCTGCGGACCCTGATTGACCCAATCGCGACCCCAAGGTGGGGATAAAAATTAGCGCCATGGCTAACGACCCGATCAACGTCGCAATCATGGTGATGGGTAGGAATTTCATGAACTCGCCGACGATACCGGGCCAAAACAATAGGGGCAAAAAAGCCGCCAATGTTGTGGCGTTTGAGGCGATGATGGGCCACGCCATGCGCCGGGCCGCGGCGCCATAGGCTTCAAGCTTGTTGATGCCTTCGGCCATTTTGCGATCGGCGAACTCGGTAATCACGATGGCGCCGTCGATCACCAATCCCACGGACAGAATCAATGAAAACAACACGACAAAGTTCAGTGTCAAATCCAAAAATTGCAGGATCAAAATCCCGGTCAGGAACGATCCGGGAATGGCGATCCCCACCAATCCGGCGGTGCGCAGCCCCAAGGCGCCAATCACGATGATCATCACCAACACCACAGCGATGATGACGCTGTTTTGTAGGTCGTTGACCATGATCTTGATTTCTTCAGATTGGTCCTGGATCAATTCCACCTGGACCCCGGGGGGAAGCAGATCAAGGGCGATGGCGCCGTCAACAATGGCCCGCACCCCTGCCACCGTGAGGATGACGTTTTCACCCAGCTTCTTGGTGATGTCGATCATGATGGCGGGCTGGCCATTAAAGCGGGCGTAGTTGTTGCGATCCTTGAAGGTCCGCCGAACCTCGGTGACGTCGCCAAGTGTGACCACGGTGTCGCCCCGGACAATGACGGGAAGGCCAAACAATTCGTCCGCCGTTCGGATCAATCCAGGGACGGTGACTGCCAGTCTGCCACGTTCGTCCTCAAGAGCGCCGGCGGCAATCAAGCGGTTGTTCGAGGTCACCGTTTGGACCACTTGCAGCGGCGAGACGTTGTAACTTTCCATCAGGCTGGGGCTGACAAGGATCTCCACTAGCTCTTCGCGGTCCCCGGAAATCCCCGCCTCCTGCACCGTCGGCAAGGTTTCGAATTCGTTCTTCAAGCGTTGGGCAACCGCCAAAAGGGTGCGCTCCGGTACATTCCCATACAGGGCCACAACGACTACGGGGAAAAGCCCAACGTTGATTTCCGTGATGACTGGATCGTTTGAATCACCGGGCAGATCGCGCTTTGCCAGGTCAACCTGTTCCTGGACATCCAACAGGGCTTGGTCGGCATCAAATCCTGCGTCGAATTCCAAGACCAGGTTGGCGAACCCTTCGCCACCCGTCGCGGTGATTTTGGAAAGCCCGTCGACGGTACTCAGGCGTTTTTCCATCGGCCTGACGATTAGGCGTTCCGAGTCTTCTGGAGAGATCCCACCGTGGCCAACCGAAATCATCATGATCGGTATGTCGATATCGGGCTGGGATTCCTTTGGGATGGTCAGATAGGCGACCGTACCCGAAAGCAAGATCAAAAACAGAATGATAAAGACGGTTCGCGCCCGGCTAAGGGCACTATTGATCAGCGTAATCATGGGGCTGGGTCCCTATCCGCTTCCACGGCGTTCACCGTTTGACCGGCTGTCACGAATTGCTGGCCGACGGTGATGATGGTCGCATTTTCAGGGAGACCCAACAGCCAGACACCATCATTGCCGGACGACAAAACGGTCACTGAGACCTGTTCAACAATCCCCAGGTTAATCAGTTTGATTCCCAGGTTTCCCGCATCGTCCAACACCAACACGGCGGGGGAAACTAAATGGGCGGCCACGGTGCCGACTGGGATCAAGAAATCTGCGGTGGCCTCGGCCCGGAGAGTGCGGTCGGGGTTTGGAACCTGCAATTCCACTCGGAATGTGCGGGTCTGGGAGTCGGCGATGGTGGCGATAAAGTGCACCGTGCCTTCAACTTTGGTGCCGTTCGACAACTGCGCGGTGCCGGGGAACCCCAATTGGATTTTGTCGATGTCGGCCTCGGAAACATGGCCGACCACCAAGAACGGGTCTTCGTCCACCAGAGTGGCGGCCGGGCTCCCCGGGCTGATGAAATCGCCGATTTGAACTTGGCGTTCTTCGATCACCCCATCAAAAGGTGCGCGAATTTTGGTCTTCTCAATGTCCAGCCGGAGTCTTGCCAGGATACCGGCGGCGCTTTCGAAGGCTGTTCGGGCGGCGGCAACCCGGGTCACGGCTTGCTGGCCCTGGGCGGCCAAGGCTCGAACGATGTCGTATTCTAGTTGGCGTTGGGCCAACAGGGCTTCGATTTCGGCAAGCCGCGAGGGACGATCCCCCAGCTCTAACGTGGCAATGATTTGGCCCTGGGTTACCCGGTCGCCTTTATTCACCCGGATCGTTTCGATGGTCCCGGGGGTCTCGGCGCGGACAATCATAATCCGGCTGGCTTCGGTGTGGCCGCGGACGGTGATGACGCGGGGGCGGATCGTGGCGGTTTGAGTTTCGACCCGAACCGCAAACGGCTCGATGTCATCGTCCGCTTCGGCCCCTAGAGACCGGGCGGCGAGCAAGGGTGCTGGCGCTTCTGCCTCGGCCTCCACCGCTGTGTCTGATCCAAACAACTCGCTGTCAAAATCCCCGGACAAAACCCAGGCTGCAACGGCGGCGGCAACAGCAAAAGCAATCAAATACGAAAAGCGCATCGGCGACCCTTATTTCTTGTTTCTTGGCATTGCGGGTGTGTGTGCCCGCCCTATGTCGAAAAGCCCAACCTGTCGGTCAGCGACCGCGTCAGCACGATTGTATATATATGTGTCCACGGAGTCGGTTCAAGGGACCGATTCCAGCAATTTGTGGGGAATTCGCAAATGAAATCAGCGCATGATTGAGGTAGCACTTTGTACGGTTGCTGAGCGGGCTTGGATCATTGGCAAAGTAAGACTGTTGTACTATCCGCTGATCGATTTTTGAATGGGCGTGTTTCCCTGCTTTCGTCGGTGCAGCCTAGCGCAGACCTTATCCGCATCTAGTGATCTAAAACGGGCGGGATGCCGTAGAAAAAATGAAGCCAGGTTCTGCCGCCATCGTCGCTGGTAAAAACTTTCATGAATTGGGTCACCGCGAAAAGGCTTCCGCCAAAGTCTCCAACTAAGTGTAACAAGGCCTCGTCAATGGCTTCAGCCACCGCCATCAAGGTCCAAGTTTCGCTGGAATCCCCCCCGACGGTAAAGGCCTTCGCCGATGACAAAGGCGAATACCCGGCCATCCGCCATGGTCTGCACCATTCTGGTTGGGCGGCCTTCGGACAAGGCAGGTGTCCATGAATGGCCGCCATCCTGGCTAAAACTAGCCCCCCGTGGTTCCGGCGAACAGAGTGTCGGCGTATCTGGCCGATATGGCTAAGTCAGCCACGGCACCTGGGGTGGGTCCAGGCGATGACCAAGTAAGGCCACCGTCGTTTGATCGGTAAATCGCGTCAGACGCCCCGGTCATTTGATTTGAGTCTAATTCAAAGAAATCCAGGGCCAAGAACGCCGGGGGAGGGCCGGACACGGCGGGTACTGCCTCCCATGACAGGCCGATCTTCGGTGACCAACAAGGTATCGGCGTCCTCGCCCATTGCCTACCCAGCGGCGATGAACCTGCCTGCGCGACCTGGGTCGGCGGCAAAGCAAGTGAACTTGTTTGTTCCCGGAGACAACAGCTGAGCCAACCCATCGGGGCCAACGGCAAAAAATCCGCGTCCCGTGGCCAGATACAAAATCTCCTCACCAAACGGATCTGCAGAAATCCCATAAATTTGGGCGATGCGGGTCAAGGAGACATCTTGGGCGATCGCCGCCTGGGGCGTGGTGGCAAAAACCACCGCTAAAACCAGCGCCGCCGCGCCGCAACCCCGCACCACCCTGTGATAGTCTGAAAGATCAAATAGTCCTCCGGCGCCAAATACCCGATAGGAAGCTTGCACACCGCGCACAAATCGCATAATGCGACCATCAAGAAGAGCAGTCCACCGGAAGGCAATCCAATGGCGCAGCACGACCTTGACGCCGACATTCACAAGAATCGGCTGTTGCAGGAAATTGATGCGGCGATCACCGAGGTCAATCGAGTCAAGATAAAAGCCACGGCAGGGTCCATCAGCCAGGAGCAAATGTTACGCGTCGCCGTGGCGGTGTCGGGCTGCGGGCAAACTATTTGCACGAAATATCGGCCCTGGGGGACAAGGGCGAAAGGCTCGATGAAAATCCGGGGGTCATGGCGAAACTCAAAGATCTGCGCATCGCCTATGAAGAGGGCGTCGCGGCGTTTGGTCATCTGCGCCACGCCATGGACCGCGGCTATATCGATTTTGATGAAGGATAACTTTCAGTGCTGCCCAAACGAAATCCTCTGAAGCTTAATACCCTGCAACTGAAAACCCTGGCGCTGTTTCAGGCCATGGCCGAAATCCCCGAGTCAGGGGAAATGGACCCTGAAACCGGAGACCGGGCTATCACCCGGTTCCCCCACGCCCACGGCGATCACATTCACATGGGGGACGGCTACGTCATGGGAAAAGACGCCACCGGCATGGGCAACGAATCCGTTTGGCTGGCCTTAGAGCGCAAAGGCCTGGCGAAAAGCAGCTATCCCCATTCCATTCGCATCACCCCCGCCGGATTGGACTATGAAACGGTTGTTCGCGACAAAATCATCCACACACAGGACGGGGACCACGACCACTAAGGCAGCACTCCATGCAAAAATTTCACGTCTATTTAGCTGCCAGCGTCGATGGCATATATTGCCGAAGCCGATGGATCGGTGGCTCTGACGTGATCGGAAAACACCTGGATGCGGGGCGTGTGGGGTCAATCAAAATCTTCGTCATGCCGGTGCTTTTGGGGAGCGGAATCCCAACCTTTCCCCGGGACCGATCGGGCCCCGGCCCGGCTCTGGAACTATCTGGTTCGACCAGCTTTGACAGCGGTGTCGTCAGGCTGCTCTACACCGCCAAATCAATGACGGGAGCTTTGCCATGGTT
>Ga0209403_10006606_pt1 | contig 11697 bp, 9 predicted proteins | sample ArcticOcean_MG_C_8_FD_187440 | JGI IMG/M metagenome (GOLD analysis project Ga0209403, IMG submission 187440) | Marine microbial communities from western Arctic Ocean - ArcticOcean_MG_CB11_86 (SPAdes) (version 2) | ecosystem: Environmental > Aquatic > Marine > Oceanic | place: Arctic Ocean... | reverse complement strand
AGGCGCAGGAGCAGGCACAGCGATTGTGGTGGTACCTCTTGTGCCTCGGAATCGTGCTGCTGGGGGCGGATACGTTGATATCGAACCGGATGTCGAAAATCTAGGCGCCTATCACTGGTTGGGCGTATTCTGAGGTCTGGCGGGTCTCCGTTGCGGGGTCCGCTCCACCAAGGTTGGGCTCTGAGGGCTGAGCGAGAGGATTTCCGCGGCCTCGGCGCCATTCGCGAGAGGGCTACATGCTCGAGAACTCCGACTACCTGCAGCACGGTTCCTCCACGTCTTCCGACATCACTCGCATCATCAGTGACGTACGCACGCGCTGGCGTTTAAAGCTGGCCCTGAGCGGGGTCGCGCGGATTGTTGGTGTGGCCGTTGCGCTGTTCGTCGTGGCCGCATACGGAATGGAGTGGGCGAGGTTTTCTCCGGCGGCGATCATTACCGCGCGGGTCCTCCTGGCATCTGCAGTGGTCGCCTCGATCTTCATGTTCCTCGTGCGGCCGCTCAGGCGGCGTGTCACCGATGAGCAGGTGGCCCTCTATCTTGAGGAGCACGAGCCCTCGCTGCAGGCGAGGTTGGTGAGCGCGGTTGAGGCAAGGCAGGAGGGCGGCGCGGCGGTGTCAGCCGCTTTGGTACAGCGCCTCGTGGAGCAGGCGCTTGAGGGATGCGCATTGACAGGCGCGGTGCGGCGCACGGAAGAAGCACCGCTCAGGCGCTGGGGCGTGGTGCTGGGTGGCGTCGCGGCCGTCGGCATGCTGATCGTGCTGTTTGGCCCGACGTTCATGCGAAATGCGCTGTCTGCAATTTTGCTCGTACAGCGCAGCGTTGAGGCCGCAGCTCCCTACAGGATTGCCGTCTTGCCAGGCGACGCCGTGGTACCGCGGGGCGCGGATCAGACCATTAGTGCGACCCTGAGCGGCTTTGCGTCCGAAGATGCGTCCGTGATGCTCCGCCGCGCGCCCACCGAGGCGTACGAGGAGATGCCGCTGGTGCGGGGCGAGGATGCCCGCTACGAAGGCATGGTGTTCGATGTCGACGCAGCCCTGGAGTATTTTGTTGAAGCGGACGGCGTGCGGTCCGCGGTGTTTACGCTGACGGTGATCGAGGCGCCGTATGTCGAGCGTATTGAGCTGGAGTATCACTTCCCGGCGTATACCGGCCTCGAACCGCAGACGATCGATGACGGTGGGGACATTGCGGTGTTGACGGGCACGGAGGTGCGCCTTCGTGTCTTTTCGACGATGGCGACCAGCGGCGGGCGAGTCGCACTCAACGAAGAGGATTCTGTCGAGCTCGGCGCACAGACCGATGGCTCGCTGACCGCAGTCTTCACTGCTAATCGCGATGGGTTCTACCGGATCGAGCTGGATGCGCCGACGGGAGAACGGACCACGGCGTCGCCTCAGTACACCATCGACGTGCTGACTGACCAGCCGCCGGTCGTGTCGTTTGCCAAGCCCGGTCGTGACACTTCGGCCTCCTCAATCGAAGAGGTCTACGTCGAGGTGCAGGCCGAGGATGATTTTGGTATTCGCGATCTTGAGCTTGTGTATTCGGTCAACGGCGGACCCGAAGAGACCGTGATGCTCTTCGGCGGGCGCACCCGTCTACCTGAGGTCACGGCCGGCCACACGTTCTATGTCGAGGAGCTGGGCGTAGAGCCGGGTGACTCGGTGTCGTACTACGCACGCGCTCACGATGACTCAGGGGGGCAGAGCGAACCCGTCTCGAGCGATTTGTATTTCCTGCGCATTCGGCCCTTCCAGCGCGACTTCCGCCAAGCACAATCCCAGGGTGGCGGTGGCGGTGGAGGAGGCGGCCAGGTCGAAGCGCTGTCCGAGCAGCAGCGGCAGATTATCTCCGCCACGTTTAATGTCCAGCGCGACCGTCGCAGCTACTCAGCAGAGCGGCTTCGCGAGAGTACGACCGTCGTCGGTCTTTCCCAGTCAAGTCTTCGCGAGCAGGTTGAAGGGTTGCTGACCCGCATGAACAGCCAGCTCATCGAGCGCGATCCTGCCTTTGAAACGATCGCGGCTCTGCTCCCGCAGGCGGTGGAAGCGATGACGGAGGCGGAGGGGAGGCTGGCCGCCGGGAGTCCGGATACCGCGCTTCCCCCTGAGCATCGCGCGCTGCAGATTCTGCAAAAGGCCGAGGAGGAGTACGAGCAGCAGATCAGCGCGCAGCAGGGTGGTGGCGGGGGCGTCGGGGGGAGTGCGCAGCAGCAGGAACTGGCGGATATTTTTGATCAGGAACTCGAAGAGCTGGCCAACCGGTACGAGACGGCCAATCAGGCGCAGCAGCAGAGCGCCGACCGCGAGGTCGACGAGCTGCTCGAAAAGCTGAAGGAACTCGCACGCCGGCAGGAGCAGGAGGCCGCTCGTCAGCAGCTACGGAACCAGGGCCAGACCGGTGGCGCCGGCGGCGCTGCGCAGCAACGAGCGCTGGCCGATCAGGCGGAGGAAGCCGCTCGCCGTTTGGAGCGGCTGGCCCGCGAGGAGAATCGTCCTGACCTTCAGGAGGCCGCACGGCAGATGCAGCAGGCGGCCGACGCCATGCGCCGCGCTGCGGCTGGCGGGGACGGCAATGCCGCCTCACAGGCCGCCGCTGCGCTGGAGCGGTTGCAGGAGACTGAACGCCAGCTGCAGCAAAACCAGGCCGGCCGCGCCGAGCGTGATGTCGCCGACGCGATCCGACAAGCTGATGAGATTGCCCGGCGCCAGGCGGACGTGGGCGATGACGCACGAGAGTTGGCCGAAGTGCCCAACTCTGGGGAACGCCGTGAGCAGGCCCAGCGGGTGAACGCCCAGAAGAGCGATCTCGAGGAGCGATTGAATGCGTTAGAGCAGCAACTTGATCGGGCGGCCCGCGACGCCAGCAGCACTGAGACCGAGGCCTCGCGCAAGATGGCCGAGGCTGCCGGCTCGATTCGCGACAATCGTCTCGGCGACAAGCTTCGATACTCCCAGAATCTGGTCAATCGCGGCTCGCCACCTCAGTCGGTAAATGCCGCGGAGAACGAAATCGCGGGCGGAATTGAGGAGATGCGAGAGCGGCTGAGGGAAGCGGCTGGCGCGATTGGCCAGGGCGACGAAAATGCCAATCGCATGGAAAACGCGCTCGAACGCGCCCGGCGCTTAGCGCGGGCCGCCGAGTCTCTGCAGGAGAGGACGCGTGAGCGCGCCGAGCGGCAGAGTGACCAGGGTCAGCAGGCACAGGGTCAGCAGGGTCAGGGCGGCGAGTCTGGACAGGGTCAGCAGGCAGAAGAGGGCTCGCCGGGGGGCCAGGGCTCCGGTGGCGCCGATGGCCAGCAGGCCGGTGGCGGCGGAGGCGATGCGAATGGTGCCGGCAACGGGGGCTTCGGCGGCGACAGCATGGGCGGTGGCTACGGAGGCGGCGGATTGGGATGGGGTCGCGACTGGCGGCTGAGCGATGAGGACATCCGACAGTTGCGCGGCGAAGTCCGCCAATGGACCGGCGAGGCGAGAGAGTTACGAGGTGAGCTCGCTGCCGACAACGTTGACCCGCGCGATCTGGACGAGATCCTTGACGCGCTGCGAGACCTGGACGACCCGCGCGTCTACCAGAACGTGTCCGAGCTACAGCGTCTACAGTCGATCGTCGCCGAAGGACTGAAGCGGTTCGAGTTCGGACTCAGGCGGCAGTCCGAGGCCGATGCCAACACGATCGTGCTCTCTGGTTCCGATGAAGTGCCCGAAGAATTTCGCCAGCTTGTGCAGGAATATTACAGATCGCTCGCCAGGACTCAGAAATGAAATCGATCGCCGTGGGGGTGGTGCTGGCCTTGTGCCTCGCCAGTGCTGCGGACGCTCAGTTCGGTCGCCGCGGCGGCCGGAACAGTCGGCATCCACCAAAGTTCGCCCAGGCCGACAGCTTCGGCAAAGGCTTTAATTTCTGCCGCGGCGTGTACACGAGTGGTCGAAGAGAGGCAGGTGGGCAAGGGTGGTCCACTGATTACCCCGACGCTGAGCGCAATTTTTCCACGCGCCTCTCAGAAATCACGAAGACCCGCGTGAGCATGGACTCCGGTGGCCAGCCTGATCACCTGGTGGTGCGGCTCACCGAGGACGCGCTGTATCAGTGCCCATACCTTCATATGGAAGATGTGGGCACCGCCGCGTTGACCGACGCGGAGGTGCTCGGCTTGCGGGCGTATCTGCTCAAGGGTGGTTTCCTCTGGGTCGATGACTACTGGGGTAGCTACGCCGGGTATAGTTGGCTCGCAGAGCTCGCGCGGATACTGCCCCCCTCGGAGTATCCGGTTCAGGACCTGTCGTTGGACCACCCGATCTTCAGGACGATGTTCGAGGTGACCGCGTTGCCGCAAATCCCGTCGATTCAGTTCTGGCGGACAAGCCGCGGCGGCACGTCGGAACGCGGTTCCGACAGCGAGACGGCGACCATTCAAGGCATCGCCGATCGTCATGGCAACCTGATGGTGGTGATGACGCACAACACGGATATCTCAGACGCGTGGGAGCGCGAGGGGGATGACCCGCGATTCTTTTACAAGTTCTCCCCTGACGGTTATGCCGTCGGCATCAACGTCATCCTGTACGCGTTGACCCACTGAAGGGTCGTCATGCATCTAAGACCTGCTGTCGCAGCGATGCTTCTTCTGGTCCTTGTGGCGCCGCTGGTCGCAGCCGGGCAGGGGAGGCGGTCATTCCGGCAGGCACCCGAGACGGTCGACTACGACAGCCACTTCGTGTTCACTCGCATCCGCTACGGAGCCTGAGATGCAGGATTGGCGCGCGGGTTTTTCCGCGGCGGAGGAGGCTGGGAGCACGACTATCCAACCGCGGATCGCAACTTCGAGGCCATTATCACCAACATGCGGGTCCGCTTGGACGGCAGCAATATCCTGGATCTCGACGACCCGCGGATCTTCGAGAACCCGATCATCTACATGTCCGAGCCTGGTCGCTGGACGTCGAACGAGGAGGAAGCGAAGAACCTGCGGGCGTACCTCCTGAAGGGCGGCTTCATCATGTTCGACGACTTCGAGGGCGATTGGGAGTGGAACAATCTCGTCGCGCAGATGAGGCGCGCCCTGCCGACCCTCCACTTCATTCCCCTCGACGTCAGTCATTCGGTGTTTCAAACGTTCTTTGGCATCAAGTACCTCGACGTTCCGCATCCGATGATGCCCAACATCACGCCTGGCTTCTTTGGAATGTTCGAGGACAACGATCCGTCCGGCCGGATGATCGCGCTGGCCAACTGGAACAACGACCTCGGCGACTACTGGGAATGGTCGGCTGAAGGCTTGTACGGTAACGATCCTACCAACGACGCCTACCGTCTTGGCGTCAACTACATCGTCTACGCAATGACCCACTGATCAGGCAGGGAGAGCGCCTCGCACTATGATGGTGCATGCCATTCTCGTCTTTCGACTTGCACCCAGCGCTCCTCAAAGCCATCAAAGAGCTCGGTTTCGTCCGGCCGACGCCCATCCAAGACGAGGCGATCCCTCCCGGTGTGAAGGGCCGCGACGTGCTCGCGTGCGCCCAGACCGGCAGCGGAAAGACGGCGGCGTTTTTGCTACCTATCATCCACAAGCTAATCGATCGTCCGCGGCGCACGACGCGTGCGCTCGTGCTGACACCGACGCGCGAACTGGCCGCACAGATCCTCGATGACCTGAACGCGTTCGCGGTACATACGCCGGTGACGGGGGCCTCCGTATATGGGGGCGTCGGCATGGGCCCGCAGGAGCACGCGTTTCGCAGTGGGGTCGACGTGATCGTGGCGACACCTGGACGCCTGCTCGATCATTTCCGATCGGCGTACGCGAAGCTGGACGGCATCGAGTACCTCGTGCTCGATGAAGCGGACCGCATGCTGGACATGGGCTTTCTGCCGGATATCCGCCGCGTGCTTCGTCACATTCCGACGCGCCGGCAGACGATGTTTTTCAGTGCCACGATGCCGCCGCTCATCGGAAAACTGGCGTCGGAGATGTTGAAGGATCCGGCGCTCATCAACCAGCAGCGCCGTTCAGCGCCCGCCATCGGTATCACGCAGGCGGTATACCCAGTGGCGCAGGATCTGAAGGGGCAGCTGCTTGTCCAGCTCCTAGAGCGCGACATTCTGCGCGAGGCCCTTGTGTTCACGCGGACCAAGCATCGGGCGAACAGGCTGGCCGATTTGCTGGTGCGGCACCGGGTCAACGCCGCAAGAATTCACGGTAACCGGTCACAGGCACAGCGGACGGAGGCCCTCGCGGGATTCAAGGCTGGCAAATATCGCGTGTTGGTCGCCACCGATATCGCAGCTCGTGGTATCGATGTCGAGGCGCTCAGCCACGTGGTGAATTTTGATGTGCCGCTCGTACCTGATGACTACATCCATCGCGTTGGCCGCACTGGGCGTGCGGATCTGACAGGCGAGGCGTTTACGTTCGTCGCTCCGGAAGAGGCAAGTAATCTAAAGGCGATCGAGCGTGCCATCAGCAAGGTGCTGCCACGAGTCACGCTCCCGGACTTCGACTACCGTGCACGGCCGCAGACCAAACTTGAGGTGCCTCTTTCGGAACGTATCGCCGCGATACGCGTGCGCAAGAGCCAGGAGCGGGCGCGAGCAAAGCTCAAGGCTGATCGGCGGGGGCCGCCGGCTTCCGGTCGCGCCGGTGCACCGATCCGCAAATCACCAGGCCCCGGCCGCCGACGTCGTCCTTAGTGCCGGCCGCCGTCGTCGTCCCTAATGCAGGATAAGATCGGGCGGTGTCAAACGCACCAGGCCTGAAGATCTGCGACAACATCCTTGAGACCATCGGCCACACGCCGTTGGTGCGGATCAATGCGATCACCCGAGGCGTGATTGACGCCGCCGTGCTCGCCAAGGTGGAAACTTTCAATCCTGGCAATTCGATCAAGGACCGCATGGCGGTCAAGATGATTGAAGATGCCGAGAAGGCAGGCCTGCTGCAGCCAGGCGGGACGATTATCGAGGGCACCTCCGGCAATACAGGCATGGGCCTGGCGATCGCGGCGGTCGTCAAGGGTTACAGGTGTATCTTCACGACGACGGACAAGCAGTCGAAGGAGAAGGCCGACGCGCTCAAGGCATTCGGTGCGGAGGTCATCGTGTGTCCGACTGACGTCGACCCTGAAGACCCGCGATCCTACTACTCCGTGTCCTCTCGGCTGGAGCGGGAGATCCCGAATGCCTGGAAGGCCGATCAGTACAACAATCTGTCGAACGGGCAGGCGCACTACGAGCAGACCGGCCCTGAAATATGGGAGCAGACCGATGGCCGCGTGACGCACCTTGTGTGCGGGGTTGGTACTGGTGGCACGATTACGGGCACGGGTCGCTATCTCAAGGAACACAACCCTCAGATCAAGATCTGGGGCATCGACACCTACGGATCGATCTTCAAGAAGTACAAAGAGACCGGCGTATTCGACAAGAACGAGATTTACCCGTATATCACCGAGGGCATCGGTGAAGATTTCCTGCCCGCTAACGTGGACTTCGACATTGTCGACCACTTCGAGAAGGTCACTGATAAGGACGCGGCGATCATGACCCGTCGCATCACACGCGAAGAGGGAATCTTCGCGGGAAATTCGGCTGGCTCAGCGATGGCCGGCTTGCTGCAGTTGAAGGACCGCCTGACGCCTGACGACGTGGTTGTGGTGGTGTTTCACGACCACGGGTCCCGATATCTCGCGAAGATGTATGACAACGAATGGATGCGCGCGCGAGGCTTTCTCGAGGTGACCGGCATGACGGCTCGGGACCTGGTGGCGCTGGGGCTGTCAGGGGAACTGCATGCGGTGGAAGCCGCGCAGCCGGTCGAGGAGGCCATCCGCGTGATGAGCGATCATGACTTTTCTCAGATCTCTGTCACCAGGGACGGCCGCGTGATCGGGTCGCTGAACGAGACGCACTTGTACAACGAGTTCGTTCGGAATCAGGACATCAGGCGAAAGCCGGTCGAGGAGATCATGCAGCCGGTGTTTGCGTTCGCCGACATCAGCACGCCTGTGGAGTTGCTCTCCACGATGATTACGTCTGAAAATCCGGCTGTGCTGGTTCGGGATTTCAAGACGGAGAAGACCTTCATCATTACCCGGTCCGATATTATCCGGGTGTTGATGTGATCACTCCAGCGCCTTGACGATGCTCTCGACGACCTTTTTCGCATCGCCAAACACCATCATCGTTCTGTCCATGTAGAAGAGCGGATTGTCGATGCCCGCGTACCCGGCGGCCATCGAACGCTTGTTCACGAGCACGGCACGGGCCTTGTGTGCCTCAAGAATCGGCATCCCGAAAATCGGGCTACCGGGTTGCTCCGCCAGCGGGTTGACGACGTCATTGGCACCGAGGACGAAGACCACATCGGTCGAGCTGAAATCGCTGTTAATGTCCTCCATCTCGACAACCTGATCGTACGGCACCTCGGCTTCAGCGAGCAGCACATTCATGTGGCCAGGCATTCGCCCCGCGACCGGATGAATGGCGTACCGGACCCTGACGCCCTTGGTCGTTAATTTCTCGACCAGTTCCTTCACGGCATGCTGCGCTCGCCCAACGGCAAGGCCGTAGCCCGGCACGATGATGACGCTCTCCGCATTGCCGAGCAGAAACGCGACGTCTTCCGGCGATCCGGACTTGACGGTTCGCTGCGCGGTGTCGGCGGGGGCATCGCCCGTGGCCCCGCCGAAGCCGCCAAGCACGACGTTAAGCAGCGATCGGTTCATGGCCCGACACATGATGTAGGACAGGATTGCGCCCGACGAACCCACGAGGGACCCGGCGATGATGAGCAGCGAATTGTTGAGTGAGAAGCCGATGCCGGCCGCGGCCCACCCGGAGTAGCTGTTCAGCATCGAGATCACGACCGGCATGTCGGCACCGCCGATCGGGATAATCACAAGGATGCCCAGCAGAAACGCCACGCCGGTCATGCCAAGGAATGGCGGCCATTGCGCCGCTGATGGGGCACCGACGAAGACGATGCCGCCCCCGATCATGATCAGGGCGAGGATCAAGTTCACCATGTGTTGCCCGGAAAACGTGACCGGCGCACTCGAGAAGATGCGTCCGTACTTGCCAAGGCCCGCCAGCTTTCCGAACGCGATAATCGATCCAGAAAACGTCAGAGCCCCTACGAAGGTGCCGATCACTAGCTCAATGCGATTGCCGATCGGAAGCGGCGATTCAAGGCCGAACGAGAGCGGGTCGCTCACGACGGCACAGGCGATGAGCACCGCAGCCATGCCCACGAGCGAGTGCATGGCCGCCACGAGCTCCGGCATCTGAGTCATCTGCACGCGCTTGGCCACGATGAGACCAATCGCTCCGCCCACGGCCATCATCCCGAGTGCGACATCGACGCGGCGGGTGACGGCAAACGTCGTGGCGACGGCAATGGCCATCCCGATGATGCCAAAGAGATTGCCGCGGCGCGCCGACCGTGGGTGTGACAGTCCCTTGAGCGCCAGGATGAAGAGGACGCTCGCAATCAAGTACGAAATCGCGGTCTGGTTGGCCGACATCGCGCTAGTGTTTCCCCTTCTCGTCCTTCTTCTTGAACATCGCGAGCATGCGCTGGCTGACCATGAATCCGCCGAAGGTGTTGATGGCCGCGAGTCCGACCGCGATCCCGCCAAGAATGGCACCAACGCCGAGTGTGCCCGGCCCAGCCGCGATGATGGCGCCCACGATCACGACCGAGCTGATCGCGTTGGTGACGCTCATCAGTGGCGTATGCAACGCCGGCGTGACGTTCCAGACGACGTGATAGCCGACGAAAATTGCCAGTACGAAGACCGTAATATTGGCGATCGTGGGGTCGACGAGATCGGTCATGTGGTTGAAGCCTCACGTGTGCGGACCGCGGCGCCCTCGAGGCACACCAGTGAGGCGTCCACGATGTCGTCAGTCCGATCGATCGTTAAGCCGCCCGTCTCCGAATTGACCAGCAGCGTCACGAAACTCAGCAGGTTGCGGGCATACAAGGCGCTGGCGTCGGCCGCCACCATTGCCGGCAGGTTGGAGTGCCCGACGATCACGACTCCATGCGCCACGATGACGTGATCAGGTTCCGTGAGCGCGCAGTTGCCGCCCTGTTCGGCGGCCAGATCGACGATCACCGATCCCGGCTTCATGCGCTGCAGGGTCTCCTCCCGCACCAGTGTCGGCGCACGTCGGCCAGGCACGAGGGCGGTGGTGATCACAATGTCAGCGACGACGGCCCGTTCATCGATCAACGCGGCCTGTCGCTGCTTGTAGTCATCGCTCATGTCGCGAGCGTAGCCGCCGGCCGTGGCCAGGGCGGTCTGCTCGGCCTCCGAGACCTCCACCTCGACGAACTTCGCCCCGAGTGATTCCACCTGCTCCTTGACCGCGGGGCGCACGTCGAATGCTTCGACGACGGCGCCGAGTCGTTTGGCCGTCGCGATCGCCTGCAGGCCTGCGACGCCGGCACCGAGTACCAGGACCCTCGCCGCTTTCACAGTGCCGGCCGCCGTCATCAGCATCGGCATGAACCGGGCATACTCGCTCGCCGCGACGAGAACGGCCTTGTACCCCGCGATGTTGGCCTGGGACGACAGGACGTCCATCGATTGCGCACGTGTCGTGCGCGGCATGGATTCCATGGCGAACGCCGTGACGCCAGTTTCGGCAAGCCGATCGATGCCTGCATCGTCGTGCGGCTTGAGAAGACCTACCAGCACCGAACCGCGCCGCAGTAGCGGTAGCTCGGCCGCCTCGGGTCCGCGTACTTTCAGCACGAGGTCGGACTGCGCGTAGATATCGGCGCCAGACGCTGAAATGGCGGCGCCGGCCGCCTCGAAGTCGGCATCCGGAATACTGGCGGCGACGCCGGCGTGTGTCTGGACGCTCACCGTGTGGAGGCCAGTCTTCAGAAGCTTCCGAATCGTCTCTGGGGTGGCGGCGACGCGATTTTCGCCAAGCCAAACTTCGGCTGGAATACCGATGTGCATATGAAATGGGTTCCTGTTGTGCGACGAGCCGTCACCGGGCCCGGCGATACGCGTACGCTGAGGTCAGAGGACCTTCATTTCTCCACTCCTGATTCTGACTCATATCAGTTCGATTTTAAATGCTGAGTGTGGGAGCCGTCTCGGGGACAGAGCGGATATGATAACAGATCCGATGAATTTTGGACTTAGAGGCAAGGTTGCCGTCGTGACGGGCTCCAGTCGCGGACTGGGCCTGGCCACGGCAAAATCGCTCGCGGCGGAGGGGTGCCGCGTCTGCCTGTGCGCGCGCGGCGAGCAACGCCTCCGCGAAGCGGCGAGCGAAGTGTCGGCGGTGGCGGGGGAGGCCGGACGGGTCGTACACGTCGTCGCTGACGTGGCTCAGGCCCAGGGCGTCCAGTCGGTGATCGATCGGGCGGAAGAGGCCTTCGGCGGTATCGATATTCTGGTCAACAACGTTGGCATGGCAGGGGGAGGTGGACTCCTCGAGACATCCGATGAGCAGTGGCAGGAAGCGTTCGATTACACGGTGCTTCCAGCCGTGCGCGCGTCGAGAGCCGCGGTGCCGCACATGCAACAGCGGGGCGGCGGTGTCATCGTGATCATCGCGTCCATTTTTGGTCGTGAGGCAGGTGGGCGCATGACCTACAACGCCATGAAGGCTGCTGACATCAGTCTTGCCAAGTCGCTGGCGCAGCAGCTGGCACCCTCCAATATT
>Ga0209403_10006603_pt1 | contig 11698 bp, 9 predicted proteins | sample ArcticOcean_MG_C_8_FD_187440 | JGI IMG/M metagenome (GOLD analysis project Ga0209403, IMG submission 187440) | Marine microbial communities from western Arctic Ocean - ArcticOcean_MG_CB11_86 (SPAdes) (version 2) | ecosystem: Environmental > Aquatic > Marine > Oceanic | place: Arctic Ocean... | reverse complement strand
TTTTCTTGCAAATCTTTTAGTAAATCTAAAGTTTGAGCCTGCGTAGTTACATCTAAGGCTGTCGTAGGTTCATCTGCAATTAATATATCAGGGTTTGTAGACAAAGCCATCGCTATCATAGCTCTTTGTCTTTGACCTCCACTCAATTCAAACGCATACTGTTTTAGTCTTTGCTTTGGATTATTCATTCCTACTCTAATTAGCCAGTCTTCAGCTAATTCCATAGCTTCTATTTGAGTAGAATTTGTGTGAAGCCTAATAGATTCTGTAATTTGATTACCAACTGTATGAATAGGACTAAAAGAAGTCATAGGTTCTTGGAAAATCATTGAGATTCTGCCACCTCTAACTTTTTTTAATTCTTTGTTATTTAATTTTGCAATATCTGTGGGATTCTCGTGTGATTTGTCAAATAAATTCATTGTTCCATTAATTATTTCACCTGGAGAATCAATTAATCTTAGTATAGATTTTGTAGTAATGCTTTTTCCACACCCTGACTCTCCTACAATTCCAAGTGTTTTTTCAGAAAAAACATCTAGATCTACTCCATCAACAGCCTTAACAACTCCATCCGCTGTGAAAAAGTAAGTTTGCAAACCTCTTACTTCAAGTAAAGGTAATTCGTTTTTTATATCATTTTTTTTTATCACCATATTTATACCTCCTGGTAAGGATCAGCCGCATCTCTTATTCCATCTCCCATAAAGTTCAAAGCTAATATGACTAAAACAACCGCAATAGCAGGAATAAACAACCAAGGCATATTAGCAACAGATTGTACGTTTTGAGCATCTTTTAATAAAACCCCATAGCTTACTGCTGGAGGTCTAAGTCCAAGACCTAAGAAACTAAGTGATGTTTCCGTTACTATCATTAACGGTAATGCTAATGTAGCTTGAGCTATTATATGACTATAAAATGAAGGAAGCATATGTATAAAAATTATTCTCATAGTTTTTGCTCCGTTTAGTCTTGCTGCAGTTACAAAATCTTCATCCTTAAGAGATAAAAATCTTCCTCTTATAACACGAGCTAAATCTGTCCAAGCAAATAAAGAAATAGTAACGGTAATCATAAAATAAATTTGATTAATGCTCCAATCTCTTGGAAATGCAGAAGAAAGTCCCATGTAAAGAGGAATAGTTGGAATAGATCGTATAATTTCTATAAGCCGTTGAAGCAAAGTGTCAATTATACCTCCATAATATCCAGATATAGCACCGATAAATATTCCAAAAACTATGCTCAATACAACTCCTACTAAACCAATAGTCAAAGAGACTCTTGTTGCATGCATTGTTCTTGAATAAACATCTCTTCCTTGTTTATCTGTACCAAATAAATGAATCCAAGCATTAGGATCTACCTCTTGATCTTTCATCCCCAAAATATGCCTATCAGTTGGAATCAATCCCCAAAGTTTATACTTATACCCTTTACCGAATAAACTTATTCCTTGATTATTTTCACAATCAGCTTGATATTCCATTAAATAGGATTCCATATTTCTTCCTCCAGTAACTTCACATGTACTCATAAAATTACCGTCTTTAAAAAATTTAATTCCTTGTGGAGGCATATAACCTCTTGCCGCAGCATAGTCAACTGGAGGTGCAGTTGAAAGAAAATCTGCAAAAAGCACAATTAAATAAAACAAAATAATAACTATTGTTGCAGAAAGACCTAATCTATGTCTTTTAAATCTTCTCCAAATAAGTTGTCTTTGAGTAGCTAATTCTATTGCGTCAATACCAGCAATTACATCTTCAGGTTTATTATTTTTAGAAAACATACTTAATATTTTCTTGTAAACAGGACTCATAAGCATTATGATGCGCCTTCTTCTAATCTAATTCTTGGGTCAACCCACAATAGAAGTAAATCTGAAATAAAAGTTCCAATTACTGTCATAAATCCAATTAACAAAATTATTCCTCCGGCTAAAAACATATCTTGAGCAACTAGAGATCTAACTAACATAGGACCAACAGTAGGTAAAGATAAAACTACACCGACAATTATACTTCCAGAAATAAGGTATGGAAGGATATAAGCTGTCAAACTAATAGCAGGATTTAAAGCTAATCTAACAGGGTATTTCAATATTACTCTCCATTCTGACAATCCTTTTGCTCTAGCTGTTACAACATATGGTTTACTTAGTTCATCTAATAAATTTGCTCTTGTTATTCTCATTAATGATGCCGTACCTGCTGAACCCAAAACCACCATAGGGATCCATATGTGATCTATTAAATCTCTTACCCTACCCCAGCTCCAAGCAACCCCAACATACTCAGGTGAAAATAAACCACCTGGACTGAAATCAAACCAAACAAAAAACATATACATTGCTATAAGAGCTATCATAAAATCAGGAATTGCTAATCCAATAAAACCAATAAATGTAAATATATAATCCCAAATTGAATATTGTTTTACAGCAGATATAATTCCTAAAGGAATCGCTAGAGTCCAAATAAAAATTATACAAGCTATAGCTAAAACTACTGTAAGTAATAATCTTTCTGCAATTACTTCAGTAACTGGCATATTATATTCAAATGAAAAACCAAGACTTTGATGAATAGCAATTTGATTCATCCATTTAAAATATTGAATATATAAAGGTTTATCTAAACCATAAAACTTTCTTAGGTTGTCAGCTTCATTCTGATCAACCACACTACCTGTAGCCGTCAATTGTGCAATATACGCAGTTACATAATCCCCTTCTGGAAGATTAATGATAAAAAAAGAAATAAGAGTAACTGCCCATAAAGCAATCACCATAAAAAGACTTCTCCGAATTAAAAAATTTAACATTGTAGTTTTGGTTGTATATCAGATTTCTTCATTTTATTATCTTACACAATTAAGAGAAAAGAGGGCACAAAAGTGCCCTCTTTTCTCTTAATAATCTATTAATCGATTATTGGTTTCCGCCTTCTAACCACCAAGTCTCAGGAAAACCATTTCCTGATGTTTGTGCGTGGTATGAAAATGGAAGTGGATTCGGAACGTTTCTAACGTTCTTTTTGATTATAGCTGTGTATGTAGGTTTGTTCATCACTGTTGTGATTGGGTTTACATTTTCACAGTTAAGTTCTACAACCTTTTGAAGGTTTTCTGCATACTTTGTAGCGTCGCTTACAGCTTCGTCATAAAGTGTTTGCCATTCACCTATCCATCCGTCAGCAATTATTCCATCCATATGCAAATCAGCAGCAAGAGGAGAAATATATCCTCCACCAGCAACCATACCAAGATGCGCTGGAGTTATAATTGCACCAGCTCTTCCAGAAGATTCCCAACTGTTAAGCATAGTTTCATTATTATTCTGTCTACCAGCCCATAGACTTCTCTCTTGAGCATCAAGCCTTCCGTCTATTCCTAGATGATTTTTCCACATCTCGATAACCATAGAGTCAATACCTTCGTAGTCTTCGAATGCTGCTACAGCAACGCTGTGTACTACAACAATTTTCTCACCACTAGGCATTAATCTCATGCCGTCAGCATCTTTTTTATCCAATCCGATAGAGTCTAATAAAGCATTAGCTGCATCAGGATTGAATTGAACATAGTCTTCTCCTATGTATTTTCCAGGGTTATTAGGGTCGTCCCATCCCATACATAGACCACCAATTTCTCCTAGTCCTAGGAAGAATACTTCGTTAATTTCATCTCTTTCAATACCCATTGATAGAGCTGCTCTGAAATCTTTATTAGTTAGGAAAGAACCAGTTTCGGCATCGCCAAACTCGCCTTCTCCCCATGACTCAGTAATGTATAGGTTTGCTATACCAGATTCAGGTTGTCTCCAGAATTGAATTCTGTAGTTACCTTTGTCAGAGTTCTCTTTGAATACAGCTAGTTTTGAAAGGTCAATGTGTCTACCTTGAACAGTGAATTCACCAGCAATAGCCTTTAAGTTAAGTACTTCTAGGTTTTCTGCTAGATCAAGAACAACTGCATCCATGTATGGAAGTTGTTGTCCATCTGTGTCAACTGCATAGTAGAAACAGTTTCTTTCTAGCTTCCATTGATCTGATGTAATTGCTTTTGTAACTTTCCAAGCTGTCATCATAGGTGAGTCAGGGTTAGCGTTAGCATGGTTTAAGAACAAGAAGTACTTAGCCCAGTTTTCGTAACCTGCAGCTTCTGCTATAGCATTAGCTTCTGCTTCACCAACAAAATCAGGATGGAAATCACTCAAGTAGTGTGAAGGTGCGTACAGTCCCAAACCAGCGTCACCTCTAGTGTGTGGTCCAGCAACAACAACAGAAGCTAAAAGAGTAATCAAAAGACCATAAGGTTCATTTGAGTTAATCTGTAAAGTTTCTTTATCTAGTGCTTTGAATGTAAGAAGTTCTCCGCCTGACTTCATCCATGATGGTGGAGTAGGAACAAGATCTTCATTTTGAACCATATGCTCGTACCAGAACATGATGTCATCTGTGTTGTAATCATCTCCGTCAGACCATTTTAAGCCTTTTCTAAGAGTTAAAGTAAACTCTGTAGCGGCGTCATTTGATGTCCAGCTTTCAGCAATGTTAGCTTGAACGTCTGTCATATTTGTTCCGAAGAACAAAATGTGGTCTTTCATAGGTCTTTCCATGTTTTGTCCATCAGCAGGACCTGTGAAAGCTCTGTACCATGTACCACCATATTCACCAATGCTTTCAGCAGGCGAAATAACAAGTGGGTTATCAGGCAGTCTATCTGCTAGAGCAGGAATTGTACCTGCTGCAGCTTGTGCTGCACACAAAGGAGATTCTGAAAATGAACTTGGCATTGTGTCTGAAAGACTTGGCCAAGAAACATCTCCTTCTCCTAAACCTGCAGACTGGTCATCACCAGTAGCTGCTTTTGAAGTTTTAGAAGTTTCTACAACTTTAGGTGCTTTAGCAGCTGGCTTTGCAGCAGCAGCTTTAGCAGCAGGTGCAGCCCCTGAGGCTTTAGCACTTGCAGCAGCAGCACTAGCATTAGTAGTGTTTGTTGCTTCTTCAACTTCTTCATCTGAACAAGCTATGGCTACTAATCCTACAACAAGAAGTAGAACCACAACTAATCCGTGACGGAATTTTCTTAACATACATATCCTCCGTAGTTATTATTTATTCCAAATTAATACAGGACCAAATGGTCCTAGTGAAAGTAATTATATACTAAATTTAATTTAAAATACCAAGAGGTAAACAATTAAATTAGAAAATAAGAAAAATTATACTAAAAGTTCAAAGAATTATATTCAAATAATAAATGGAAGTGGCATAAAAGTTAATTTATATTTACAATAAAAGTTTCAGAGGAATATATTAAAAATATGAATAGAATTCTAATAAATAAACTCAATAGATATAAAAGGATTGAAAGGAATAAAACTGGATCAGAACCTAGTAGATCAATCTTGATGGAAAAACTTTATCTTAATGGTAAGCAACTCGATAAACTAATTATCGAAGCAGAGGAATCACGTTCTCAAGGGTTTAGTAGAGAACCAGAAATATTTGAATTTTTAACTTACCTAAAAATTGAACGCTATAACGATAATGATGATGATTTAAGCTTGGTGAATGAAAATGTATATGAAGATGCATATAAAGAATTTCAGAAATACAAAAAACTGTTAGATGAAAAAATACCTAACCTAGATTTGACTAACGATGATTCTACAGAAGATATATTAGAAGTAGCTGGAACAATAAATCTTATTTTATTCACATCAAATGAGGAATTATACCTATCTAATAGAGATGGTGAAGATGAATATAAAAGTAAATACGAATCTCTAATGGAAATTGTCGGTCTTTTCAGAAATCAGTTTGAAGATATATTTATGAAAATCGGCATAGTATTTGAAGCTTGGGCATCTTTTTATGAACTGGAAACTACATATAATGAACAGGATATTATCAAAGAATATCAACTGCTAGATTTCAAGGAAATAGAAAGTATTTTGAAACTATTTCAAGATAATTAACTTTGGTTACACAATAATTGATTATGAAAAAAATTCGGATGGACGTGCTACCGCGAAAAAACAATAGCACTCTTAAAATTATATACCATATTGGATAGTTTTATTATTATTTTAACTATAGATTTCAAAGTGTTCAGATACTAACTAAGTATATAAAAGCATTTATTTAATTAGTTAATTAATTTAGTTAATGCTTCTACACCAATTTTACCTGCATGTGTAAATGCAATTTCCCCACTTGTTTCTGTAAATACCCAGGATGGGAAATAAGAAACCCCAAAATATTCTGCTAATGTACTCTGGTCATCATCATAAATCACAGGATATTTCCATCTTTCATTATAAAGCCAAGCGTCAGGTGGGTAATTAGCTTTGTTTGGATTAATATCAGTAACAATTAGAACTACATTTACACCTTTATCTAAAACATCATTATTCTCAATCCAATTTACAACTTCTGGGAGTTCTTCCTGACAAAATGGGCACCAATGAGCTACAAATAGGAAAATAGTTGGAGTGTTTTCTGGATATGTTACATAAATATTTTCTTCAGGAATTTTGAATTCTACTACTGGAGAATTCATCCCCCTAGAGTTATCAACTTTAGTTTGTGGATCAACTATTGAAATTTTTTCACCTGATATAGAAAAAACTGAGCTAAAGTTAGTTTCAATTTCTTCAGAACAAGAAATTGAAACCAAGGAAATTAAAATTAAAGGAATCAAAATTAAATGTTTAGTTTTTTTCAAAAGGAATTTTTTATTTTTCATAAGTAAATTTTATATCATAAATAGATATTTAATATTATTATAGTTCTATATATAAATTTCATAAAATTAAAAGGAGTTATAAATGGTTAACAATAATTATACAAAAGGAACAAATATTTCAGAAATCGATACTCCTTCAATAGTAGTTGACCTTGATATAGCTGAGGGTAATATAAATAAAATGCAAAATTTTGCAAATGAAAATAATGTATCTATGAGACCTCATTCAAAAACTAATAAAAGTCCTTTTTGGGCAAAAAAACAAATAGAAGCTGGAGCAATAGGAATTTGTTGTGCAAAATTAGGTGAAGCTGAAGTTATGGCTCAAGGAGGAATTCCTGAAATTTTAATATGTAACCAGATTGTTGGTAAAGAAAAAATTGAAAGATTAGTAAAAGTAAATAAAATTTCCAAGGTGATGGTTGCTGTAGATAATATTAAAAATGTACGAGATTTATCAGATGCATTTTCAAAAAAATCTCAGATTCTAAATGTAATAATTGAAGTTAATGTTGGTATGGATAGATGTGGGCTTGAATTAAATGAAGTAGTAGATTTTGCCAATAATATTAAGAATGCAAAAGGTCTTTCTTTTGAAGGTATTATGGGTTATGAAGGTCATACTGTTAATATAGATAATTACGAAGATAGAGTAAATGAAACCACTAAAGCAATGAATAAACTAATTGCTGCTAGAGATTTATTAGTAGAAAATGATATTCCAGTTAAGATAGTTTCTGCTTCTGGTACTGGAACGTATAATATTACATCTAAAATAAATGGAATAACAGAATTACAATGTGGATCTTATATTTTTATGGATGGAAATTACCTAACAATATTTGATGATTTTCAACCAGCGTTATCATTAATGTGTACTGTAGTTTCAAGAAGAGGAAATAGATTAGTTATTGATTGTGGCTTAAAATCTGTTTCTATGGATCAAGGTCTACCTCAAGTTATTTCCCCTAAAGGAATAACTTTGAAATTTTTATCTGAAGAACATTGTACTTGTATTATAGATGATGGAATAGATATAGATTTAGATGTTGGAGATAAGGTTTTTGTAAGACCGATGCACTCAGATACTACTATTAATTTACATGAAGACTATTTTGTGTATAGAGAAGATAAATTAGAAAGTTCTGTACCAATTTTAGGTAGAGGTAAATTCAAGTAAATGTTAGATTTTTTGATAAAAAAAATCTCTATCATTGACGGAACTGGTAAAAAAGCATTTATAGGTGATATAGGAATTAAAGATAATAAAATAATTACTAAAAATTTATCTGATTATAAATTTAAAGAAATTATAAATGGGGAAAATAAAATTATTTGCCCAGGATTTATAGATGTTCACTCTCATGATGACCTAAGTGTTATAAATGATAAAAAAATCTCACATAATGTCAATCAAGGTATAACAACAATGATTGTTGGTAATTGTGGGTTTGGTGTATCTCCTTATAAGTCAGCAAAAATTCAAATGTCATCTCTATATAATGTTGATGGAATAAAGAAAAGTTGGAATAACTTTGCTGAATATTTTAATATTCTAGAAAATGAACCTCCTTCAATAAATGTGGGTGTTTTAATAGGTCACCATACAATCAGAAGGCATTCTCTTGATATAGCAAATAAAACATCTCCCGCAAAAGAAGAACTAAGTACTATGATTTCTATAGTAGAAGAAGGGATGGAAGCTGGTTGTTTAGGTTTATCAACCGGATTAGTCTATGAACCTGGAAGAAATGCAAAAACCGAAGAAATAATTAGCTTAGCAAAACATATTAAAAAATATAATGGCGTCTATGTTTCTCATATGAGAAATGAAGCTGATAGATTATTTGATTCTATTGAAGAAACAGCAAATATAGGGCTGCAAGCTGAAGTTAAAGTTGAAATTTCACACCTAAAAACAGTAGGTAAAGATTTTTGGGGCAATTCAGTAAAAGCATTAGAAATGATTGAAAATTACTCTGATCAAGGATTAAATATACATGCAGATCAATATCCTTATACTGCGAGATCTACAATGTTAAAAGCTTTACTTATTAATGGAACATTTGATCAGAATAACCCTAGTAGTCCTATGGGAAAATCAGAAAGCAATGAAGTTTTATTATGCTCAGTTCCTGGTGATAAAACATTAGAAGGCAAGACATTAGAAGATATTCAGTATATATATGACTTGCCTACTGAGGAAACTGTTAAGAAACTTTTATCGGAAGTTTCAGATAAAATATTAGTAGCAGCTTTTGGAATGAATGAAAAAGACGTTCAAATAATAATGAAACACCCATTAGTAATGATAGGTACCGATGGAATTGATTTTGGATCTAAACCTCATCCAAGAGCTTGGGGTACATATCCTAGAATTTTAGAAGAATATGTTAAAAATAAGAATATAATAAGTATTGAGCAGGCAATTAATAAAATGACTCAAATGCCTGCTAAAAAATTCAATATTAAAAATAGAGGAGTAATTAAAGAAAATTATTTTGCTGATTTAGTAATAATTGATTTTAATAATATTAAAGATAACTCAACATTTACAAATCCAAAAAATCCTCCAAATGGGTTTGATTACATTTTTGTTAACGGTAAAAAAACTATAGAAAAAGGCAAGGAGCTAAATGTTTTTTCAGGAATGACTGTAAAAAACATTAAATAAAAAATGGAAAAAACAAATTTAAAAAAAAATATTAGGAAAATAACAAGTTGGGTAGTATATATATTTGCAGCTTACTTTTTATTTCAAATCTTAAAGTTAATATATATTTTAATTTTCCAAAATGGAGTTAATCCTTTATAGATTATTTTTTTTTCGATTTTTAGTAAAATTTATTTGAGCCTGTCTTTGCCTTGATTTTTCATTTTGAATATCACTTCTAATATTTATGCAATTTGGGCAGCTGACTCCTAGTTCAAAATAAATAGATTTTTTATCTTGACTATCAATAGGGTTTCTACAACCATGACATAATTCAAATTTACCTACTTTAGATTCGTAATCTAAAGAAACTCTATCATCAAAAACAAAGCACTCACCTTTCCATGATCCTTTTGATTTTTTTATAGTATTCAAGTAATTTATAATTCCACCTTTAAGCTGAAATACATTTTCAAAACCAATATCTTTCATATAAGATGAGGCTTTTTCACAACGAATACCCCCGGTACAATACATTGCTATTTTTTTATTCTTAAAGTTGATAAGCTCATTATCAACAAAATCTTTAAATTCTGTAAATGTTTCAGTATTTGGATCTGTTGAATTTGGAAACTTTCCTATAGCTGTTTCATAAAAATTTCTAACATCTATTAATTCAACATCTTTATTTTCAATAAATTCATCCCATTCTTCTGGTTCGATAAAATCACCAGTATTTGCTGCAAACTTACCTAAGTCTAGAAAACTAACTATTTCTGGTTGTATTTTTACTTTCAATCTTTTGAAAGGAGCCTTCTTTGAATATGAAATTTTTATATTTGCTTTGTAGCCTATTTCAGATAAAAAGACATTAATATAATCAATGTCATCTAAAGTTCCTGAAATAGTTCCATTTATTCCTTCTTCAGCCAAAATAATTGTTCCTTTAATATTAAGTTCTTTGCATTTAATAGATAATTTCTTTTGATTATCTTTAATTTTAAAAGAATCAAAAGTATTAAATTCGTAAAAACTTATTATTTTGTACATAGAAATATCTAATTTTATATTATAAAAATCTAAAATAATTATAAATCATAAAAGGAAATAAGACATGACTATCAATAAAGATAAACCAAATATAATAATAATATTTGCCGATGATCTAGGTTATGGAGATCTAGGTTGCTATGGATCAAAAATAAATAAAACTCCTACATTAGACAACATGGCAAAAGAGGGAAAAAAATTCTCAGATTTTTATGTTAGTTCACCTGTTTGCTCTCCTTCAAGAGCTTCACTATTAACTGGTTGCTATCCGCAAAGAATAAGTTTTGGGACATTTGATGGATTAAGAGTTTTATTCCCTGGTCAAGGAATTGGTCTAAGTACAGAAGAAAAAACCATTGCAACCACTCTTAAAGAATCAGGGTATAACACTAAAATTATAGGCAAATGGCATTGCGGTGATCAAGAAGAATTTCTACCAACAAATCATGGATTTGATTCTTACTTTGGGATTCCTTATAGCAATGATATGGGAATACAAAGTGGACAAGGAGCATGGCAAGACTATCCTAATGACTCAACTCTTGCCAAAACAACTGATTGGGATCGCCCTCCCCTACCACTTATTAGAGATAAAGAAGTTATTCAAGAACAACCAGATCAAAGGTCTATTGCAGAAAGATATACGGAAGATGCTGTTAAGTTCATAAGACACAACTCTGAAAATCCTTTCTTCCTTTATTTAGCTCATATGCAAGTACATTTACCATTATATGCAGCTGAAAAATTTGTAAATGAATCTGAAAATGGTGATTATGGAGCTTGTGTTGCAAGTATAGATTGGTCTACAAGTGTAATTTTTGATGAACTAAAAGAGTTAGGAATAGATGAAAATACAATTGTAATATTTGCAAGTGATAATGGTTCAAGATTACAAAACCAAGGTGGAAGTAATGGAGACCTAAGAGGAAGGAAAGGCCAAACATGGGAGGGAGGTCAAAGAGTCCCTTGTATAATTAGATGGCCCGGTAAGATAGAAGAAGGATCTAAATCAGATGGAATTGCCACAACAATGGATTTTTTACCTTCTATAACAAAATTAATTGAAGGTAAATTACCCTCAAATAAAATTGATGGAATAGAGATGTCAAATTTATTTTTTTCCAACGAAACCATTTCTAAAAGAGACTTGTTTTTTTATTATAACGAGGATGATCTTGAGGCTATTAGATATAAAAATTGGAAATTACATCTAAAAAAAGAAGGAGAAGAACTCAA
>Ga0209403_10006599_pt1 | contig 11707 bp, 11 predicted proteins | sample ArcticOcean_MG_C_8_FD_187440 | JGI IMG/M metagenome (GOLD analysis project Ga0209403, IMG submission 187440) | Marine microbial communities from western Arctic Ocean - ArcticOcean_MG_CB11_86 (SPAdes) (version 2) | ecosystem: Environmental > Aquatic > Marine > Oceanic | place: Arctic Ocean... | reverse complement strand
CGCTCCGCCATAAATTTGTTTTTCAAATCTGTATCCGCAATCCTTTGACGGGAATATCTGCTAGATTGACGTTCAAAGCAGATCGGGAGGGGCATGTGTCGGAACTGGCAATCGGAAACGTCAATATCGGCGGCGTGATGGAGTGGCAGGGGGTCTATCGCGATCCGCTGGAAATGTATCCGGATGCGACGCGCGCGGCCGTGGACAAACATCGCGGCTGGTTGGAACCGCACAGCCTTGATCCGGAGACCGGTAATCTGATCATGGCATTCCGCAGTTATCTGGTGCGGACCGAACGTTTGACCATTCTGATAGACACCTGTGTCGGCAACGATAAAGACCGACCGGACCGGCCTAACTGGCACCGCCAGAATTTTCCCTGGATGGACAATCTTCATGCTCACGGCGTGACGCCAGATGACATCGATATTGTCATGTGTACTCATCTTCATATCGATCACGTTGGATGGAACACGAAGCTTCAGAACGGTCGCTGGGTGCCGACCTTCCCCAATGCGAATTACCTGTTTCACAGTAAGGAATACGAGTATTGGGAACAGGAGCATAAAAATAAGGAATGGGCACGCGGCCCGTTCATTGACAGCGTGTTGCCTGTGGTTGAGGCGGGCAGGGCGACAATGGTCGCCGGCGATCATGAAATCGATGCTGGTTTGTGGCTCGAACATACACCGGGACACACGCCGGGGGCCGTCTGTCTGCATGTCGAAGACAGTGGCGAGCATGGCATTTTCTGCGGCGATCTGATGCATCATCCGCTGCAGGTGCCCGAACCTCAGTGGTCGAGCATTTTCTGCGAGGATCCCCATCAATCGCGCGAGACACGGATGGCGTTCGTCGACAAACATGCTGAGACTGAGACCATGGTGCTTCCCGCGCATTTCGGTGGTGTGGGTGGCGGTCATATCGTTGGTGGAGGGCCGGACGGTAAACCGAAGTTCCGCTTCGGCGGTTAACCGGAATGACGTAACAGGAGAGACCAATTGTCCGATATCGGTTTCATCGGCTTGGGGAACATGGGCGCGGCATTGGCACGACGCCTGCTTAAGCAGCATACCCTTCACGTTTGGGACCTGAACCCTGCGGCTACCGATGTGCTTGTTGCGGAAGGCGCCCAAGCGGCGGACGGGCCGGGCGGTGTTGGCGCATCCGGTGCGGAGCTCATCATCACATGTCTGCCGACATCGGCGCAGGTCGAGGAGGTAATTTTTGGCGCGAATGGTGTCGCTGATGCCCTCGGTGAGGGCGCGCTGATTGCCGACATGACCACAGGCGATCCGCTCGCAACGAAGGCAATGGCGGCGCGGCTGGCCGAATGTGGCATAAATTTGATCGATGCGCCGGTGTCGGGTGGTGTCGTCGGCGCGGAACAAGGGACGATCGCCATCATGATAGGCGCGCCGGAAGCGTTGTTCGAAAGGGTGAAACCGGCATTTGAATCGATAAGCCCGAACATATTTCATGCCGGGGAGACCGGTGCGGGGCACGCGATGAAACTGATCAACAACATGATCTCATCCTGCGTTCGCCTGGCAACTTTCGAAGGGCTCGCTCTCGCGACCAAGGCCGGGATCGAGCCGATGCGGTTCGCGGAAATCCTGTCGAAGGGATCGGGGCGAGGATATGTGGCCGATACGACGCTGCCCAACTACGTCATTCCCGGGCGCAAGGATCAGAATTTCGGCCTTGCCCTTATGCACAAGGATCTGACTCTTGCGACCAAACTGGGACAGGATATGGGGGCGCCGCTGATGACCGGTAATTATGCCCGTGAAGTATTCAGTTTTGCTCTTAATGAACTCGGGAAAGATGTTGATATTACACAGTTAATTAGAATATTTGAGCGCGCAGCAGGTGTCGATATATGTGCGGCTCAACAGGCCGTCGACCTTTAAATTCATAATTAATCAATTGTTCACATGCCGGGAGCGAGAATAGGATCATTGTAACAAACGGGGTAACAAACTGGCATCGCCATGTTTGGGCTATCGCGAAAAAAACGTGACCCGCGCGAGCGCCGGCGTCTTTACCGAATCCCGGAAAAGAGCGCTATGCTGGTGCTCGACGATGTCAGCTACGCGATTGCCGACTGGAGCATCGATGGGTTTCGGGCAATCGGCCACCGCGGCGGCCGTGAAGTCGGCGATTCCGCCCGCGCCCGCCTCGTTATTGTCTACAAAGGTAATCCAACGGGTTTTAATGCAAAGACGGTAATTCGACGGGCCGATGCAGAAAATCAGGGGATAGCCGGGGAGTTTGTCAGCATGTCCGCTTCAGCTCGCCAGGAAATTGCCCGGGTGTATCGTGAAAAGCTCGCCGTGTTGCAGGCGTCGGAAGGTGTGAAGGACGAGGTCGACGCCCAGGCAATCAGCCGCGCTCTTCGATTGCAGGGTCTGGAATAACGCTGACGATCACGTTCAGATCGCCGGGTGGGCCGCCGCCGAACCCTTCTATCCCGAAGCCGCGCAGGGTTATGATATCGCCGTCTTTCGTGCTTTGCGGGATATCGATTGCAACGGTCAGCCCCGTCATCGTCGTGATCAGCTTGCAGATGCCCTGATCCGCGTCCGATTGATTGACCTTCAGGCTCTCGGCGATGTCTTCGCCCTTCAGCCAGAGCGAGGTCGCGGCCGCGCCCTTGACGCGGCCCAGCCTGGTGCCGGCGACATCCCCGAACAGGTCGATCGTTCGTTCACCGGTTGTTTCATCGATCTCGAAATCGAACCACGTGCCGCCCTTTTGCCATGGCTGCGCACCGCCTCCACTGCCGGCATCGGGAACATTGCGATCGAATTCGGCACGTTTTCGGCGGTCGGCGAGCAGATTATAGGCTGCCGTGATTTCCTTGAACCGGTCCGCCGCGCTCTCATCGCCGGCATTCACGTCGGGATGGAGTTGTTTTGCAAGCGCCCGATAGGCGCGTTTGATCGTTTCGAGATCCGCGCCGCGCTCAATGCCGAGAAGATCGTACGGTGTCATCAGGAGAGTGTCGCGGCGGCGAAAGGTACGGTCAAGAACGAAGAGAATAAAAAGCGGCCGATAGGGAGGACACACCAGCACTTGTTGCGATTCGCCCCTAACCCGCTAGGATTAGCGTTGTGGCGTTACCCATGCCGCAGCGGTTCTACCCAAACCGCGCTGACAAAATCGCGCCTCGGCGTTTCGACCCACCTAACGCCGGGGCGCGTATTTTTTGGCCAGTCTTGGCCAGCACCAGTCCTGGCCTGCACCACAACGATTGATTTTTGGGAAATTTGGAAATCCGGCGAATTTCGGGCAAAAAAATGGCCTCAGCCGCCCCCGGCTTTCGGCCTGACCCCGTCCGAATGAACTCAAATGCCTCAGAACCGGCTCGTTCATCCCTGGTGGGCCCACCCACCCATGGTTGCGAGTTCCATCGCGCTGACAAATCAATACTGCACCCGGCCTCAAACCCGCTCAATTATTTATTTCGCCTTACCCACAGATCGCCATTTTTTCTAGGGAAAACCGGGGAATAATCACATACGCAGGCGTATGTCGCGAAGTTGGTGGTGTCGCGAAGTTGATGGGCGAATTTTTAGTCCACCGGCTGAAAAAATCCGGCTGCAGCGTATTGCTTCGGCCATTTGTGCTCATCGGCACCAAGAGTACGGGCTGCATGATGCGCGAAATAGGGATCGAATAACTGGCCCTTGGCCATGCAGCACAAATCGGCGCGTCCCTGGGCGATTACCTCGTTGATCTGTTCGGGCCCGCCGACATTGCCGACCGTCATGGTCGCTATGTCTGCTTCGTTGCGGACGCGTTCGCTGAACGGGGTCTGGAACAGCCCTTCGACGCGCGGGCGCGGATCGTCGGTGACGTTGCCGCTTGAGACATCGAGAATGTCGAGCCCTGCGGCTTTCATCATTTTCCCGATTTCAACCGCGTCGTCGACCTCGGTGCCGCCATCGACCCAGTCATAGGCGGAAATCCGCATGGAAACCGGCTTGTCGTCCGGCCAGTTCGCGCGGATCGCGTGAAAGACCTCCAGCGGGAACCGCATCCGGTTTTCCAGCGATCCGCCGTATTCGTCTGATCGCTTGTTCGACAGCGGCGAGATAAAGCTGGAAAGCAGGTATCCGTGGCCGCCGTGAATCTCGATCATGTCGAAGCCGGCCTCGTTGGCCCAGCGCGCACCCTGTGCAAACGCTTCGATCAGTCGCTCCATGTCGGCTCGGTTCATTTCGCGCGGGGTCTGGCTGTCGGGCGAAAACGGGATTGCAGACGGCGCGATAATTTCCCACGCCTTGTCCTCAGGCAACGGCCCGCCGCCACCGTCCCATGGCGTTGAACAGGATGCCTTGCGGCCTGCGTGAGCGAGCTGGACACCGATCTTGGCGTCGGAATGGTTATGAACGAAATCGACGACGCGTTTCCAGGCCGCGACGTGTTCGGGCTTGTACATACCGGCACAGCCGCTGGAAATCCGGCCTTCGGGGGAAATATCGGTCATTTCCGAGATCACCAGACCGGTGCCGCCCATCGCGCGGCTGCCGAGATGCACCACATGCCAGTCATTGGCGGTGCCGTCATCGGCCGAGTACTGGCACATGGGCGACATGACGAGACGGTTTTTAAGGGTCATTCCCCGCAGGGTAAACGGAGTGAACATCGGCGCTTCGGACATGGCAAAATTTCCTGATCGGTTGGGAGCGGGCAGGCGGGGCGCCCGTGTTTGGCATAAGACGTAATTGACAGAAGAATAGGCGTTCACGCAAATTCGTCCAGCTTATTACACTGTCTGTCCGCCATCACTGTCGTCTTGGCGTCGGCGGCGAATTAGCCTAGCATTCAGACTGCGGGCCGGGCATGGTCCCGACAATGCATAATCGGTTTTCAAGCAACAAACGAAATTCACACGGGATTTATTACAAAGAGGGAGCACTATCATGACGCGACTGATCGGACTTTCGAAAGCGACGACGGCATTTATCATTGGCGCGGGAATCGTCGCCGGCGCAGGATTTGCGCTCACCCCGTCAACGGCCGGAGCTGAAGCGGTCAAGATGAAGTTGCATACATGGGGTTCGCCGCGAAATCCGGAAACCAAGTGGATTTTCGAGGGGTTGAATAATGATTTTGGGCGGCATTCTGGCGGCACGCTCTCGTTTCAGACTTACTACGGTATGGCTCTCGGCGGAAAACCTCGCGACCTAATTTCGCAGGTCGAAAACGGCGTGGTCGATATGGCCTACACGCTGCCAGGATACCATGCAGGTCGATTCCCCATTCTTGAGGCGCTAGAACTTCCGTTTATCGCAACGACGGGTGAAGCGTTCAGTCAGGCGGCGTGGGATTGGCTGGAAAAATACGCCCACACTGAATTCAAGACTATCAAGGTTTTAACGCTGAACGCGATCGATGTCGGCGTACTGCACACCAGCAAAAAGCCTGTCCGCAAAATGGCCGATATAAAGGGCATGAAAATTCGCGTCGCCGGCCGGTATATCGGCATGGCGGTCCAGTCTCTTGGCGGTGTACCAGTCCAGATGCCGCTTCCGGCGGTCTATGAATCGCTGTCGCGCGGGCAAACCCAGGGCATGATGATCCCGTGGATGATCACGGTGCCGTTTAAGTTTGCCGAGGTAACAAAATTTCATACCAACATTCCGATCTATCATTCGCTGCTGCTCACTGCCATGAACATGAACACGTGGAACAAGCTCGATTCTCGCCAGAAGAAAGCCGTAAGCATGAGCACCGGAAAGTCGTTTGCCAAGGGTTACGGCGCACTTTGGGACAAGGCTGCGGCGCCGGGCATCAAGATGGCGCGCGACAAAGGAAACGAGTTAATCAAACTTTCAGCCGCCGAGGCAGGCCGCTGGCGTGGGGCCGCCAAGAGCACCCATCAGGCGTGGATCAAGGAGATGGACGCTAAGGGTAAAAATGGTAAGCAGATGTTTGCTGACCTGCTGGCTATGGTGAAGAAATACAGCAACTGATCGGCCAGTCGGTCACGTTCCCTGACTGAATTGGTGCTATGTAGTGTCTATATCTGAAAAGCAGATGGAGTCGGGGCGCCGAGAGGCGTCCCACTCCGGTCCGTTCGGCGCATGGCTGTTTGTGGTGTGCGAAGCGCTTGCGGTTTTCGGCGGCATTGCATTGCTTGTGGTCACCGCCTTTACGGTGGTCAGCGTGGTCGGCCGCACGGCGTTTGACTCACCGGTTCTCGGCGATCAGGAAATTGTAGAGATCGGTGTTGCCATCGCATTATTTAGCTTCATGCCCTATTGCCAGATGCGCGCGGCCAACGTGATTGTCGGCTTCTTTACTGCAGGGCTGAGCCTGCCGGCACGTGCATTTCTTGATGCTCTGATGAACTCTATTTTTTCGGCATGCATTGTTATCGTAACATGGCGGCTCGCCGTTGGCGGTCTTGGCGCGTTCAAAGCGGGGGATGCCAGTATGTTTTTGAGGCTTCCCCAATGGTGGGGCTATGGCGCCGCTTTTGTCGCCTGCCTGTTCTGGACGCTCGCCTGCCTTTATTCGGTTGTACGCAGCGTGGGCGATATGCGCGGCGCGGCGAAAGAGGAGGGCGCGTGAGCGGGTTTGAAATGGGGCTGCTGCTGTTTGTGGTCACGCTTGCCGTGATCGCCCTGCGAATGCCGGTGGGGCTTGCCATGTTCTTCGTCGGTGGTGTGGGTTATGTCCTGCTGGTGGGTTGGGCGCCGCTGATCAATACCCTCAACAATTCGACCTATAGCCGGTTTTCGAGCTACACGCTTTCTGTCGTGCCGTTGTTTCTTCTGATGGGGCAGTTCGCCACCAAAGCAGGGATCAACCGGGCGCTGTTTCGCGCAGCCAGCGCTTGGTTCGGCCATTTGCGCGGCGGGCTTGCCATCGCGTCAGTTGGCGGCTGCGCCATGTTTGGTGCAATCTGCGGTTCGTCTCTCGCAACCGCCGCCACCATGTCGCAGGTGGCATTGCCGGAGATGCGGCGTTACGGCTATTCGAATTCACTTTCCACGGGAACCCTGGCGGCGGGTGGCACGCTCGGAATCTTGATTCCACCGTCCGTAATCCTGGTGATCTACGCGGTCTATACCGAACAGTCGATCGGCCATCTTTTCCTTGCCGCTATCGTACCCGGCATCATCGCGACAATCGGCTACATGATTGTGGTCGGCATATATGTTCGCGTGTCGCCCGAATCCGGCCCGGCGGTGGCACGCGCGACGTTCCGCGAACGGTTCGCCAGTCTGCAGGAAATCTGGCCGGTGGTCCTGGTTTTCGCACTGGTGGTTGGTGGTATATATCTCGGCTGGTTTTCGCCGACGGAGGGCGGCGCCATCGGCGCGGCGGCAGTCGGTGTCATCGCCTGGGCAATCGGTGGCATGCGCTGGCGCGAGCTCCGCGCCTGTCTAATTGAGACCGCGGAAACCACTGCGTTGATCTTTCTGATTTTGTTGGGGGCGGAGATATTCAACGCATTCCTCGCTCTCTCTCAGATGCCGCAGGAACTGGGCGCGGTGGTCGGCGCGCTCGATGCGCCGCCGATGCTGATTATCATTGCGATGCTGGTGATATACATCGTACTTGGCTGCGTGATGGATTCGCTTGCCATGGTACTGCTGACGATGCCGGTCTTCTTTCCGATTATTTTGTCGCTGGATCTCGGTATGACCGCGGATCAGAAAGCTGTGTGGTTCGGCATCGTTGCGTTGATGGCCGTCGAAATGGGGATGATCACGCCGCCCTTCGGGCTCAACATCTTCGTCATCAACGCCATGGCGCCGGATGTGCCGATGACCGAGACCTTCAAGGGCGTGTTGCCCTTTGTCGCCAGCGATATCATGCGGGTCGGCATTATCCTGCTGTTTCCGGCGACGACGCTCTACCTGCCGGGCATGCTTTAACGCTTCGTGTTTCCAGGGGCGGAGTCCGTCTGGTTTCAAGGCTGAACCCATCTATAGCGTGGCTGGTCAGATTGGTTTGTCCTCACTGGTTGCCCATGCGTCCTGCATGAATATGTTCGATGGCAAATGTTCGTCAAGTACCTTGCGCGCCGCTTCGGGCCCCGCGACGGGTAGATCACCGGTTTCGAGGACGCCGATCTGTTTGAGCGCCGAACCCTGATCCCAGTAGATATGCTCGTGACACAGCTTGTCGCCGCGGAATTTCACGATCAGCAGGGTTGCGAGTTCGACCATTTTTCCGGTCGGTGCGATTCCTGGAAAATAGCGGTCCAGCATCTGGTCGTGGCGAAATCGTACGACCAGTTCGATCGCAACGCGGTCCGGGCCGGGGGTCACCGACACCGTGGTGCTGAAGCGTTCGCGCGAATTCTGTTCAACGAAATGGTATTTGTAGAACCGCTTGAGCATGTCGTGGCCGACGCCGCCGGCGAGGGTCGCCACATGATTTACATAGGGATCGTCGATCATGGTCGCCATGGTTGCATCGACATCGCGGGTTTCGAATTCGTGCCGGATATGTTCGGCAAATAACGCCTCGTAATCGTAGTGCGGCCCGACGATCCGGCGGATCGGCTCCAGCGTGCGCGTATGGGCGAGGCTGTCGAGCCGGGAATCGAACCTGGGGTCTCCGGGGAACGCAAAGCCCGGTGCGGCGTCGGGCCAGGCATAAACCCGAGACCCGTTCGCCGGATTAATTTTGGTTCGCAGGGCGTCTGCTGCCGTCGCTGCGGCCGGCGTGTTCTTTGTGCCGAATTGCAGCACGACCGGGCAGGGCAGTGCGGCGAGCATATCCGCCTGCGCCGTCAGTCCGGGCGCATCGAAGGCGACAATGGCGGCGAATTCGGACGCTGCCCCGATCACGGCCACCGCCCCGTCGCCGTGGACGACGCAGACCGGCTCGCCCGTCGCTTCCGCCTGGCTGGTTAGCGTTTTTGCCGCGGTTCGAACGGCACCGGTGTCGAATGTTCCTCCGAGCGCCAGGACGGTATAGCCCTCGTCGGCGAAAAGAGCGGCGCGGGCGGCCAGATTCTCGTCCGGCGTATTGACATCGCACAACAGGAGCAAACCCGGTCCCGATCCGCTGTGATGTGTGTCAACAAGGCCCGGCATGGCACCGCCGGCAAACTCGATGCTGATCGGTCGCCCTGAATTTCTCGCCATATTCCGTTCCTCCTGGCATGAGAGCACGATAATGCCTGAACTTCTACACGTCTTGCACGCCTTTTGGATCCGGAAGAAATCCACCTGGGGGTATATTGTTTTAGGGTAATGTGGGCTCTTGGAAAAACGGTGGCCACTGGAGAGAAACGAACTCTCGGCCGCCCCTGTTGTACCCTCCAGGGTTGACACAAGGGTGAAGGCCGCTCCCCTACTAAACCGTGGCCGGATATATCTCAAGTACCGTTACGGGGTCCGTTATCCAACGGTATTGTCGGCTTATGATCCGCTCGGGTAATCTTCCATTCCATAAGGGTGGCGCCCACGATCCGCATAGAGGGAAATTGAGATGACAGCATACGACGTTTTCATCGTCGGCAGTGTGCCGTTGCCCGACGCCGAGACTACCTTCACAACGCTCAGCAAGTCGCTCGGACCCTATTTGTATAGCATTCCCGATGGTGAGACCGGTGCCAGGATCAACTGGATTCGGTTCCTCGAACAGGTTTTTGCGGAGAACCCGGCCTTCGAGCAGACTGATGAAGAGTTCCGCACGCATGGCAACGCCAGACCGATGCGGCGATACCGGCTCCGAGATGGCGTCGGCGCTGAAGATATAAGATTGGATAACCTACTCTATGCCGATTGCGCCATTGAGTCCTGGGTGATCTTTTCCCGGCTCAAAGACGCAGGCACTATTCCTGCCCATTGCCGCTTTCAGGTCGATATTTCCCCCGGCCATTCGCCCTGTCGCGCTTTCATCGCCGATGACGACCAGGCCGTGGTGGAGCCGCTGTTCGACGAGGGCCTCAAGCGCGAGATCGCCCGCATTACAGCGGCGATACCGCACGACCAGCTCGCCATCCAGTTCGATGTCGCGTCGGCAGTGTTTTTTAATCTCGAAAGCGGCCTGCCGACCCGCTATGGCGAGACCACGGCCGAGATGCATGATGCGTTCGCGGCACAGATGATCACGCTGGGCGATTGCGTGCCCACGGACGTCGATCTGATCTATCACCTCTGCTACGGCGACGATAGGCACCAGCACTCGATCCAGCCGGCCGACATGTCGCACCTTGTCACCGTCGCCAATAACGTCTCGGCCGGTCTCTCCCGGCCGATCCGGCTGTTTCACATGCCCGTGCCGCGCGACCGGTCCGACGATGCCTATTTCGAACCGCTCAACCAGCTCAAGCTGGCGCCCGAAACCCGCGTCAGCCTCGGTCTGGTGCATTTCACCGACGGCGTCGATGGCACGCGCACGCGGATTGCCACCGCAAAGAAATATATGCCGGACTTCATGATCGCCACGGAATGCGGATTCGGCCGGCGCGATCCGGAGACTCTGCAGGAATTATTGAGCATTCACGCGACCGTCGCCGAGAACGGGTAGGGCGGCGTTAGACGTGTTCTTCGGCAATAAAGGCGGGCGGCAATAAAGGCCGGCACTTTACGGGGGCGGGGGTCCCTGGGCTCTGGCCGGGGTAGCTGGCGCTTGGTGCGCGATGAACATCCCCAGGAATCTTGTGCGGGTCGTATGTGGGTCTACCGTAGCCGCATGTCCGCTATGGGTCAAAAGCGGACGCTCTGAACGTAGCCCAGATATTTCCGCTCTGACCCTGAAAGCGGACATATCTCGCTCGCGCCAGATATGTCCGCTAATAGCCAAAAACTGTCGCCTCCAGTTCTATTCGGATACGACCTGGATTTTTTGACTGCGCTCGTCCAGATCTTCCTGAGTATCCAGTGCGTTAAAGCTGGGAACCACACCCTTTACCATGTGGCGCAGATTTTCGTGACCGTCCGGATCTTCCGATAACATTGCCCGCATGTAGCACAAAAGCGGAAAGTCATGGATAGCAAGCTGAAGTGCCGGCTCCTTGGAAGTGCAAACATGAGCGTGGTTAGACCAGGCGGGCGAAGTTGTGACATCGCCTGCTTTCCAATACTGGCGATGTTCTTCTCGGTCTATATTATCGTCATCGAGAACGGTGTAGCCCTCACCTTCCACCCAATAATATAACGCAACGTAGTTATGGCGGTGAAAATCAAGCCGCTCTCCGGGCAGAATTGGTTGAAACGAAATACTTATGGTGGGAGATGCTCCTGCTGAACCTTCCAGGTCCTTATTTACAAGTGTCACGCCGCGACGCTGATCTGAGTGCCTGCGGTTCTCCTTGGTGTAACTGCTCATGGCCTTTTTTATATCTGCACCAGCCCATTTTGCCGGGCGGGTATCTGGCTGCAGAAGCTTCCCGACGAATGAGTCTATGTCTACGATTTCACACCAATCAAATCCGTCTTTATTGGTCCAATCCACGATTACCTCCTTTTGTTTACACATTTAATTGGGCGCCATTTCGAGCGCCGGATCAACACAAAAATAGCGTCTGCTTTGTAATCAGGGGGTCAGGGGTTCGAATCCTCTAGCCGGCACCAATCTTTTCAACGGCTTAGCTGGAAACGGTTAAGCTCTTCTAACTTCTTGGGTTACAAGTGGGTTACAAAGGTGCAAGGTTAAACGACATAATCAGGAAGTCTGGGTCCCTTTGCCCCTACCCCGATTAGGCCCTAAGGGACCCGACTATGCG
>Ga0209403_10006597_pt1 | contig 11710 bp, 11 predicted proteins | sample ArcticOcean_MG_C_8_FD_187440 | JGI IMG/M metagenome (GOLD analysis project Ga0209403, IMG submission 187440) | Marine microbial communities from western Arctic Ocean - ArcticOcean_MG_CB11_86 (SPAdes) (version 2) | ecosystem: Environmental > Aquatic > Marine > Oceanic | place: Arctic Ocean... | reverse complement strand
CCGGATAGTCCCAGCCTGTTTCTATCATGAAATGATTATAATTGCCCATTTTTGCAGGGTGATACCCCCCCACTGATTCTATTTGAAATGCAGACCATCTATTTTCACGCTCCAGATTCCCTAACGGTAAAATTCTAAATTTTGAACTGTCCGATTGCAAAAATCTGATAATACTATCTTCCTTTAAATAGGCATGTAAAAATTCTTCCTTCTTCAAAGTGGATGTTCGATATGATTCAGGGGTTGGCTCAATTATCATTTTATCCACAATTCCCACATCAATTATGGCTATGAGGGTAATAATTCCTATTCCCAAAAATTCACTAAACCATTTTCGAGAGATTGCATATAGGCTTCCCATTCCCAGTAACAACAAAACCCCTATTCTATATGTATCCACAGACATTAAGTCAGCTCTCATTGTGTTTAATACAGGATGTGATCGTTTCCCAAATTCAGCAAAAGAATCAAATGAAATATTTAATAAAACGAGGAGGGAAAATAATAATCCGCCCAAAATAAAAAACTGCTTCAAATTATAATTACCATTTTCAAATTTCTTCAGTAGATCATTAAGTCCTAATGCGGCCAATACTACTGCATTACATTGGAGTAATACTAAAATCATGACTGGCACGCGAAATTTATTAAAGTATGGAAAATAGGAATAGAAAAATTGATAAAATGGTTTAAGGTGGTGTCCAAACGACAATAATAAGGTAAAAGTTGATGCGGTAATTAGAAATATTCTAAAACGGTCTTTGTATGTAAACATCCCATAAATGGCAAATAATAAAACTAAAATACCCATGTAATTGGGGTAATCGGTGAATGGCATATTTCCCCAATAGGTAGCACCCCCAAATCCATAATAAGATGGATTAATAAAAGTAAGGATCTCTCCCATACTAAATGACCATTTGGTGGCATATTCTAATCCTGTACCCCCACCCCCGCCTGCACCTCGAATAGAAAATGGGGTGTATGATGTCGCAGGAAGGTATATCCACATTGACATGCCAATGGCTAATACAAAGGCCGGAATCACAAAGATCAAAAGTTCAGGTTTGCCTTTATTTTTATCTATATAATGGAATATAATATTCATGGCGATGTAAAGGCCAACTAACATCCATGTATAATAGGCAATCTGGACATGGGCGCGCTGTAATTGTAAACCCATTAATAATGCTACAATCCCCATATTAGATAAATTGGGGGTATCCTTTAATCTAATAACTGCCCATATTACCCACGGGATAAATGCGGTAGTCATCATCTGACTCCCATGGCCATGCACAATCATGGTGACCAAATAGGGCATCATCATGTAAGTAACCCCACCGAAAAAGGCGATTGAATCTCTAACCTTCAAATATCTCAGGAGGAAAATCATTCCAAACGCGGCAAAAATAAAATGGCCAATAAACTCCCAAAACTGAGGGATTCCTACTGACATGAGCACCTTCATTGCCAAATGAGGTAAATAATATTCTGATATATTTTGGAATGAATGAACTGATGGCATCCCACTAAAAATCCATGGCATCCACAAAGGATACTCATCAAATTCATGAATCGCATTCTCAATCCCCAGCCGAACAGCTTTGGGGGAGAGTGAATCTCCGCCTTGAAATAAAGAGTCCTCAAACAGTACTTTGTTAAATAATACACAACATATTAGTACAAGGGGAGCAAGAAGGATGACCCATTTTTGAATATTTTTATTCATGAATAATTTTGCCTTTTCTGTACAATTTCATTTTAATTTGAAGGTAAAAATACAGCTATTCAGTGAGAAGAATAAAAATAGATTCGTACCGATGTGGTTTTATTTGAAAATTCGTGATGTCTTCGTCCCTAAATTTAATGGATGTCAGAACATAAAATAATCCTCTACGGGGCATTCGACCGCTACAATTATGGTGATATTCTTATTCCAATTATCTTGAGCAAATATCTTCGAAATAATGGTTTTGGGAGCATTGAGTATTGTAGTATAAAAAATGCAGATTTATCCCCATTTGGGGGGTTCAAATGTACCCCATTAGTTCCACAGCATATTCCTAACAATAGCACCATCATTGTGGCAGGTGGAGAAGTGCTCAATGTAGATTGGACATCTATTACCAGTTATTTTATGGGCTGGTTTGGCAATCGCTGTATTCGGGTAGCACGTTTAGTTCTCCCTCGAGGGTGGATAAATTTTCTCTGTATTAAAATCATGAATGGGCAATTTAAATACCCCTATTTAATCGAAAAATCAAACCTCCAAAATAATATTCGGGTCATCTATAATGGCGTAGGCGGGGTCTCCATGAAAGTTTCAGATAATACGATTAAATCTACATTATTAGATGCAGATTTAGTGAGTGTTAGGGATGCCAATGCAAGCCATGTTTTAGAATCTAAATGGAAAATTAATAATACGCTCACCCCAGATATTGCCAACGCCGTTTCAAAATTTTACCCTAAGGATGAATTACTTGAATCCACAAGCCAGAAAACAAATTCATTCATTTCTGAAAATCAAAAAAAATATTTTTGTTTTCAGATGGCTCAACAATATACTAATGGTAAGTTATCAACGATTATTGATTCACTTTCCAAAATTTTAGCAGGTGGAACATCTATCGCCCTTCTTCCACTTGGAATTGTGAGTGGGCATGAAGATCATAACCTTTTGGAAGAAATTTATCAAGGCCTCTCATCAGAAAATGTGTTTATTTTACGGGACATCCACTTAATTGACAGTATTAGTTTAATTGCCCACTCTAGCGTTTTCACAGGCACTAGCCTCCATGGAAATATTACCGCAATGTCGTATGCAGTGCCCCACTTTCCCCTAAATCAAGATGTTGCTAAACTAACCAACTATATAGAAAAATGGGATATTCCAAATGTTAAACCATGTCCAGATTATTCTCAAATCCATGAATTTTATGAGATGTCCACTAAAATGGATGAAGCGTTGCTAATAACGAATACAAATAGGTTGATTGCACACATCGACGAAAATGTAGGTGAGATTTGTAGAATTATTTCTTCAGAGCCTTAATTGAGTAAAAGATACTTAAGAAAAATATTCGGATAAGGTAAAGGGGGTAGCCAATTAGCAATTCATAGGTAGAACAATGTTTGCTCATCAATTTTTTAATTGACTGTAACTTTCGCCTCAATTTAATCATACTAAATTCACCACCAATGGATGCAGATACTTTATGATATATTTTTGCTTCTGGGACAAATATTGAATCAATGCCCATGGCTTTACCTCGTAGACATAAATCTACATCTTCAGCATACATATTAAAATCTTCATCAAAACCACCTAGTGTTTTCAATGATTGTAATGATGCCAAAATACAGCATCCTGTTACAAACCCGGTATGGCAAATCTCTGAGAATTGACCTTTATTCTCTTGTCGTAAGCCGGCATGTGCCAACTGCCCCACAGGTAAATTAACCTTTCCACCTGCATACCAAATTTTATTTGGGCTATCTAAATAGTGAATTATCGGGCAAAACAAATGCTCAGAACCATGCAAACTAACACCACTCACAAGCTGATCTAACAAATCAGGTTCAACTATGGTATCATTATTTAAAATTAAAACAAGCTCTGATTCGGAGTTTTCTAAATACTTAAATGCCAAATTATATGCTGGACCAAAACCATAATTTTTGTCTAACGCTAGAACATCCACTGAGGGATAATTGGTATGAATTTTTGCAATAGAATCATCTGAGGAAGCGTTGTCAATGACCATGGTAGAAAAATTATCATAAGTGAGTTTTTCAATGGATGCTAAACATTGCCTGATCAGTGTAGAGCCATTCCAATTTAGTATGAGTACTTTTATATGGAGGTTCATATTTGAGCATAAAGGGATTCAACCCCTTCGATGAAATTAGACCATGTGAATTTAGATTTAATAGCATCCATTCCATCAGACATCATTGAAAAATCACCATTAATTAATCCATTTGCTAAACAATGGGCTAATTCAGCTGGATCATTGACTTTAACAATTTCTCCCGATACCCCTTTTTCTACATACTCAGGCAACCCACCTACATTGGTCACCACCACTGGGACATTAAAACTATATGCAATTTGTACGATGCCACTCTGTGATGCAGAATGATATGGCAGAGCGATCACATCAGATGCGGAAAAATAGGTGGATACTTCCGAATCAGGAACAAATCTATTCTCCCATGTAAACACATCACCCACTTCCAATGCAGTTATAAGGGAATTATATTTTTCAGAAGTTTGGTATGATTCTCCAACGGCAAGAACATGAAAGTCATCCATCTGTTCTTTAAGCAACTTTGTTGCCTTAATAAGCACATCTAGACCTTTATAATCTCGTACTATTCCAAAATATAAAATCAAATGTTTGCTCGTAATATTATGCTTTTGTCGGGCGGAAATTTTATTAATGCGGGGACCATAATTATCATAAATTGGATGAAAGCGTTTCTCAACTGTGGTATTGGGTATCAAATTTTTTAGTTCATTTTTCACACCATCGGATTGAACGAGAAATCCATCAAGTAGATTAAACAGTCGCATGGTGAGCCACTTGTCAATAATACTAGATTCGTGCGGAATGATATTATCACAAAGGGCAATTTGTTTAATTTCAGGTGAAATTTTACAGATTGACTTGGCAATACTTCCCATTGAAAGTCCAAAGAATGGATTCCAAAATCGATAGATTACTAAATCAGGGGCGTATTCAATAATTTGTCGCGCAGTAATTTTCCATGAACCAGGGCCAATTGAATCAATGGTGCGGTTACTTTTAAATGAAGAGAATTCTCCATTATTGAAAAATTGAGTCTTTCCTGGAAATAAAAAATCTGGATATTGACGATTAAAATTGAACACCTGTACAGAATGTGATTCTGAAAGATGTTGAGAAAGTATAGCCGAATGAGTAGAAATTCCCCCTCTATATGGTGGGGTAACACTGACCAAGACGATCTTCATTATTGTTGTTTCTTGTACTTTCTGAGTACGATACTCTCATTACGATGTGCTGTTTTAGTAATCAGCTCGCCAATGAGTCCCATAGAAAAAAACTGGATTCCCACTATGAGTAATAATATCCCCAGAAAGAAAATCGGTCTATTCCCAATCCATACACCATTAAACCAGCCCACCGTTAAATAAACGTTAATTGCAAGTCCTGAAGAAAGTAGTACCAGTCCAATACTTCCAAAAAAATGAAGTGGACGAGAAAGATATTTACCTAAAAACATGACCGTAAGTAAATCATAAAATCCATGGAAAATTCTTGAGCCACCATATTTGGTAACGCCAAACTGTCGAGAGCGATGATTCACCGAAATCTCAGTGACCGAAAACCCCTTTTGGGCAGCAAGAGCAGGCGTATAGCGATGCATACCACCATAGAGGTCTAGCGCTTTCACCACTTTGTGCTGATAGGCTTTTAGACCACAATTAAAATCATGAATCTTTACATCGGTCACATATCGCATGACCGCATTAAATAATTTAGATGGCCACCTTTTTGTAATTGGATCTTGTCGATCCACTTTCCAGCCAGAAACTACATCCCAACCTTCATTAATTTTATTAACTAAATTTGAAATTTCAGCAGGGTCATCTTGCAGATCTGCATCCATTGTTATTATAATGTCACCTGTAGCCACTTTAAAACCCTCATTTAGGGCATCGGCCTTACCAAAATTGCTATATAGGTCAATCAATGTGACGGTTGAATCTTGTTCTACTAATGTAGAAATTTTATAAAGAGATGTGTCGTAGCTACCATCATTTATAAAAATAATTTCATGTGTGGGAAAATTTGTCAACGCAGTTTTAACCTCACTATAAAGAGATGAAATTGATTCATCTTCATTATATACTGGTATTACAATACTCACACTTTGCTTAATCATTTAATTGTTCCAATTTTGCCTTTAGCTTTTCATTCCCCGGATTTAGAATTACTGATTTATTGAAAATATCTTGCGCTTTTTTAATATTTCCCATTTTCAAATATACATCTCCCAGATGTTCTAAAATGACAGAATTTTCACCTCCATTTTCAATACTACTTTGTAAATGTTTGAGCGCCAAACTTGATTCACCCATCTTAAAATATATCCACCCCAATGTATCCATAATCATAGAATTGGTAGGTTCCAAACCAATTGCCTTCTCTGCTAAACTGAGGGCAAACTGAAGGTCTTGAGAAGTGGATGATTCTCTTTCTGAAATGATATAAGCATAATCGTTCATATCCATAGCATTATGTAAATCGGAGGCTAAAATCATAACGAACAAACTATCTGAAGTATCATACTGATTCAAATTTTCATAGATGAGTGCCATGGAATGCCATATAATTGTGGATTCTGGTTGTAACTTGAGGGCTAATTCAAACTCTATTAACGCATCATCATGCTGAGCGATTTGTTTATAAGATGAACCTAAGTAAAATAATATTGAGAAATTTTCAGGAAATTTCTGTTTAGCCAGAAGTAATATTGAAATGGCATCTGATATTTGCTCATTTCGTAATAAAGATAGTGCATGAGATTCAAAACCCAAACTTTCTTCAGGATAAATATCCATCATCGATTTACTTAAACTAATCTCATTTTGTATTTCATTCAAATTTGAATAACAAATTAATAAGGCTCTCATAATTTCAAAATTAGTTAATCCACCATCATTCACATGCTCAAAATTTAATTTAGCATCTTGGTAATTACCCATTTTCATGAAAATATCACCTGTCAAAAGGAATGGGGCATCAGACTCAAATACTTGTTTTAAGTTATCTAAATGGGAAATTGCATCCTGAAATTCTTCTAATGAATATGCAATTTGTGATAAAATTTCAAGTAAGGTTACTTCATCTTGGGTAGTCGACTCAATGCTCAATATTTCACGATATACTACATGAATAGTCCCTGTAGCATTGCCGATTTCAATCATTCGTTTTAAAAGGGATTCATCTCGATCAGACGCATATATTTTCCCATATATTTGAACTAGTTCTACCCAGTTTTCATTCGTGTAATGGATTTGGGCTTTTTCATATAATAGTTGAGAATTTTGGGGATGCATAATTAATAATTGATCTAAAAAATTATTGGCTTTATCTATTTGTCCAATTTGCTTATAAAGACTAACAATCTCGAATCCTAATGCATCGTCTTGATTTAAATCATATGCTAATATGTAATTTTTTAAAGCATTTGGGTAATCATTCTGATTTTGATATACATCACCAATGGCAATGTAAATAGTGGGTGATTTTGGATAAAGTTTTAGCGATTTATGTAGATTTTCTAAAGCAACTATTTCGTTTTCTTCCATCAAGGCTATTTCACCTTCAATGAAAAAATGCATAGCCTCTCCCAGGGTTGAACCGAAAAGCACTTGAACAGAAATAATCATTAAAATTGATTTTAAGAAAATCATACGGATAAAAAAATAGGAGGGGGACACCCTCCTATTTAAAAATATTATTATTATTATTTATTTAGATATAAGCTCTTTAACAAGATTGTCTGCGCTTTTACCCTCTGGAACTCTAACCATTTCAGTAGAAAATCGAAGTGAACCGGTTACTGAAGATGCAGAAGCTCTTACCACTTTTATCATATCTTTTACATTTTTCTTGGCGCCTGTTTTATCACCAAAAGATTGTTTCTTTGCCATAATAATTCCTTGTTTAAAAATTTACAAAATACGACCTAAATCGTAGTAGGTAATTTATAACTATTAAGCTGGTAAAACTAAAATTAATCTATTTAGAACCACCCACCAATCGAATGGGCATATTATACTGACTTTCATGATCTTCATTTTCAGATGAATCTTGGTCCGCTATAAATCCATTTTGATTATTCAATGTGATTTGTGAATTTTGGTTTGATTGCCCACTCTTCGTTGATATTTTATCTAAATCAACGATGGGGACTGAATCTTCCGTAACTAATAAATAAGATGCACCCACAACCAAAACTATCGCGGCTGCAAGGCCTATTGCAGAGACATAATCAAATCCAAAGAATTGGTTCATTTTTAACATCGAACGGTTTTCATAAGATTCAATTTTAACATTTAATTTATTTAAAAAATCTACGGAAGTTTTCATTTTACCCATGTTAGGCATTTCTTTCAACATGGAGATAATATCATCCAACTTCTCTGTACATAGAATACAATCTGATTTATGGGTCATAAATCCTTTTCTCAAACCCATTTTTAACTCGCCATCAATATATTCTGAAATATGGTTTTCAAACTCGTAACAATTCATCAATTTATGGTTGTTCTCCTTTTTTTCTTAACAATTCTTGTAATTTTAATCGACCACGATTAATGCGTGATTTCACTGTTCCCAACGGAACATCCATGATCTTACTTATCTCATCATATGAAAGTTCCTGAATATCTCGCAAAATTATCATGGTTCTAAAATCTGCCGACAAATCAGCCAATGCTTTTTTAATTTTCTTTTGAATATTATCAGCCGAATGAATTTCACTTGGGCCATCATCTGTAGCTTGAATAATAAATTCTCGATCATCTCGACTCAATGAAGATACAGAATATGTTTTACGACGCTTAAGCTTTCGAAGTTCGGTACGAGCTAAATTCCCTGCAATAGTGTATAACCATGTAGAAAACTTAGCAATTTCACGGTATGAATTTTTGTGAGTATAAAGCTTCATAAAAGTATCTTGGACTAAATCTTCAGCCTTATCAATATCATGGACGAATCCATGTACAAAATGAATCAATCGATCTTTGTATCGCAGCACAATTTGATTAAATGACCGCACATCTCCATCTTGAAATTGTTTAATCAACACCTCATCTGATATTTCATAATCAGACATATATCCCCTCACAAATATTTATTATTACCGGTTCAATTAATGAAAGTGGGCTTAATGAAGTTGATTTAGTTAACATATCTGACTTCCTCAAAACTAATAATGCGCTTTCAATCTCAGGTTGATCAAAATTTCGACTATATTTATTAAGATTACCTGAAATAATTTTATTTAATCCTGTATAACCTGTTGTTTGTCTCACACCCATTGAATACCATAATAACTGCTGAAATAAATTAGTGAAATTTATTATCAACTGTGGAATTCCAGTCCCATTTTCAATTAACGATTTCACAATGGGAATTGATTTTTCTGTATCTTTACTTCCAATAGCATCTTGTAATTGCCAAATATGATATTCTCGCACAGCTGACAATTGCGTTTCTATAATATTATCATCAATTACGGTTTCCGTTCCCACCATCAATGTTATTTTTTCAATCTCATTGACCACATGAGCAATTGAATCTCCATATAAGTCAATGAGATTTGAAATTGTTCCGTCATTAATTTTATACTTTTTACTTTTTACAATAAAGCGTACCCACTCTTTCATTTTGGATGGAAATGGTACGCGCACATCCACTGAAATTGTGTTTGACTTTAATAATTTTTGAAGTGCATTTCGATCATCATAATCTTCTGAAATTAGCACTAAACATGTGTCCGGATTGGGATTTTTTAAATAGTCCACCAACTCTTTTCTGGCATTCAGCGATAATTTTTTGATTTGTCGAACCACTAATAATTCTCTCTCACTAAAAAGTGAGAACGCAGATAAGTCCGCCAAGAGTTGGTCTTGCTTATCATCATCTAATGAAATATGTTTTTTAGTACCGGAATCACCTAAAAAGTATGTGTTTAATTCTTGGATAAAAAAGTCTTGAAGAAAAGATTCATTCCCAAATAGACTATAAGCTGGCGAAATCTCATTGGAATGGATCCGCTTGATAAGTTGACCAATCGATGGAGATCCTTTAGCCATTTAACTTCCCACTCCCATAAGTATACATATTAGACCTGCAAAAATGCAATAGTATGAAAACTTCCAAAAATGTTGATTCAAAATTAAATTAATTAACCAGTGAATAACCACATAACCTGAAATAAATGCAGATAAAAATCCCAGAAAAAGTGGGCAAATTAGAAGAGGCATTTCACTCACATCTCTCAGCTGTAATATACCCGCCCCCAATAATACAGGAATAGCCATAAAAAATGAAAATTTCGCTGCAGTAGCTCGATGGATTCCCAAAAATAAAGCCAATGAAATGGTCATTCCTGAACGAGATATACCTGGGAGCATGGCAAAAACTTGTGCGCATCCTACTAATATTGCAATTTTCAATGTGATGGATTTTGTAGATTCAGAAGAATATTTAGTCATTAATAATACACATCCTGTAATCAAAAGCATATAGGGTACAAATTTGGCTAAAAATAAAGATTCTAACTGCGTTTTAAAAAATAAGCCCACCACCATGGCAGGGATTGTTGCAACCGCCACCATAAACATATAATGCAAACTTTCTGAATCTCTCTTATAAATGCCATGAAACAAATCAGAAATATCATGACGATAGTACAATAGAATTGAAAGTAGGGTCCCTAAATGGAATACAACTTCTAGAAAGATGCCTGAATTTTCAATGCCCAAAAAATGTTGTCCCAACACCAAATGTCCTGAACTACTTATAGGTAAGAACTCAGTGAGCCCTTGGATGATACCTAATAAAATTGAATTAATTGAATCCATTTTTTACTCCCAGGAACGAATACATTCGCCCTGCATTTTCACCATCTCGTCTATAACTACAACAGTCTTCATTTTCAAATGTACAAATATTAGACATATGAATATTATTTTCAGTAATTTGATATTTTAATAATTGTAATCTGACTTGAGCATGTAAATTGGCAAAATATTTTTTATTTTTCCCCGTCACCACACAATTTTTATCAAATTTGGCTGCAACCTCTCCCCCCACTTCGAAACAATGCTTACAAATCGAAGGGCCTAATAGAACTTGAATATTTTCAACTATTGACTGATGGTTGACCATAAGCTCAATTGCATTACATGCGATGCCACCAATCACACCTCTCCAACCAGCGTGGACTAAACCACGTAAACCGATAGCCACATCATATAAAAAAATGGGGATGCAATCTGCCGTTTGGAGTGATAAAACAATATTGGGATTATCTGTAATAAGTCCATCACAATTTTCAAATTCACCAGATGAATTTACAAATAATACATTTGTAGAATGTATTTGTTGGGGGATGGCAAGTGACTCTTTATTATATCCAAGGTTTTCAGCAGTATCATTCCGAGAACTCAAAGAATTCTCGGTACTCATCATTGCTGAAATATCACTACTCATTATATGATCAAAATGGAAAATTTCTTTCGTGGGCATGAGTGAAATTTAGAAGGATTATGGTGGTTTTGGTCTAGATTAATAATAATAATATTTAGATCATACTACAATCACGAATAATAGCTGTAATGTTTCGGTCATCAAATATCCATTATAACATTAACCATCAACACGATATCAAGAATATTAATTACCTCATCACCATTCATATCTGAACATTCATTACAATTATCTGAAAGGATACAATTTACAGTTGATACGATGTCAAGGATATTGAGGATGTTGTCATTGTTGATGTCACCATTAGTTTCTGAACATCCAAAACATTCTGAGATGTCTTGGTATCCTATGTCTTCTTCAGTTAGACAATCTGGGTAGGGTGGACAGAGTTGGTTGGTTGAAATGTTGAAAGTATTAGAATTATTCCAATT
>Ga0209403_10006596_pt1 | contig 11710 bp, 10 predicted proteins | sample ArcticOcean_MG_C_8_FD_187440 | JGI IMG/M metagenome (GOLD analysis project Ga0209403, IMG submission 187440) | Marine microbial communities from western Arctic Ocean - ArcticOcean_MG_CB11_86 (SPAdes) (version 2) | ecosystem: Environmental > Aquatic > Marine > Oceanic | place: Arctic Ocean... | reverse complement strand
AAGGCGCATCCGGACCGGTTCAAAGGCATGGCGCTCATCAACCCGCAACGGATAGATGCCGTTGATCAACTCGATTCGCTGGTTTCTGACCAGGGCTATCGAGGCGTCCGGTTCAACCCGGCGATGTGGGTGTATGGCGTGATTGAGCACTTGAACCTTAGTCCTGCAGAACGGACTGAGCACTTCAAAACGTGCGCCGAGTGCCAGGTCCAACATCTGAACGATGACGCCGGTAAGGCGATCTACGAGAAGGCGGGTGATCTGGGCGTACCGGTGGGATTTATGGTTTCGCCCTCGTACTTTGACCAGATAGAGGACCTTCTTACCGAACTCCCCGGAACGCCAGCCATCATCGATCATTTCGGTGGCTGTAAAGTCGCAGGCGGAGCGCCCGGGTCGAACCCTGACTTTGACGCATTACTTGCCCTTGCGAGACACCCGCAGCTTCGGATCAAGGTTTCCGGCTTTGTGGGTCCAAGCGATCAGGTGATGCCGCACGAGGACACGTGGCCCATGGTCAATGCCCTGATCGGATCATTCGGCGCTGATCGGTTGATGTGGGGGACCGACTTCCCGTGGATACAGAGCCACGGTGGGTATGTAGAAGGAACTCGGATCATCGACCAGATCCCTGATATCACAGACGGGGATCGAGAGATGATCCTGGGAGGCACCGCAAAGTCGCTGTTTGGCGACTGGAGCTAGACCGGATACGCCCCGATAGACCAATCAGTAACCGACCTGAAACAGAGGAACGGTGATATGACGACGATGGAACGATCAACGCTGGCAAAAGCACCACAGACGATCGCAGCGATGGCCCAGGCTGCCAGGGCGCTGGCAACTGAAATAGGTAGCGACAACCGGCTTCAGTTCGAGTTCGGGAACGAACAGCGTTTTGAGTGGGACTACCGGCCTCACGTACGAGCGGGTGTGCCGCTGATGGACATGAGCGGCAGCGGCCGTAAGGCGGCAATTCGACTGATAGAAGTTAGCGTCGGCGCTCGGGGCAGCGAGAAAGCAGCATCGATCATGGCGCTGGAAAATACGCTGTCAGACCACGAGGCGCTTGACGGCACAGGAGTCGCCGGACGGCCACGTGACCCTTCTCGCTACTACTTCGTGATCTACGGCAATCCGGGCGGAAACGACCCCTGGGGCTGGCAGGTGGACGGCCACCACGTATCGCTCAACTACACGATTGTCGATAACGAGTACGTCGCCGTCACGCCGACGTTCTTCGGATCGAACCCGGCAAAATCGCTTCACGGTGCCAACGCCGGATTCCGCGCTCTTCCGGAAGAAGAGGATGTTGCACGAGACCTTTTACTCGCTTTGACCGACGATCAACGGAAGATTGCGCTTCCAGACTCTATTGCGCCGTCCGACATCACCACCGACAGCGCCGCTCGTATAACTCCCGGCGACCCGATCGGCATAAGCCTTTCTGCGTTGGACGACCCGCAGCGAGACAAGCTTGTCGGTCTGATCCACGTTTATGTGGACCGGATGACGGATGAGATAGCTGCTAACCAGTGGAAGCGGATCGAGGGTGATGGCCTGGACACGGTCCAGTTCGCCTGGAAGGGCGGAGTTAACGTGGGCGACCCGCACTACTACACCGTTCAGGGCCCTCGATTCTTGATCGAGTACGACAACACTCAGAACAACGCGAACCACATCCACTCCGTCTGGCGTGACTACGTCAGCGACTGGGGTGACGACATGCTAGGACGGCATTATTCGAACGCCAACTCCGACCACGGGCACGATCACTAATCGCCCTCCATCTCTGATGCTCAGAGAGTTCTCGTAATTAAAAACAGGGCCACCCGGCGAATGGGTGGCCCTGTTTTACTTGATGGGGTGTATTTGGTTAGATAACTATCGTTGCGACACCGAGAGCGCAGAACCCCACGCCAGTCCCCGTGCGTGCTGTCAATCGCTCCTTGAAGAAGGCGACGGCAAGCAGGATGGCAAAGATCGGGGCGGTGCTCTCAAGCATGGCGACGATGCCGGCGTGGGCGTACCTGATGCCGACCGTGTATCCAATTAGTGCCAGCCCACCGAATGTGGCGCTTGCGGTCAGCAGTTTTCGGTTCGTGGCGTCCAGGTGGAGAAGTTCGAATTTCTGCTCCCGAGTCGCCCATACGACGTACGCAAGGGCGGGGAACATGTACCCGACCGTGGAACCAGCAATCGGGTCCACGTTTTCGATAGCGAAGTCGAATCCAATTAGCCCTGCGGCCCACATAAGACCGGCGAGAAGTACCGTTGGTGTGGCCGCGAGCGTGGAACCGGGAACGGCTGTAGTCGGCCCCTCGTGAGAGCCGCCACGCGTCATGTAGACACCAAACAAGATCGCCATCGCCCCGGCGATTGTTACCTGTGTAACCGGGTCTCCGATGAAGACCCAGCCGGCTAGCAGCGTGAATAGGACAAACAGGCCGCTGGCAACTGTGAAAGCCTTACCCGGGTCCAGGTGGGTGAAAGAACGGACCAGGAAGATGTCCCCAACGATAACGAAGGTGCCGGAAAGACCAAGCAGCATGACCTGCGTCGGACTAATGGCCGTGAGTTCGCCAAGGCGGCCCAGAGCTATTAAAAGGACAACGCCAACAAGCACTGCGACCCATGCATGCATGGCCACGATGGTCCCCGGACGAATACGTCCTATCATCGGCTTGGCCAGCACCGTCGCAATCGCCCATAAAAAAGCGCTGCCCAGCACCAAAGTTTCGCCCACCGGCGTTGCCCCCGTTTTGATTGCTCAGCCTGTGGGTCGGGAGTACCTGATGGCGCAGAACGCCCTCAGGTGTCATGTCTCGCGGTTAAAACCTTGGACATGCCCCGACCGGACCGGAGCGCCCCCCAGCGCTATCAGTCCAAGCCCCCCAGGAAAGATATTTACTGTCTTTAAATATGCGACAAAGGGGGGGCGGAACACCAAGTGAAACCACAACGCGTTATGTGTCATTTTGCGACGAGTCTTACGAACGAAACCCGGATTAGGTGCGCGAAGTGACCACCGGTACCGTGTAGGGGGGTAGTACCCAGCACTTTCGGAGATCAAATCGTGGACATGGGCGACGCCACGATCTTTGAACCAACCCGGAACGCAAAAGGGGTGAGGGCTCTACGCCGCTCACCCCCTGGATCAACACTGGATCAACTCTCAGATATTTGTTCCGGTCCGGTCATCAGGAGTAAATGGCGTGGTCCGTTGTGTGGGCGTTGATGTAGTCCCAGTCCAACGGAACTCCTAGTCCCGGACCGTCCGGCACGGTTACTTTTCCGTTCTTGTCGATGGCGGTGAGGTTGTCGACGTACCCGTTCTGGTAGACCGGAGGCTTCATGCCGGGATGTACCGGATGTAGCAGCCCCATCTCGTAAAAGTTGGAGTTGCGCATTGCTGCCATAGTCTGTCGTCGGTCAGGCCCCGCCACATGTACTTCAAGGTCCAGACCAAGACCCTCTGTGGCGTGAGCAAGCTTCATGACGCCTGTGATACCGCCGTCGTAGTCCGGGTCGCCTCGCACAAAGTCGGTCCCGCCGGACAGGACGAAGTCCACGTGCTGTTCAAGGCCACGGATGTGCTCCGTCTGGAGGATCGGCGTGCTGATGATCTCCCGCAGCTTCTTGTGTGCGAAAGCGGAAACCCCGCTGTCCCGGAATGGGTCTTCGTACCAGTAATAGCCCCACTCGTCGCAGACCTTGCCCACCTTTACGGCGTCACCAAAGGTCTCGTATGTGCATACCGGGTCAAGCATCAGGTCCATCTTCCCGGACATTCTCTTGCCTACCGCTGCAACCATCTCGATCTGCTTTTTTAGCGGCTGGCCCATCCAGGGGTGAATCTTAAAGGCCGGGTATCCAAGCTCAAAACACTGCTCTGCGAAGTCAGCCATAGCCTCCGCACTGGACAGGCCGCCGGGGTCGAAGTCCGAGATATAGGTGCTGGCATAGCAAGGCAATTCAGTCCGGTACGTGCCGAGTAGTTGGTGTACGGGAACATCCAGAAACTTTCCGGCGAAGTCCCAGAGTGCGATGTCGATCTGGGATCGTCCCATGCTGGCCTGTTGTCGGAGCGCCTGCTTGAAATCGTTGTAGAACAACTCACGGTTCAGGGCGTTCTTGCCGATCAACAACCTGGCCAACCCCGGTATCGCAGCGTACTCGACCGCGTTGCCGCCGAAGTACTCGCCGGTGATGCCGACGTCCGTGTTGATGCGCAGGACGTGGGCCTTCTTCGTAATAGAGGAACCCTTCTCGTAAATCGGAATCCCGATAATTGGCTCCGTCGTTATGTCAGCGATTTCGAACTCTATCTCGTTGACTTCGACGCTGGTCACGATTGGTGATTTCGCCATCTCTGTTCGCCTCCAGATCGCATGAATAATTGGCGTCCGTACTCCCTGTAATGTCCGGAATGGTTAGATCGACCGGATAGGAACTGGGGTAGCGGGCGGCGCTAGGGTACTCTTACGGTGACCGTTTTATATACAAGGCCAAACGATTCAGAGGCCCGGTAGATGCGCACATTGCGCTCGCCGGGCCCTTTATTTACCTTCCATATATCAATCTCATGAGCCCGTAATCCTGGGGAGTATCGACACGACAGCCGTTCCTGAACATCATGACGTCATCGTTATCGGAGGTGGGGTTGCCGGTCTTGGCGCCGCCTCACTGCTTGCTGGCTGGCGACCAAGGCTTGAAGGGCCAGTCCCGGAACCGCTGGGGCATCCGTCACTCGCACCCTTTGTTGAAGCAGCTCGTGACGACCTTATGTCCATGGACATGGTGGGTGTCTCGGAGATCCCGGTCAGCCCGTATGACACGTTTCGTCTGCTCCACCATCCACAACGGGATTACAAGGGATTGGACAGTTATCCAATGCGCTGGGAGCGGCGTACCGAGCTTGACTGGGCCTTGTTCACAGATGAGCGACCGGGTGGCTTGTGGAACGGGGTGTCCCGGAATCAGTTGACGTTATCTCCGGCTCACTGGATGGAGTTATCAGCATACCCGGTGGCCAACTTTTATGCCGATAGCGGCCTTGAGCGAGACCCGAACGACCTCATCGTGAAACAGGACCTAGTGGCCTACTATCACGCCGTCCCGGATAAGCTGGGCTTGTCATCTCGGATCAACGAGGGTTGGACGGTGACATCGTTAACGCCCACATCACCCAGAACACCCAGAGATGGCACCGACGGCCCAACATTCGATCTGAGTGCAACTCGCACCTCTGATGGCGAGGTCCGGGCCTTAACGGCGGACTTTGTTGTCTACGCGGTCGGCCCGCGCACCGTGAAACGACGGCTCGAAGTACCGGGCGAGTTCGAGCAACCCTATGTCACTCACCATTACGACCACTGGGACGACTACCCCGGGGCGCGAGTGCTGGTCGTCGGAGGTGGGAGGTCGGCTGACTGGGCGGCGACGGAGTTGCACGACGCTGGTCGCGATGTGACCTACGTGATGCGCCAACCGCAGGAGCGTCACCAGACTCTGATCGATAACAGTCAGTATCTGCCGTACTACGTCCGTCTAAAGTCGATCCTTGAAGAGGAAGACCGGTCCATCGATGCCCGATATGAAACTCGCATCACGTCGTTCGGCGCTGGCGGCCTGGTGGGTTTGGCATCATCAGAGGGCGAAGAGACGCTGGAGTTCGATCACGTGATTGTAGAGATCGGCGCTCAGCCAGATTTCGGGCTGCTGAAGCCGTGGGGCGAACTGAGTCTGTTTGAAGGACGAGACGAATATCGACTACAGGTGCCGCAGTTGAAGGTGCACCCACATAGCTTTGAGTCGATGGACGTTCCCGGCATGTACCCGGCGGGCTACCTTGCCGAGAACCTGGGTATATCCGTGCTGGGCATGCACGCGACCTGCTTCCCGATAGTCGCCGACATCGAGCGCAAGATCGCCGCCAGAGGCTAGAACCTGAGGTCGGACGGCGAGTTTAGTCTCCGGCCGCTACAGGAGATCCGTCGATATCGGGGTCACCGGCCGTCGCATCAGTCATCGCTTCGTCCCAGTCCGGTATGAGAATCCGTTTTGTGGATTCAAGGACTACGATCGATGCTGCGCCGAGCAGGCTGAAGACCGCGGATAGTACGATCGCCGTGTTGTAAGAGCCGGTCAGGTCATAGGTGACACCGGCTAACGCCGCTCCAAGGGCCATGCCGAGGCCGGCACCTGCGAGCTGCCAACCGAAGGTCGAGTTCTGGGGAACTTGTCCGAAGTACTGTCGGTTCACGACCGAAAAGATCGATCCCTCGCCGCCGTAGCCGATGCCAAATGCAAAGGCGAACACGTAGAAGGCGAGCACGGTGTCGGCGTTCAGAAGCAGAAGCACGGTCACGCCCTGCAGAAGGTACGAGACGAACATCACGCCCTTGCTGCCTATGCGGTCACTCAACAGCGGCGTGCCGAAACGCGTGAACAGGCTCACGGCGGACAGGGTGCTAAGAACACCGGCGGCTGTGGTCGCTGAGAGCCCCTGTGACGTGGCGTAGGGCACGATCATTACGAGGATGACGGCGTGCCCGACACAACCCAAGAAATGGATGTTTATCAGATTCCAGAATGCGTTAGTGTGCCTGATGTGACGTTGGAACTCTTTTGCCTTGCCGACAAAAATCTTCCCGGATGTGATCTGGGGAGCATCGCCCTGAATCCAGCCGTAAGGCTTTGAACCTCGGTCAGCCGGAGAGTTCCTGAACATCACAATCAGTATCAACATAATGATCGTTCCGACCACTCCGGTGATCTGGAATGTGCCTTTCCAGTCAGCAGATACGATCAGGAAAGCCATCACCTGCACCATGATCGCCGGGCCAAGCCCCCAGGAGATCATGACAATCCCGGAGCCCAGCCCCAGGTGTCGGCGGAACCACATGGCGACGGCGGGCATCGCTGGGATCAAGAACAAGGCCTGCGCCGCGCCGAGCGCAAGTCCGTACCAGAGGTACAAGTGCCACAGTTCGCTAATGAGCGATGTACCTATCATCCCGACGAAGAAGAGCGCCGTCCCCGCAAGCATCGCCGTTCGCGCTCCGTATCGAACACCTACGTATCCAGCTACTGGAGAGAAAAGAGCCGTTACGACTGTGCTCGCGGAGTAGACGAGAGATATCTCGCCCGGTGTCCATCCGAACCCCTCAACAAGCGGGTCGATGAATACGCCGAACGCCATGCGCATGGAGCTACCGACCATCTGTGCGACGGCGGCGACAATTACGATCACCCACGCGTAGTGCTTCCACGTGTGTCTGAAGTAGGCCACGGGGGCCATCTGGTCGACCGCAGTCGGTGGTCCTGGGCTAAGTTCAGAGCTACCGTTGCCCGTGTCGCCGTTATAAGTACTCAGGTCAGTCTCCCGTGCGGGTGTCCGGCAGGATGATAATGCCGGATCGGTCGAGATTATTTAATGGAAGGGGCAAAGGAAAAGAAAAGAACTCTCGACCCCGGTCGTCTCGCCACTCGCTAGCGCTGCGGCGTGGGCGTCAGGCGTGGTTCTGGAGTTGTCGATTGATCTTAGTGATCGGGCATCAACGTTTGCTGATACCGCCCATGCGCCGAAATATATGGTCAACACCAACGCCGACACGACCGACGAAAGCAGCATAGAAGGGCCGAGCCTGATCGGCAATGAGATTCGTCGGAGTGCGGGCGTCATGATTTTGCGTCGTTAACTCAAGAAGTCATGAAGATTATTCAATAATCTTGAGAAGGTTAACTCTTACCCGGTGCGATGCACAGAAGAGTTAAGGTTCGTATTGCGCCGGAAAGTGACACTACTCAAGCATCGCAATTCGGTGAGCGACTATCCATTCCTCATCCAGCTCGCAACCAAGTCCCGGGCTCTCAGGCGCATCAAGGGTCATCCGGTCATTCAAGCCGTAATGGTCAACCAGTCCAAACTGGTGCGCTTCCGCCGGCATCCACCATTCGTAGAAGTCGCAGTTGCCGATGGAGCATATGACGTGCAAGTTTGCGGCATTGAGCGATGAGTTGCCGGCCGTACCGATCTCGCAGTTCAGACCGAAGGCCTCAGCCATTCCGGCGATCTTCTTCATGCCGGTTATGCCATGCTTTCTTGCTGTGGCTCGCAAAATGCGCGGCGCGCCCAGCCGGATGTAGTGGGCTGGCTCTCGGAAAAGGTAGCCGGCGAGGTCGCTCATTGCCAGCGGAGTATCCAGCCTTCTGGAAAGCTCGACGATGGCGTCAAAGTCATCCCACGGCACCGGATCCTCGAACCAGTGGAAGCCGTTGGCGTCCAGCGCTCGACCTATCGTGAGCGCCTTCCGGAAGTCGTAGTTGTTGTTGGGATCGAACATGAGAGTCATGTCATCGCCAACTCCCGCGCGGACCGCATCGACCATCTTCACGGCGTCTTTTGTCGACAGCATCCCCGGGTGGATCTTGTAGGCCCGGAACCCGCGTCCAGCTATGCCCAGGCCTTCCTTCACCCAGCCGTCGGGCGACTCATGACGCGGCGGATAAGTGGCGTAAACCTCGGTCTCCTTCTTGGCCGCACCAAGCAATCGGAATACGGGCATACCTGCCGCTTTTCCGGCTAGATCCCACAGGGCCACGTCCACCGGCGCCCATGCAGGGAGAGTAACGCCCTTTCGTGCTCCCAGGAGACCGAGCCGGTTCCAAAGCCATTCCCTCACGCTGGCGTCTTTTCCAATCAACTCTGGCTTCAAGGTTTTCAAAATCGGATCGAACAGACTCGCTCCGCCGCTGCGGAAGTCGCCGACAAAGCTCTGACCCTCGATACCCTGATCGGTTTTGATGCGCAGGACACCCTGCGAAACCTCGCCCCCGAAACGTCCAAGATCTGATTCAAGACCGGTGCCGCTGACATCCCGGGTTATGACGTCGATGGTGATATCGGTGATCTTCAAGATTGGTTCCTCTGTAGTTATGGCTGAGTCTGGAAATTGTCCGGGGCAGCGGAAGACGGCACCGGATGCTAACCTGCGGACTCATTCAAGGGGGCAGTAATGCCAGACAATAGACAACATAACGATTCACCGAGTCGTGAGCCCTGTGATGGGCCAGATCGCACTGGCGCTAATACCGCGGGCGATGTAGGGCGAAACGTGGCCGACTTGGGCGCAGATGTCACCGGACTTGGCGCGGGACTGCTGGGAGAACTGGCGGGCGCGCTCGATGGCCTTGTGGGAGGGTTGACCGGGGACAAGCCCTCACCCGGCTCAACTCGTCGGACGAAGATCCATTCATGGGAGCTACCGGCCCTGAGTGAAGATGACGACGATGATTCAGAAACAACGGACGAGTACGGCGAAGATTACGACCGCATCCACTAGCTGGCGGCTGCCGGATACGGCGACGGCCCGAAGATTTCAATATTTCATGCCATCTAATAGCGGAAACGCCTCGGACACCCCAGATGCCCAAGACATCCCGGCGATGGCGACGGCGGCGCTAGCGCGCTTTGGCGATCGACTCGATGCGCAGCAAACAGAGTTGCTTATCAAGACGGCGAGACAGCTTGAAAGTGCGGCGGAGGACCTACGCGAGTGGGAGCTATCAAATGGCGATGAGCCGGACACGTCTTTCAAGGCGATTGAAGGGCAGGACTCCTGATGGCTTATGATCCGTTGTTGGGCCTCTCTATCGGCGAACTCGGCGCAAAGATACGCTCTGGAGAAACCTCCCCAACGGCGCTTGCTCGCGCCGCTATGGACGCGCTGGACTCGGATGGGCGCAAATTAAATGCCGTAGCAGCGATTATGGAAGATCGTGCCATGCGACAGGCAGAGCGAGCCGAGGCCGAACTGGAAGTCGGGCACGATCGCGGCCCGTTGCACGGTATCCCGTGGGGAGCGAAAGATCTTCTCGCTGCGGTCGGCGCGCCAACCACCTGGGGCGCAACGCCGTTCAAGGAGCAGGTGTTCGACTTCGACGCCACGGCCGTAAAGAAACTTGAGCAGGCGGGTGCGGTTCTGGTTGCGAAGCTGGCGATGGTCGAACTTGCTGGCGGTATGGGATACGAGGAGCTGGATGCTGCGTGGACCGGGCCGGGCCTAAATCCCTGGGATCACGACTCATGGGCAGGTGGTTCATCGTCGGGATCAGGCGCGGTGGTGGCGGCTCGATTACTACCGTTTGCGATCGGTTCAGAAACGTTTGGTTCCATAGTCACACCTGCGTCTTACTGCGGAATCTCCGGCCTGCGTCCGACTTATGGCCGCGTCAGCCGGTACGGCGCGATGGCCCTGTCGTGGACGCTGGACAAGCTCGGGCCTCTTGCACGAAGCGCCGATGACTGTGGGTTGGTGCTCGACGCAATCGCCGGTCCGGACAAGAACGATCCGACATCGGCTCAGCGCACGTTCCAGTACCCGTCGCAAAAAATGAGACGTGACGGATTTCGGTTTGCAATACCCGCTGGCTGGGACGAGGGCACCGAGCCGGAGGTTGTGGACAACATCAACGAGTCGCTGGACACCCTTCGACAGATCGGAACCGTCGAAGAGGTAACGCTGCCGGACATGCCCTCAGGGCAGGCGGCAAGGATCATCATCGCCGCCGAGGGCGCATCTGCCTTTGAGGACATCATCGAAGACGGTCGGGTGATGCAACTTCAAGCGCCAAGCTGTCGGGTGAAGCCACACGTTCACGCAATGATCCCGGCGCGGGACTACCTGCGGGCGATGCGCGTTCGTCGACACGTCTCGGTTGCGTACGACCGCATAACCGCCGAGTACGACGCCATAGTCGGACCAACAACCGGCAACGTATCGCCCTTACTGACGAAGGGGCTAGATAGGTCATCTCGGCCGACCACATCGGGACCAATAGGAGCGTCGGGCAACCTGGCCGGACTACCAGCGATAGCCGTTCCCAACGGCTTCGGAGACCGCGGCATGCCTACGTCACTTCAGTTCACTGGACGTGCGTGGACAGAATCACGCCTGCTGACGATCGCAGCGGAATACCAGGCCCGGACAAAGCACCACAAAGCAACGCCGGTCGTGTGATCTCCCTCTCCCATGCACTCAAGAAAAACGTGACATAGTTCTGGCGAACGGCGGGCCGCACAGTTCTTCAAATGCGCGAGTGGGACCCTCTTCGGAACTCGCAACAAAAGCGATCAACGGGCCGCATTGGAATAGGGTAATTCGAGAGCCCAGTCTGCGATGTTTGGCCCACGACACTCGGCGTTCACCGTAATATCGTCGGCAATATTACTAGCCGTCAATTCGCCTTCAAACGGATACAGATCAAATCGTTGACCACAGGCAGAAGCAGCGCCCCCCTGATATCAAAACTATTGAGTGAAGATTCATAGTCGGTCAGGCAATTTTCAATTGACGAAGTCAGACCAGTAAATCGCGGGTTAAGGCCACGTCCGACCAAGAACGAGATGACTTGGTCCACTGTCGGGTCGAGTCCGATAGGCGTCGACGTCGGAACAGGGGTGCGAGTTGGTTTGGCGGATTCGACGGCTGTGGTACTTGTGACGGAGGTGATTGAAAACGGAATCCACGTTTGGGTTTTAGCGAATGGTGGACCGCAAAGCTCCTCGAATGCGTCTGCCAGGCCTTTCTCTGTTGACTGTACAAACGCGATCACCGAATTGCACTGAAAATACGGAAGTTCGACTACCCAGTCGGGACCATGGCCGCAATCATTCGGTATCCCGCGGCTGGCGGCACTTGCGGCC
>Ga0209403_10006595_pt1 | contig 11710 bp, 14 predicted proteins | sample ArcticOcean_MG_C_8_FD_187440 | JGI IMG/M metagenome (GOLD analysis project Ga0209403, IMG submission 187440) | Marine microbial communities from western Arctic Ocean - ArcticOcean_MG_CB11_86 (SPAdes) (version 2) | ecosystem: Environmental > Aquatic > Marine > Oceanic | place: Arctic Ocean... | reverse complement strand
TTATTTGCCTATTCAATATTATATCTATTTATGATTTTTACATTTATTCTAGTAGATGAAATTATATAAAATTTTAAAAATAGTATTAAATAAAAAAAATATCTAAAAATATTTGCTATTATATTTTTATTAATTATTTTAACATTCTTGGTTAATGTTTACGTAAAAAAATTTAAAAAAAATATAGTTAAGACAGAAGAGCCTATAATTATAAATTTGCTTACCAGCGTCCACCCAAGTTTACCTTGGCGATTTAAAGCTATAAATCCAAAAATTATTGTTAAACCTGGTGAAGTAGTAACAGTTGAATATATTGTGGAAAACTTAGAAAACAAAGAAACAACTGGCATCGCAACATTTGCTTATTTCCCAAATCAATTTGGATCTTACATTAGAAAATTAAATTGTTTTTGCTATGATGCACAAACCTTAAAAGCAAAGCAACAAGACAAGTATTCTGTAGTGTTATTAATTGACCCTGAGGTGACAAAAGATAGCAAGACAAAAAATATTAAAGAAGTTACTATACAATTCAATTTTTTTGATTATAACGAATATAAAGAGAGCAAAACTTAATAATGATTACACAAACTTTAATATTTAAAGCAAATACATTAAATTATCTTTGCGCAGTTTGTGTAAGCGATAATAATGGTGCAAAAATAGCTTTAACTATTATTCTTTCGTCTTTAGCTCTTTTAGGTCTAGCCAGTTGGGCTTGGAAAAAATATTTTGTTAATAAGAAAGAAATTTCCTAGCAAAAATAATCGGAATAACCTCTAACAGCAGGTTTTGTCTAGATAATATCAAAATTCTATATTATTAAAAGGTATGGAATATATAAGCACTAGAAATTCAAAAAAAACTTTTTCGTTTAAAGATGTTTTTTTGAAAGGTCTGGCACCTGATGGAGGACTTTTTGTTCCTCAAGATATTCCAATTTATTCTGCTCAAGAATTGATAGGGCTAAAAAATCTTTCATATAATGAGTTGGCAGAAGATATAATTTTAAAATTTTGTAATGATGAATTTAATAAAATAGAAATGAAAGACATTGTTCAAAATTCCTACAAAAGCTTTCGACTTAAAAATGTTGTAGAAATTAAAAAAATTGGAAAAATAAATTTACTAGAGTTATTTCACGGCCCAACATTAGCATTTAAAGACATAGCTATGCAAGTTATAGGAAATATGTACGAAAAAATTTTAAAAAAAAATAATTTAAAAATTAACATAGTTGTAGCAACCTCAGGCGATACGGGGGCGGCGGCAATAAGTGCTATAAAAGATAGAAAAAATATGAAAATTTTTGTTTTGCATCCAGAAAATAAAATATCTGAAGTGCAAAGAAAATTTATGACGACCGTTAACTCAAATAATGTATTTAATATTTCTTTAGCAGCTAATTTTGATGAATGTCAAAAATTTGTTAAACAAATGTTTGCTGATAAAGAATTCTCTACATCTATAAATATGTCAGGTGTTAACTCAATAAATTGGGCAAGAATTGTAATACAGATTGTTTATTATTTTTTTGCTTATTTTAAAGTGACAAAAAAAGATGAAAAAATAAATTTTTCTGTACCGACAGGAAATTTTGGAGATATTTATGCCGGATATATAGCAAAAAAAATGGGATTACCTATTAATAAATTAATAATAGCTACTAATAGTAATGATATTTTAAAAAGAGTTGTTAAAACAGGAATTTACAAACCAGCACAAGTAGAACAGACAGTTTCACCCAGCATGGATATTCAGGTTGCTAGTAATTTTGAAAGATTGATTTTCGATGTTTATTCACACAATTCAAATAAAGTTTCAAAACTAATGAAAGATTTATATACGCAAGGAGAGTTTGTTATTGGAAAGAGTGAATTAAAAAAAATTAAAACAAATTTTTGTTCAGAAAGTTTGTCAGAACATGAAACTAAATCAGTTATAAAAAAAATATATAAAAGCCAAGGTATTTTGATCGATCCACACACGGCGGTTGCTATTGGTGTTTCTGATAAAATACCTTTAAAAGAAAGTACTATTATACTATCAACGGCGCACTCTTCAAAATTTTCAGACACAGTTATGCAAGAAACGAATATAAAACCAGAATTACCAAAAAGTCTAAAGAATATTTTAACTGCAAAAGAAAATTATATAAAGTTACCTAAAGAGTTAACAAAAATAAAAGATTATATTTTAAAAAGAATTTAAATTAAAAATTAAACAGGAATTGATTTTTTTGCCAACTTATCAGCTAAATCATTCATTGGGTCTTCAGAATGACCTTTTACCCAATTCCAAAATATTTGCTTTGATTTTGTAAGATTTTTAAGTTTTTTCCAAAGATCTACATTTTTTACATTTTTTTTATCAGAAGTTTTCCAGTTATTTTTTTCCCAATTATTAATCCAAATAGTAATTCCGTTTTTTACATAGATAGAATCAGTATAAATTTCTATATTTTTTAAAGTTAATTTTTTACTTTCCAACTGGTCGCAATATTCCAAAGCTTTGATAGCGGCAGTTAATTCCATGCGATTGTTGGTTGTTATTTTTTCCCCTCCAAACAATTCTTTTTGTTCATTTTGCATTAGAATAATAGTTGCCCACCCCCCTGGACCGGGGTTCCCTGAGCAAGCTCCATCAGTGTAAATTTTAATGTTCATAACTTAAAAAAAATAGTCTTGATAATTTTTTACATTATTATGAAATTCTAGCCTTTTTAAATATTCAATAGGGTCTTTAATTTTTACTAATGCTCCTTCTATTAAATTTAAATAATCAAAAACTCTTGTAAGTAAAAATCTCATAGCTGCCCCTTGACATAATATTTTTAAGGCTATTTTTTCTTCCTTTGTTAATTTTCTTATACTTGAATACCCATCAATAAATTTTTTTGCTTTTGTTACATTAAAACTTAAATTTTCATTTTTTCCTTCAAAACATAAAGCGTTTAAACATATAGCTATTTCAAAAGCATAAAAATCATTACAGGAAAAATAATAATCAATAATTCCAGACAATTTATTATTTTTAAAAAAGATATTATCTGGAAATAAGTCTGCATGAATTATTCCAGAGGGAATGTCTTTTGGCCAGTTTTTTTCAATTTCGTTTAAGTTTTTTTCAATTATACCAGGTAAATTTTTATGAATTTTAGAACAATCTTTTTCAACCTTGTTATAAATATAACTCCAAGAATTAAGAGAAAGTTTGTTCTCTCTTTTTCCAGTCAAAGTTTTAGTTATAGCATGTAGTTTTGCGGTATAAATTCCAACTTGAAAACAGTCATTTGCTGTTAAAACTTTTTTTGCCTGCCCTTCTAAAAAAGATATTACAGCAGCTTTTTTATCTACAATTTTATTTATGTAATTACCATTTTTATTAATTATAGGCTCTGGCGAAGGAAAGTTTTTATCAAAAAGATTTCTCATTAAGCCTATAAAAAAAGGTAAATCTTTTTCATCAACTCTTTTTTCGTACAACGTTAAAATAAATTTACCTTTTTCAGTTAGAATAGAATAATTGGTATTTTCTATTCCTTCTTGTATTCCTTTATAATTTAAAACTTTTCCTAAATTATAATTTGAAAAAAAATCTTTTAACTCACTTTCAGATAGTTTTGTATATACAGCCATTTTTTTTAGTTATTTATATCCTTTTTTATTAATATTGAGTATTGTTACTTTATAGAAAAACCTACATCTTTTTAAAAAAGTCCTTATAAAGTTAAGAGTTAAAATTTAAAAATGAGAATTTATCTTTGAGAGGGGCTTGCAAAATATAAAGAAAACAATATTTTGTGACAGGCTTTGTCTTAAACTCTTATTATTTTTAAAGCCTTTTTGGTTTCTTTAAAACTGTCTATATAAATTTTTTCTAGTTTTTTTTTATCAATTGAGTTTTTAATTATATTTTTTACTGCTTCCATACTAATTTTGATAGACATGTTTTTTATTTCATCCAAAGCATTTTGTTTCATCAGGACAATTTTTTGTTCAGCGTTTCTTTTTCTGTCTTCCATCATTTGATGAAATTTTTTATTTTTTTCTATAATTGCTGCCTCTGAGTCATTTCTTGCTGCTGTTATAATCTCTTTTGTTTCTTTTTTTGATTTATCTATTTTACTTTCATAATCACTTAGTAAATTTTTAGCTTCCGATTTTAGCTCCTTGGCTTCATTTAATTCTTTTACAATTTCTTTAATTTTAGCATCTAATGAACTATTTATTTTATTAGGAACCTTTATGTAAATTAATCCAAATAAAAAAATAAAAAAAGATATAGCTACCCAAAAAGTTGCATCAATTATCATATGTATTTTTCCACTTTTCTTTTAATTGTTTCATCAACTATAGCTGACACATTGCTTTTGTTAACCTCAACATTAATTATTTTATTTATTACCTCTATTGATATTTCAGAAGCTATCTCACTTATATCTGATATAGAAGATTTTCTTAAAGCAGCAATTTCTTTTTCAGTTGAAATTAATTCTTTTTCCACTTCTTCGTTAAATTTTTGTTTTTTAATTTCAATATCTCTATCAAGTTTTCTTTTATTATCATCTATTATTTTTTTTGCTTCTTTTTTAGAATCTTCAATAATTTTATTATATTCTTCAAGCTTGATTTCTGCATTTTCTTTAAGTTTTTGTGCCTCATTAAGATCATCTACTACTCTAGATTTTCTATTTTCTAGACTATAAATAATTTTAGGTAAAAATATTTTGTAAATTATAAAATAAAGACCTGAAAAAATAAGTATTAGCCAAAATATTTGTGAAGCCCAAAATTCAGGGTTAAGCTGAGGCATTCCTGCCTCAGACCCAAAAGCCCAATTTGAATAGGCTAGTAATGCAGTGCATAGTGCAAAGCTAAATATTTTCATATTCTAATCTTATTTACTAAAATGCAAATAAAATTATTAATGCAACTACTAATCCAAATAAACCAGTAGCTTCTGCTAAAGCAAACCCCAAAAGTAAGTTTGGAAATTGTTTCTGAGCTGCTGAGGGATTCCTCATTGCACCAGATAAATAATTCCCAAAAATAAGACCAATGCCTACCCCAGCTCCTGCTAATGCAATTGCTGCTAGACCTGCTCCTATCATCTTAGCTGCTTCTAACTCCATCTTTCCTCCTTTGTTAGTGGTGTAAATTTAATGCATCATTTAAATAAATGCATGTTAAAATTGCAAAAACATAAGCTTGAAGAAAAGCCACTAGTATTTCAAGCCCTGTTAGTGCTACAGAAAAACCAAGTGGTAGCCACCCACCTAGCAGTCCTAAACTTATTACAAATCCGCCAAAAACTTTTAACATTGTGTGTCCAGCCATCATATTGGCAAATAGTCTTACTGATAAACTGATTGGTCTACTTAAATAAGAGATAATTTCAATAACAACTATTAAAGGTAAGAGTACAATAGGAACACCTTTTGGGACAAAAAGTTCAAGATATTTAATTCCATGCTTAATAAATCCGATTATTGTTACCCCCACAAAAACTATTGTAGCTAACACAAAAGTAACAATTATATGGCTAGTTACTGTGAATGAGTAAGGTAACATTCCAATCATATTACAAAATAAAACAAACATGAATAAAGTAAAAATAAACGGAAAAAAAGCTTTTGCACTAGAGCCTGCGGTATCACTTATCATTTTAGCAACAAATGTGTAGCTCATTTCAGTAATTAGTTGTATTTTTGTAGGTACTAGTGATTTTTTTTTAGTTCCAAAAAATAATAATAATAATATTAACATAGAACTTATTGACATAAAGAGACTTGAGTTTGTAAACGAAAGGTTTACCCCACCCAAATTTATTTCTGGGCCTATTTTATAAACTTCAAATTGGTGCATTGGATTTAGACCCATTTTATTTCCTTTAATTTTTATTATTTTTTTGCATTCTTTTTGCTGCCTTAAACACACTCAATATACCTGCAGCTACACCTATAAAGAAAAAACAAATTATTAACAACGGTTTAGTATCAAACCAGGTGTCCAAAATAAACCCTATTGTTGATCCCACAACTACAGCGGCAACTAATTCTGTGCTAATTTTTAAAGCTTTACTAAAGGATGCGGCATTTGTACCCTCATTTTTATTTTGATCAGCTTCAGTTTTTTTTTTTGCAATCTCTAAGCGAGTTGATATTTCTTTTATGTCTTTCATTAGTATCAAGCAACTAACTCTTCAGCTTTTTGCAAATCAACTGAAACTAGTTGGCTAATTCCTTTTTCTGGCATTGTTACACCATACAATCTATCCATTTTGGACATCGTAAGAGCATGGTGAGTTATTATGATAAATTTTGTTTCGGTCATTTTTGTTAATTCATTCAACAATGCACAAAATCTTATAACGTTTGCATCGTCTAAAGGTGCATCAACTTCATCTAAAACACAAATTGGCGATGGGCTCGTTAAAAAAACTGCAAATATAAGAGATAAAGCTGTTAATGCTTGTTCTCCTCCAGACAATAAGGTGATTGATTGAAGTCTTTTTCCAGGTGGACTTACTAACATTTCTAAGCCAGCTTCTAATGGGTCTTCAGAGTCAACGAATTCTAATTTTGCATTACCTCCACTAAATAGTTTTGTATAAACTTCACTAAATTTTCTACTAACTTTTTCAAAAGCTTCCAAGAGTCTTTCCCTGCCTTTTTGATTTAATTCATTTATACTGTTACGCAGTTTAGAAATGGCTGAAACTAAATCTTCCCTATCTGCGTCCATTTTATTAATTATGGTTTTATACTTTTCTGTTTCTTCATCGGCTCTTAAGTTCACTGAACCAAGTGTTTCTCTTTGATTTTTTTTAGCATCTAATTTATCTTCCTGCTCAATTGCATCAGGCAATGCTTTGAGATCATTAAGGTCAGAATTTGTTAGAAGGTTTTTTTCACTAATATTTAAGTCATTTTTTAAATTATTTATTAAATCATTTTTTCTATTTTCAAGTCCTTCTAAAGTAGCTCCTGATCTTGCTTTATTTTCTCTCGCTATCATCATTTTTTCTTCTACAATTTTTAATTTTTTATTTATTTCTTGGTGCTGCTCTTCTGCCTTGATTAGTTCTGATGCTAAATTTTTTTTATCATTTTCAGTAGTTGATGTGTTTTGCATTAACTGACCTTTTTTTATTGCAATAGATTCTGGCAGTTTTGCCACATTCTCTATTTCTACTTTTATTTTATTAATACGTTCAATCAGTTCATCAGACATTTTACCTGCATTAAAATTTAAATTTTTCCAACTTTTTGTTTCAATATCAATACTTTTTATTCTTTCTTGTCTTTTTATAGATTCAGTTTTAATTGATTGATTTCTTGTTAAAGCTGAGGCGTATTTTTCTTGAGCAATTTTAATATTATTAGTTAATTCTGTTACTTGGTTTATTGAATTTTCTGATGAAGATGATTCATATTTTTTAGCTTCCTCTTCAACTGATGAAATAATATTTTTTAATACAACCAAAGCCTTCTCTTTGTCATCATTTTCGAGTTTTAATTTAACGCTTTGCAGTTCTTGGTTTATATTATTTAAATATTTAACAAATTCTTTATCTTGATTGTTTAAAGAAAGGTTTTTGGAAATTCTTTCTAGTTTTTCTTGTTCAGTTTTTAATTCACTAGTAGCAAGTTGTAAATCTTGTTCAGTTTGTTTTTCAAGATCATAATATTTTTTTTCAGTATCAATTAAACTATTTTTTTCTTCGTGCAATCTTTTCTCATTAGATTGAGCATCTAGAATTATATTTTTTTCTCTTTGGATATCTATTTCCAACATATTTTCAGATTTTAAAAGTTTTTCTTTTTCAGCCCTTGATCTCTTCTCATCCTCTTCTAAGTTTTGAAATTCGAGATTAAGCCTTTGTAACTTTGATAATGTTTCTATATTTTTATCTCTAAGTGGCTTTAATTTTATATTTTCTTCTTCAAGAAGATTATTGTTATGATTAATTTCAATTTTCAATCCATTTATTTCATCATCTGACTCACTGGTAATTTCTTTTGTGGTGCTTATCTCTTTTTCTATTTCAATTAATTTTATATAATATAGCCCAGCTTCAATTTTTTTTATTTCTTCTGAAATCAATTTATATTTAGATGCCTCTTGAGCTTGCTTTTTTAAATTTTCCAACTGCTTTTCTTGTTGTCTTTTTAATTCATCCGCTCTTTTTAAATTATTTTCTGCTGAATTAAGTCTTAATTCAGATTCATGACGCCTAGCATGTATTCCAGAAATACCAGCAGCCTCTTCTAAAATTGTTCTTCTGTCAGTTGGTTTTGCTGTTACTAAACTGCCGATCCTTCCTTGGCTTATCATTGAAGGTGAGTGAGCCCCCGTTGACAGATCAGCAAAAAATGTTTGAGCATCTCTTGCTCTGACTTCTTTTCCATTAATAAAATATCTAGAGCCTTTGTCTTTTACTATTCTTCTTTTGATATTTATTATATCTAATTCATTGAATTGTGTTGGGCCTTCTTTATTAGAGTTGTCTAAAGTTAAAGAAGTTTCGGCAATATTTTTTGCAGCTTTATTAGCTGTGCCAGAAAATATAACATCTTCCATCCCTGTGCCACGCATACTTTTTGCGGACGTTTCACCCATACACCATCTAATAGCTTCAGCTATATTTGATTTACCGCATCCGTTAGGACCTACAATGCCAGTAAGACCCTTTTCAATAAAAAAAGTTGTTTTATCAACAAATGATTTAAATCCAATCAATTCAATTTTTTTAAATTCCATAAATTAAATAAGTTTTTCTATTTTTTCTTTTATACTTTGGTAATCAAAAGAGCCTTCATATTTTTTTTCATTTATTACAACTGTTGGTGTAGCATTTATCGAATATTTTTTTTGTCCCTCAATTCTATCACTTAATATTTTATCACTAATCTCCTCGTCATCTAAGCATTTGTCGAACTTTTTATTACTTATCCCCAAATTTTTAACCATATTTTTTAAGTTAATATTAATTTCTTTTATATTAGAGCCAGAAGTCCACTTATTTTGATTTTTGTAAATATTATCTAAATAAGTAAACTGATTTTTTTTATCTAAACAATGCAACAACTTTGATGCATTAAATGCAGCCTGATCTAAAGGAAAATCTATAAAAATTAATTGTACTTTATTTTTATCTACATAATCTTTTTTTATTTCTGGAACAATTTTAATATGGAAATTAGCACAGTATGAACAGGTTAATGATGAAAAAATCTTAATTTTTACAGGAGCCTCATTTGGACCAAGTATAATTAATTTATTATCTGCATTTATATTATCACCATATGATTTTAAAAAAAATATAAAGTAAATTAAAAGGATTTTTGTTAAAAAAAATAACTTATGTTTTAAATTATATCTAATCATTTTTAAATGCATCCAAAAATTCTGAAAGAGAATTTCTTATATTTTTACTTTTAATTTTATTTATTTGTTCATTAAGATTATTTGATAATAACATTTTATCTTTTCTTTTATTAGCTTTATTAGTTTTTACATTAGAAGCTTTAAGGCGAATTTCGCTTATTAACTTATAACCAAAATAACTATTGATTTTATCAATAATATCTTTTTTGGAATACTCTATATCTATTTCACTACCTCTTTTTATAGAAAGAACTAAAGTCCCAGAGTCGCTCCCTTTGTCCATCTTGATTGATTTAGGGAAAGAACAGCTAGAAATCTCTTTTCCTACTAATTTATTCCATTTGCTGATTATTTCAGAATAATTGTAACCATTTTTTTTTAAAATTCCTTTAACACCACGTGGCAAAGTATTGCCAAATGACCTTAATCCTTGAACGTAAGTTTTGCTTTCTTTATTATTTTGTTTGTAATGCATAAAAATAATATGAATTTACCAAAAAAAATCCTTATATGGTATGATAATAACCAACGCACTCTTCCATGGCGAATAAATAAAAATTCAAAAAAAAAGCAATATTACAGACTATTAAGTGAATTTATGCTTCAACAAACACAGGTTAAGACAGTAATTCCATATTTTAATAATTTTGTTAAAAAAATTCCTAATTTAAAAGCGCTATCCAATTGCAGTGAAAAAAAAATTTTAAAACTTTGGGAAGGCTTGGGCTATTATAAGAGAGCAAAAAATTTGCACAAAACTTCTAAAATTCTAATTAAGAAATATAACGGTAAAATTCCCAACAATTTTTTAGAACTAAAAGAATTGCCTGGAATAGGAGAATATACTGCAAACATACTTTTGGCATTAATTTACAATCAGCCTCGCGTTGGACTTGATGGCAATGTCAAAAGAGTTTTGTTTAGATTGTTTAATTTTAATACCCATAACACAGAAAATTTATTTAAAACTAAAAGGAACGATGATTTAGCGGAAGCGTTAATGGAGTTTGGCGCTTTAATATGCAAATCGGCAGACCCCAAATGCGGCGAATGTACAATTAATAAAATGTGCTCATATTATAAATCGGAATTAAAAATTAGATTGAAAAAAAAAGTAAAAATTAAACAAAAAAGTTATGATATTTTTTGTTATTTAAAAAAAAATACAAAACAAATAGCATTAACTAAAAATAATAATTTAGGTTTTTTAAAAAAATTTAATTTGCCGCAAATTAAAAAAACCTCAAAGATAAATAAAAGTTGGAAATTTTTATGCAAGTACAAAAATTTTATATCTAATAAAAAATTAAATATTAACTTATATTATAAATTTTCTTCAAAAAAACCTGCTAAATATAATTGGTATTATTTAAATAAAAATAATGATTTTATACCAACATTTACAAAAAAAATTTTTAGGCACGTTTCACATTTGTATTAATGAAAAAAAAAATAGCTATTATTGGATCAGGCATATCAGGACTTACCCTAGCGAGTCTTTTTAAAAACAATACTAATTTTGAATTTCATGTATATGAAAAAGAAGATAATTTAAATTTAGATGAAGGCTTTGGAATACAATTGTCAGTTAATAGTGTTTCTATTTTAAATAAAATTGGTTTTGATAAAGTTAATAAAAATGAAAAGCATCATCCAACAAGCCTAGATTTTTATTCAGAAAATTGTGAAAAAATTTGTTATTTAGATCTGACAACTTTTAATTCTGACAATCAAAAATATACAACACTTAAAAGATCAACTTTGGTTAAATTTTTAAAAGAAAAATTGTTATCTAACTCAATAATATTTTGTAAAAAAATTAATAAAGTTGAGCAAACTAGAGAAAAAATTAATATTTATTTTACTGATGGTTCAAGTGATGAAGTTGATTATCTAATAGTTTCGGATGGAGTTTTCACTAACACAAAATCAGTTATAGAAAATAAAATTTTCAAACCAATTTACTATGGTGCTATTGCTATAAGGACGCAGATTCAAAACCAGTCCATTTCTAATTTTAGCTCCCAGAATATATCTTTAGTTATGGGTTCTAATGCGCATTTAGTTTTATACCCAATCAATCAAAGTAAAGAGCTTAATTTAGTTTGCGTAATTAGAAAAAAATCAGAAAGTAACGGTGATATGAAAATAATTCTAGAAAAAAGAATTTTTAAAGAAAATAAAGATATAGCCAATTTGTTTAAAGAAGATTTAAAGTTATGGCCTATTTATACATCTAATAAACCCAGCAAATCTATTTATAGAAATGTATTTTATATTGGTGATGCCTTCTATACTTTTCCACCAACAATGGCTCA
>Ga0209403_10006593_pt1 | contig 11714 bp, 14 predicted proteins | sample ArcticOcean_MG_C_8_FD_187440 | JGI IMG/M metagenome (GOLD analysis project Ga0209403, IMG submission 187440) | Marine microbial communities from western Arctic Ocean - ArcticOcean_MG_CB11_86 (SPAdes) (version 2) | ecosystem: Environmental > Aquatic > Marine > Oceanic | place: Arctic Ocean... | reverse complement strand
AAACCAGTAAAAAAGGTTACAGAAACAACCCAGACTTTTTTATAAAAGATTCCAATAAAATAATATATAAAAGTAAAGTTATAGAACAAATATTATACAAGTTTGAAAAAAAAATAAATATAAAAAAACAAAATTAATTTTTATAAAATTATTTTAATTTATAAATATATGATGTAATAGATTTATTAAATTTATTTTGAATAATATAGGAATTAAAAATGGATAGAATTACTATTAATAAAATACAAAATTTTATGAGAAATTCACTAGGTTCTAAGCATATAAAAGTTGAAGGTAGAGAAAACAAAATAGACTCAGCAGACGTAACCCTTAATGGAGAGTTCCTTGGTGTTGTTTTTGAAGATAAAGAAGATGGAGATACTTGTTATCACTTCAATATGACAATATTGGATATAGATTTAAATTAAAGATGAAATATCACTTAATATTAATTTCAATATTGATAGATTAATCGGCAAGTAATTAATGCCTAATACAAATAAAAGTATTAGCATAATAAAAACAATAATTTTTAAATTAGGAATTTTACTATGTTTACTTATTTTTTTATCTTTTAAATAAACAGCTTTTTCAAGATTTTTTACCTTATCAGACAACTCAAGTATGACTTCAACAGCCTCATTAAATTTATTTGCAAGTAATCTAAATTGTGCGTCATAACTAATTTGAGTTTGCTTTTTACTATTTGAAACTAAATTAAGATTATCATGATGAGGGTATATTTCATGTTTGTTATTTATCACATTTTCATTTTTAAGTTCATTTAAATTAGTCTCTGGAGTATTTACCTTCTTTGTCTGAACTAAATTCTCATCTTGTTTATTTGAATTAAATGATTCAATGATATTATGATCAATATTATTAATATTTCTCATCTTTAAAATTCTTTTTCTTAAGTCTAAGCTATCGTTCATAATTTATATTTCATTTAAAATTAAAATAATTTGTTAAATCTTTAACGACCAGATAAAGAATAATTTAATATATAATTATTTTTTAAAATTGTAATATCCTTCATTTATTAATAACTGCTTTTTAGTATTTATACCACCCTCACCACTATAGCCACCTAATTTTCCATCTGATCGAATAACTCTATGACATGGAACAATTGGAACGTAGGGGTTTTTTCCACAAGCATTCGCAACTGCTCTTGAAGATTTAGGGTTACCTATAATAATTGCAATTTCTTTATAAGTCTTAACACATCCCTTTGGTATTTTACTTATCTCTTTCCAAACTTTTATTTGAAAAATAGTACCTTCATATTTCATTGCAACCACATTTGTTAATTAATTTATTTTAAATAAGTATTTGTTAATAAGATAAAATTAAATATTATTATATGACAATTTTATAATTTACAAAATGATTTTTATAATAGACAATAATAATTGTTTAAAAAGAGGATATATTAAATGGCAACGTATGAATGTAGTAAATGTGGGATGGGCGTAAATGCAACCTGCGCAAAATGCAACTCAGCTTTAGTTAATGACATCATTATAAAAGAAGATCGAACAGAGGTTCAAGTTTCTAAGTGCCCTAACGAACATGGAAAAATTAAATCTCCTATGTGTTGTGGTCAAGATATGAGCTACTCAATTTAATCTTTTTTGTCCTGATTTTTTTTCTTATTAATTAATTTAAATATGAGAAAAGACGTTGTTTCAATTAAGTTAAATTAATATTATTCTAAATCTATATTTCCAATAGTCAAACTCACATGTTAATTATAGCGCATCTAAAGCTAAAGTATAAGTTTCTTCTCATGTTAAAAGCTATTTCTAAATCCTTGTTTCTATTGTTTTCAATAGTTTAATTAATCATATGTTAAACATATAATAATATTATTTCAAAGATGGCTTGATTACCCAACAACATTTTTAAATTCTGAAATTACACTTTCATCTATAAGTTTTTTTGATCGTTCATTTACTTCAAATAGTGCCTGTCTTCCGCAAGTATCTTTGATTTTTAAAAACTCTTCTGCGACGTGATAAAATGGACGATTTGAATAATCGTCAAAAATTATTTTTGTTCCAATAGGTGCAAACTTGATTGATGTTAGAAAGCATAAAACTCTAAAACGTCCATCTATAACTACTAAATCTGGTCTTAATCCAAAATTCCAAAACCAATTTGCATATTGAACAAAGTTTTGTTTTTTTTCAAAAGATATTGGATAACCCCAGTCAGCTACATCACCTACATCTATCCATTTCACATTAAGTCTGTCGTCATTGGAATCTTTTGATAAATTTAGAGTTTTGGTAGCCCATTCTCTATTTGTATCAATAGAAAAGATAGAAGCATTAGACTTCTTATACATATACTCAGTACTTTTTCCACAACCATATTCAAAATAAGTTTTTACTTCTAAAATAAGGTTTTTAAATAAGGCATCATCACCATCAAAAAGAATATTATTCTCTAAGTTACTTTTTAATTCATCATGCTTAAAATTAAATAACCCTTTATCTATTTCAGAATTATTTTTTTTTGAATCTGTAGAGGCATAATTACTCATTTGATTTTCCTAATTTTGATTAAAGCCATTTTTAAGCATCACACATTTATAAAATATTTTCTTAAATAATTAAGCGATTTATCTTTAGTTTATTTTTATATCTAATTTTTTAACATCGCAATGTTTTCAATCATTTTAACAAAATTAATGTTTTAAATTTACTATAAAATCTAAAAATTAATAAATTTAAATATTGAAAGTATTTAAGGGATGTAGCTTGTAAATAGAATGCTTTTTATTAAAAAATAATTCTATTAAAACTAACCTCTGATATAGGTTGATCATATGACCTTATCATGGTTTATTATACTTTCATATTGTAATACACTATGTTTATTAAATATTGTTAATTTGGAAAACTAATGAAGTATTCATTTATATTATTTTTTATGTTTATTTTTAATTTTAATTTTGAGGCTTCTGCCATACAAAAAATAATAGTAAGTAATGAAAGAGGAAATTCATTATCTATACTTTCTCCCAAAGGCGAAATCATAAAAGAAATTAAAACGTGTGGTAGACCTCGAGGATTACATTTTTTTCAAAAACAAACTAAATTTTTAGTAGCTTGTGCAGATGATGATTTAATTTTAATTTATAATACTAACTCTCTTGAAGTAATAAATAGAATTACCAATGTTGCTTCTCCGGAAACATTTGACCTTAACCCTGATGGTAAAACTCTTATGATTTCTAATGAAGAAGATTCAACTGCATCAGAATGGGATTTATTAACAGGTAAATTTATAAATGAATATGAAACAGGAGAAGAACCAGAAGGCGTTCTTATTACTAAAGATGGTAAATTAGCTTTTGTTGCATCTGAGGTAGCTGATGTTGTTCACGTAATTAATTTAGATAAAAAAATAATACAAAAAGATATTGCTGTTGATAGGAGACCAAGACGTTTTGCTATGACTGTTGATGAAAAATTATTATATGTTTCTGCAGAACTTTCTAGTGTTATAAATGTTATTAATATTTCATCATTAAAAGTAATAAATACTATTAAGTTTTTACCTAATGGATTTAGAAAAGAACAAGTGACACCTGTAGACTTAATTTTATCAAAAAATAGTGAAATTGGATACGTTGCTCTTGGAAGAGCTAACCATGTTGGTTTATTTAATTATAGAACTAACAAAGTACTTGATTATATCCTTGTTGGGAAACGTGCCTGGGGCCTTGCTTTAAGTAAAGATGAAAAATTACTGTACGTAGCAAATGGATTGTCAGATGATATTTCTATTATAGATACAAAAAAACAAAAAGTTATAAAATCAGTAAAAGTAGGATCTGTGCCATATGGTATACTTATAGTTGAATAATGAAAATTTATAATTTTAAATTAATTATTTTTTTTATAATTTATGTTACCTTATCTTCTGTATCAAATACAGCTTTTGGATCTGAAAATAAAATAGGATCTCTATTCTTGTTAAGTATAAATAATGATCCTGAATTAGGTAAAAGAAAAAGCTATACAGGTATTATTTTAGAAAACCGTTTTAAACAATTAAGAGCTGTAAAATTAAGTTTATTAGAAAGCAAAATTAAACTAAAATCTCTTAACTCAAAAATATATTTTCAAGAAATAATCGCAATAAACTCAAAAGAAGCTATAAAAAAAATAAAAGAAAAAGTTCCTATGGGCGCCGCTGTCATTTTAGATGTACCAACAAATATTATGAAACCAATAGTTTACTCTTTAAAAAATAAAAATATTGCATTAATTAACGCTAGAAGTCGGAATATGAGTTTACGTTTAAATCTTTGTCAAAAAAATCTGTTCCATATTATTCCATCTTTTAGAATGTACACAGATGCTTTAGCACAATTTCTTTATACTAAAAATTGGAAAAAATTAATTATTATTCATGGTAAAAATATTTATGATAAACAAATGATAGATTCTTTCTTATTGTCCAGCAAGAAATATTCACTAAAAATTGCTTTAAAAAAAATATTTTCTACATCTAACAATCCGAAAGATAGAGAACAAAGTAATTCACTTTTATTAACTTCTCATAATAATCACGATGCAATCGTAGTTTTTGATAAAATTGGGGAATATAGTAGATTTTTGCCATTCAATACACATTTATCAAGGCTTGTATTTGGTTCAGTTGGTTTAAAACCAAGAGCTTGGCATTGGTCTTGGGAAAGATTTGGAGCTCCTCAATTAAATCAAAGATTTAATCGACGTGTTAAAACATTTTTAAATGATAACAATGATCGTAATATGGATGATGAAGATTGGGCAGCATGGGCTTCTATTAAATTATTAGTTGAAAGTATTAAGAATAAAAATAGTGAAAAAGATATTAATTTTTTAAAACTATTAAGGATTCCTAATTTATCTGTTGATTTATATAAGGGAAGTGTAGGTAGTATTCGAAAGTGGAATAACCAAATGCGTCAACCAATATTATTAACAACACATAATGCTGTTATATCTGTTATGCCCAATGATAAGTTTTTACATGAAAAATTTAATGAAGATACATTAGGGTTAGATAGATTAGAAAGCTCGTGCCAATTAAAATAATTATCTCATTACAATATTTTTTTTAGAATACACCAAAAGTGATAATACAGAGCAAGAAATGGTGAAAAATAAAATATAATAAAAAGATGATAAATTAAAATTTCCATATAATGAAAATCTAATAAGTTCTACAGCATGCGTAAATGGATTATATTGAGTTAAAATAGCTAAGAATGGGCTTGATTCCTTTATTTTCCAAATTGGATAAAGTGCAGATGATAGAAAAAAACAGGGGAAAATTACAAAATTCATAACTCCTGCAAAATTTTCAAGCTGACTTACAGTAAGAGATAAAACTAAACCAAACATTCCAAACATAAACGCGCAGATTAAAAAAACAGGAAATGAAATTAAAAGATAATAAAATGAGAAAGAAACACCAAAAAAATTAGCTAAAATTAAAAAACAATAAACTTGTAAAACACCTATTAAAGATGTACTAAAAACTCGAAAAATAACAAGTATAGCTTTTGGAAAAGGGGCTGTCATAAGCAATCTCATTGTACCCATTTCACGATCGTATACTATTGATAAAGAAGTTTGCATTCCAAAAAAAAGAACCATCATAGCACATAAACCAGGCGTTATATAAACATCATATGTTACATAGGTTTGATATGGCGGCACAATAGAAACACCTAAAATAGACCTGAAGCCAGAAGCAAATATTATTAACCAAACCAAAGGTCTAATTATAGCAGAGATCAAACGAGCGTATTGGTTTGAAAACTTTAACAATTCTCTGTTTGAAATAGCGCAAAAAACAAAAAAAAGCTTTTTAAAATATGGTGCATTATTCATTGTAACCATCATTTTCAAAATCTAGTAAAATATCTCGGATTGATTTATCAAATTTTTTTAATAAATTCTTTTTTTTATCATCTTCAATTATTTTTCCTTTATTAAGGATAATTATCCTATCATTTTCTTCTATTTCCTCAACATGGTGAGTTGACCACAGAACTGAAGCTTTTTGTCTTTTTACAAGATCATGTAACTTTTTTAAAACAATATTCCTTGTATGAATATCAATATTAGCTGTTGCCTCATCCATCAAAAGTAATGGAGGATTATTTAATATAGCTCTACAAACTTCTACTCTTCGACGTTCACCACCACTCATTGCACGAATTTTTTTATTTTTAAAACTTGATAAATTCATAAATTCCATGACTTTTTTAATAGAAGAAGATGATTCGTTACGAGAAAAACCTTGTAACCCTGAAAAGTAGTATAGGTTTTGCTCTACCGTTAGATCAAGATCAAGAGTTGAGGCTTGAAAAACAACTCCAATTTTTGATAATGCTTTTGTTGGATCGGTTACAACACAATTATCAAATACATTTATTTTTCCTGTTTGAATTCTAAGAAGTGAAGTTATTAGTGAAAATAAAGTGGTTTTGCCAGCACCATTATTTCCCAATAATACAGTAAACTCTCCTGAGAATAAATTAAAATTTAAGTCGTCAAAAACTTTTTTTTTGTTATAATAATAACTTAAATTATTTATAGAAAGTGATTTTATCATAAATGAATACTATAGTTGTAAATAAATTTTATACATTATTAATATGTTTGTTTTGTGTCAACTTTATTACATTTAACGCCTTTTCAGAAGGAAATTTAACAAAAAGAGCAAAAAGGTTAAATGAAATAATTATTGATGGAAATAATGGTCTTTCTATAAATAAAATAAATATTGAAACTGGTAAATTTTATCGATTACGAATTACTAGTGACGGAAAAGATGAATATATTTTTGAAGCCCCTATTTTTTTTAGAAATATTTGGATTGATCAGATTGTTATTGATAAAAAAGAAATAAAGCCAACAGGAATTTATTTTTTAGAATATGATGACAAAGGGTCAATAGACTTATTTTTCATTGCTTTACGAACTGGTTCTTATAATTATGGAATTAGAGGTTATCCAGAAAAAAGATTTAAAGGACAAATAATAATAAAATAATTTACTAAAACCATTTTAACATACTTTTTAAAAGAAGTTTTTAATACTATGCAAAAAAATAAAACAAAATTAATTTTTTTAATTCTATCGTTATTTGTTTACTCAAACTCTGTTTATTCAAAAACTATTCCAAATAAAAAAAGTATGGTATGTAATGCAGTTCAAAATAAACTTGATTTAATTGGCTCAAAAGCTGTGTCCCGAGAATTAACTTTACTATTATTTGAATCTTCCAAAAAAGGTTGTTTGAACACTGTTAAAATATTAGTAAATAAAGGTATTATTATTGATGCACGAGATAGATTTGCTAATACACCTTTATATAAAGCTGCAGAGGCTGGACATTTAAAAATTGTTAAGTATTTACAATCTCAGGGTGCTAACACTAATCATCTTAACTTGAAAGGAAGTTCTCCATTAATTGCCTCTATTAAAAAAAATAGAAATGAAGTTGTCAAATATTTACTTAATCAAGGGTCTGAAACAAATTTAAAGACTGTAGATAATATTACACCTCTTACAGCAGCAGCTTTCAATGGGAATCTTAATATAGTCAAAGCTCTATTGTTTTATAAGGCGAATCCGTCATTTGTTGATGGTACTGGCAAAAGTGCAATGGTATATGCCTCTGCTAAAGGCTTTTATAAAATTGTTAAAGTTCTGATAGAAGTTGGCGTAAATGTAAACACAAAATACAAAAGTAATTTGACTGCCCTTATGTGGGCTGCTGGACATACTTCAGATACACCTTCAAATGACGCTATTAAAACTATAGAATTACTTTTGTTAAATGGAGCTAAAGTTGATTATAAAGATGATAAAAATATGACAGCGCTTTCTTATGCCAAAAAACTAAATAATAAAAAAGCATTTGATTTTTTAATTAAGAATGGAGTTTTAAATTAATAAAATAATTACTTAAAAGTTATAATTTTTATTTATTTGATAAATATGCTGATAAAGATTTAATTTCCTCATCAGTTATTGTAGAAAACAAAGATGTTTTAGAACCGGAATTTAGCCTTATTTTTTGATTGAATGCTTTCATTGTTTGAAAAAGATAAGTTTCTTTTTGCCCTGCTAATCTTGGTGTACCACTTAAACCTTTATAATCTCCATGACATTGAACACATTGACCAGCAACAATAGTCCTTTCAGCCACCTTAGGATCATATTCTGAATTTGAAGTAAAATTAATCCATTGTTTCTTAGAATAATATGTAGCTAATTTTTTCATTGTTTCTTTATCTAATTCTTTAGCAATTTCAGACATAATTTCATGAGTACGTTTTTCTGATTTATAATCCTTTAATTGAGTATATATATAATAAAAATGTTGCCCTAAAATAACAGGAACTTCAGGATTATCATTAATTACTTCCTTTCCATGGCATGATTGACATATTTCTAATGTATCAGAGAATTTATCTGAAAAAGCTTTGGTATTCACAAATAATGAAAAAAAACAAATTAAAATAAAAAGTTTTAACAATCCCTGACAATTAGAGTGAATATAATACATAAGAACCTTTGAGTAATGTTAAAATAAAAAAAGTGGTTGCAAAAATTTAATGCAACCACTTTTTATTGTTAAATTTAATTTGCTAATTTAAATGCAATGATATTATTACCATATTTGTAACCTAACTGAGCATTTCCACCCGCGGCAACAACAATATACTGTTGACCATCAACAGTATAGGATGATGGAGGAGCATTAACTCCTGCTCCAGCTTGAAATTTCCAAAGCATAGAACCAGTAGCTGCATCATATGCTTTAAACATTCCGTTGCCTTCACCAGCAAAAACCAGACCTCCTGCAGTAGGAAGAATACCACCAATCATAGGCTGTTCAGTTTTCACCTTCCACTTTATATTACCTGTATTATAATCAACCGCAGTAATATTTCCCCACATTTCTTCAGTAGCAATAACTTTAAAAGCTCCACCTAACCAAAGTTTACCTCCTGGGTAGGGCGAACTCTCAACATGATATGTCATTGGTTGATGCAAGTTAATTGCGTAAGCTAAATTTAATTCAGGGTTAACACCTAATGGAGACCATTCAACACCCCCATTTGCGCCAGGAAGCATTCTTTTTCCATCTTTAGTTGGAAGAGACCACATATCCTCTTGCGGAACCATTGCTTGTGAATAACGAATTAACGAGCAATCTTTAGCATCATGAACATATATATGACCTGATTTTCCACCATGAAGTACACCTTTTATCATTTTACCTTTTTTATTTTTAACTTGAGTAATTACAGGAGGTGAAACTGCATCTAAATCCCAAACATCGTGAGCTATATATTGAAAATGACAACTATATTTCCCTGTTTCTAAATCTACTGAAACAAGTGAATCTGTATATAAATTATCACCAGGTCTAATTGAACCATCTAAGTCAGGAGATGGATTACCTACAACAAAATAAATTTTACCTGTAGCTTCATCAACTGCCGGGTTCTGCCAAACTCCTCCTCCAAGTGTTTTATATGGATCTCCTAATTTTTTTAAAGCTGCTTTTTCTGCTGGAATATCTCTTTTCATATCCCTACCAGTCGCATCATGAGTAGCCCAAACACCTACAGAATTTTTTGGTATAGTATTAAATGTCCAAAGAACTTTACCTGTTGCTATATCTAGAGCTTTGACAAATCCTCTAATCCCATACTCACCACCATTTGTGCCTATAAGGAGTTTGTTACCCACTACTGTTGGAGCCATTGTTTCAGAATAACCTAACTCAGGATCCGCTATTTGTTGTTCCCAAACAACACGACCAGTTTTAGCATTTAAAGCAACAACTTTTGCATCTAAAGTAGCCATAAAAACTTTGTCTCCTGATACAGCAACTCCACGATTATTTGGACCACAGCAATAAGTTGTTATTGGTCCTAATTTCTGTTTATAATGCCATATTTCTGAGCCTGTTTTTGCATCAAGTGCATAAACATGATTATAGGATGTTGTTACGTACATTATACCATTAACAACAATTGGACTTGTTTCCAACGAATCAACAATTTCAGTTTGAAAAATCCATGCCGGAACAAGGTTTTTTACATTTTGAATGTTAATTTGCTTATTTGGAAAAAACCTAGTTTGTTCATAATTTCCATTTGTATGAAGAAAATTATTACCATCTGAGCCTGCTCTACTTAACATATCTTGAGTAACAGTTAACATGTCTCCATATTTTGTTTCTGCATTAGATACTGACGATATTAAAATAGATACCGCAGAAACTAGTGCTAATTTAGATAGATTATTCATTAATTTTCCTCCCAAAAAAATATAAAATAATTTATAATACTTAAAATAATATTTACACATAAAACTTTTATTCGGTCAACTTATTAATTCCTTATTTGAAACAATGTGTTTCATTATTGGAGTTAATTATATTATCTTTAATTAAATGTATTTATCTAAATTTATTATCTTAGATGTTAACCCTTTAAAATCTCTCTCATCATGACTTACTAAAATCATTGATTGTTGTTGTTTTAATTTATAATCACATATTATATTATGCATAAATACTTTAGTGGTTTTATCCAATGAAGCAAAAGGTTCGTCAAGAAGCATTAAATCTGATTGGAAAAGCATTGTTCTCACCAAAGAAACTCTTCTTTGTTCACCCAAAGAAAGAATGTTTGGAAAAGAGTTAATTTTATCTTCTAAACCAACATTTTTAAGCGATTTTAAAATTTCGGCATGTTTAGCATTTGTTGCTATCGATATATTCTCTTCAACAGTCCTCCAAGGTAAAAGAAAAGGCTCTTGAAACATAAAAGAAACATTTTTATAACCTATTAATTTTCCTTCAAATCTATTATCTATTTTAGCAATAATTCTTAATAAAGATGTTTTGCCAATTCCTGATTTCCCCATAAGACCTATGCAAGTTCCTGGCTTTAAAAGCATATTAAAGTTTTTAAATATGCTTAAATTACCAAAATGAATTTTTTCAATATTAATTTCTATCAATCTATTTTCCATACATAAGAGTGTTTTTCAATTGATCTCAACACTCCTATTTCTACAATTAACATTATAATAATAAATGAAACTGCATAAGCTAAAACCATTCCAACATCAAATAGCTGGAAATACAAATGAATTTGAAAACCAATACCATTAGGCCTTCCTAAAAACTCAACTACTAATACAATTTTCCAAATTATTGAAAGTCCTGAACGAGCTGCAGAGATGACGTAAGGAAACATTTGTGGAATAAAAATATGTCTAATCTTAGACCAATGTGTAAGTTGAAATACTTTACCAATGTCAGAGTACTTAGGGTCAAGTTCACGAGCTCCTTGCCTAACCAAAACTGCAACTAGAGGAATTTTATTTAATGCAACGGCTATAATAGCTGCCATGTCATTTAAACCTATCCAGATATAACATAAAACAATTAGGACTAAAGCAGGTAAATTCATAAAAACTATTATCCAGACATCAAGGAAATCATCAACACTTTTGGATCTTCCCATAAAAAATCCAATAATTGTTCCACAAATTAATGCAATTATAAACGACCAAAAAACTCTATAAAGAGTATGACCTAGATGAAATAACAATTCTCCAGATTTTAATTCTGAAAACAATAATTTTATTACGATTACTGGAGATGGA
>Ga0209403_10006592_pt1 | contig 11718 bp, 8 predicted proteins | sample ArcticOcean_MG_C_8_FD_187440 | JGI IMG/M metagenome (GOLD analysis project Ga0209403, IMG submission 187440) | Marine microbial communities from western Arctic Ocean - ArcticOcean_MG_CB11_86 (SPAdes) (version 2) | ecosystem: Environmental > Aquatic > Marine > Oceanic | place: Arctic Ocean... | reverse complement strand
ACAGCGTGAGGCCGAGCGATTCCTTGAGCTCGCCGAGCAGGCGCACGATCTGCGCCTGCACCGATACATCCAGCGCCGAGATGGGCTCGTCGCAGACCACAAACGTCGGCTCCAGGATCAGCGCACGCGCGATACCCACGCGCTGTCGCTGCCCGCCAGACAGCTCGTGTGGGTAGCGCCCAGCGTAGCCGCTCTCGAGACCGACGCGCTCCAGCCAACCGGCGACCGCCTCGCGCGCCCGCGCACCGCTCGTGCCAGCATGAAGACGGAGTCCCTCCCCGACGATCTCTCCAACGGTCATGCGCGGGTTCAGACTTGAGTAGGGATCCTGAAAGATCATCTGCATGCGCCGGGCATACCGCTGAAAGTCGGCCGCGGTGTAGCGCTGCGGCAAACGTTCGCCCTCCAGGTACACCTCGCCGGCCGTCTTGTCGTGCAAGCCCACCAGTGCCTTGCCGAACGTCGACTTTCCCGAACCGCTCTCCCCAACAAGACCGACAATCTCCCGCGCGGCGATGGTCAGCGAGAGGTCGTCCACGGCATGCACGATCTTGCCGCGGCCGAGTGGAAAGTGCTTCGTCACGCCTCGCGCTTCGACAAGCACCCTCACGCACGCCCCCCACGATATACGACGTCCACACTCCGCGGCGCGTCCTCGTGATGGAGCCAGCACATCGCATGGTGTCCAGGATCGACCTCGAATCGGGAAGGTCGATGCGGACCGCACAGGCGCATCGCGTGCGGGCAGCGGTCGGTGTATCCACAACCGACGGGCGCGTTAAACAGGTCGGGGGGCGTGCCTTCGATCGGCATCAGGCCAACAGCCTTCGACGTCGTCTGACTCGGCATCGCGGACTTGAGCCCGAGGGTGTAGGGGTGGGCGGCGCGATAGAACACATCGTCCACCGTTCCGCTTTCCACGATCTCCCCGGCGTACATGACAACAACATCGTCGGCCATGCGCGCGACGACGCCGAGGTCATGGGTAATGAGCACGACCGCCATGCCGTTCTTGCGCTGTAGTTCCGTGAGCAGCTCCAGAATCTGCGCCTGAATGGTGACGTCCAGCGCCGTGGTCGGTTCGTCGGCGATCAGTACCTCCGGCTCACAGGCGATCGCCATCGCGATCATCGCCCGCTGCAGCATGCCGCCGGAGAAGGCAAATGGGTACTGCCTGGCGCGCGCGTCGGCATCCGGGATATTGACCGTCGCAAGCACCTCGACCGCGCGCGCGAACGCCTCGCCCTTCGACATGCCGCGATGTACCTGGAGCGTTTCCGCTATCTGATCACCGACCCGCATCGTCGGATTCAGAGCGCTCATCGGATCCTGAAAGATCATGCCGATACGATTCCCGCGCACGTCTTCACCGTTGACGATTTTCTGCCGGACGATGTCGACGCCGTCGAGCCACGCCGACCCGCGCGTGATGCGCCCTGGTGGCATCGGCGTCAGGCCCATGATGCTCTGCACTGATACCGACTTACCACAGCCAGATTCGCCGACGATTGCGAGCGTCTTGCCTGCGTGCACATCGAAGCTCACGCCTCGGACCGCCTGTACGACGCCGCCATGCGTGTCGAACTCGACACACAGGTCGCGGACGTCGAGCACCGGCGCGTCACTCGCAGCAGTCATTCTCGGCCCCGCATACGCACGTCGAGCGCGTCGCGCAATCCATCCCCGAGCAGGTTAAACGCCAGCACGGTCACACTGATGATCACGGCCGGGAAGAGCAGCTCGTGGGGGTGCGAGAGCATCGTACGGATGCCTTCGTTCGCCATACTGCCCCACGACGGCGTGGGCGGCGCGACCCCCATACCAATGAACGACAGGAACGCCTCAGTAAAAATCGCACTTGGCACGGCGAACGTGAGGGTCACCAGGATGACCCCCATCGTCTGGGGAATCATGTGGCGGAACACGAGATAGCCTGTGCGGGCGCCAAGCAACTGCGAGGCGGCTATGTACCCCTCCTGCCGGACCTGGAGAATCTGCCCGCGCACGAGCCTGGCCGTGGATGGCCATCCCAACAACACGAGCGCGACGAGCATCGGAAAGACGCCGCTCTCGCCGGGCCCGATACCAAACGCGATCTTGAACAGGATCATGAACAGGAGAAACGGGAGCGCGATGACGAAGTCGGCAATGCGCATCAGCAGCTGATCGATTCGCCCACCCATGAACCCGGCGGCGCTGCCCCACACGACGCCGACCAGGACAAATAGCAGTGGCGCGACGACGCCAATGAACAAGGACACCCTCGCCCCATAGAGGAGCCGAGCCAGCATGTCCCGCCCCAGATAGTCAGTGCCCAGTGGGTGATACGGCAATTCGATCCGATCGCCAAGCGCGAGAGCGGCGCCCTCTTCCACCCAGCCTCTCAACGTCGCCTCCTCGGCACTGACCGTGCGAACGAGGTCGACGGCGAGTACGGCGTACGCTTCTTGCTCAGCGCGGTTCTCGTCCACGACGACGACTGAGTACCAGTACCCTCGCGGTTCGAGGTCAAGCCGATCCTCGAAGCTCACGCGATCGCCGCCGAGCACCTCACCGATCGGCAGACCCAGTGCCCGATCCGGCGCTGTGTCGTAGACGCTTCGGTACACGACATACCCGGCCGCGCCGGCGACCGGCTCCCAGACGAGTCGGACAGCCTGGGTCGATCCAGGCTCCGCCAGTCGCAGGTTCGCCACAACCTCGCCCGCTCGCGTCGGCGTCGCCGTGATGCCCGCCCACGGCGTGTACGCTGGCACGATCAGCGCGGAGGACGGCCACGCCGGCGCCTGACTGATCTGGTCGACGTCCTGCACCGCCGGGTCAACAGGCCACGCCCACGGTCCGGCGACTGTAAGCACCCCGAGCGCGATCACAGCCCAGAGCGACCCGACTGTTCGCCGATTCTGTTTCAACCGGCGCCACGAATCCTGCCAATACGACAGTGACGGTCGCGAGCTGGTCTGGAGCTGGTCCCCGGCGACCGCCGGCTCGAAGTCGGCAGCAGAAAAACGGATGGCGACGCTCATTGCCGGCGTTCCGCTCGCGTCACTCGAGCCTCACTCTCGGGTCGATCCAGCCGTACAGCAGATCGACGACGATGACCATCGACACCAGGAAGCCGCCGTAAAACACCGTCGTGCCCATGATGACGGTGTAGTCGAGCTGCTGCACCGCCTCTACGAAATACCGGCCCAGACCCGGTATCGCGAACACCAGCTCAACCACGAATCCACCCGTGGTGATCGCGGCGATTGCCGGTCCCAGAACCGTCACGACCGGCAAGACTGCGTTGCGCAGTTGGTGCTTCAGGAAAATCCGCGACGGAGGCAATCCCTTAGCCCGGGCGGTGCGGATGAAATCCGCACTCGTGATCTCGAGCATCGACGAGCGCATGAGCCTGGTGAGGTACGCCATCGTGCCGAGCCCCAGCACCATCGACGGAACGATCATGTGCCGCAGCGTGCCCCAACCGGCCACGGGCAGCAGTGAGAAGCCCAGCCAGGTGTTGATGTCGACAAGCGTGAGCTGGCTGAGCGCTGCCACGACGAAACTCGGAACAGAGATGCCCAGGATGACGAGGAACATGATGACCAAGTCGGGCACACGATCGCGGAAGAGCGCGGTCAGGGCTCCCATCAAGACACCGCCGAACGCGGCGAACACGATGGCGAGGATCCCAAGCGTGGCCGACACGGGAAAGCTCTCCCGGATGATGTCGTTGACGCGCCGGTTCTCCTGCGTGAACGAAATCCCGAAATCGCCGCGCAGGATCCCACCGAGGAAGACAACGTACTGCTCGGTCACCGGCCGGTCGAGCCCGTAGCGCTGCTCAAGGTTTTGCCGGATCTGTTCGTTGGTCGCGCGCTGATTCGCCAGCGGATCTCCAGGCACCGCGTGCATCGCGATGAACGTGGCAGTCGCGATGAACCAGACGGTGACGATCCCTTGCAGGACGCGTTTGAGCGTATACGTCAGCACAACAGGGAGAGGCTGCTAGGGATTCTCGACGAGGTACGCGTTGCTGTAATCGGGGTCTGTGCCGACGGATCGGTGCACGACGCCCCTGAGCCGCGGATCTTCGACGTAGACAAGGCCACGCTCGTAGTTCGGCAACTGTACCGCGTCCTCGATGAGGATGCGCTGGATCTCGCCGAACGCATCCATCCGGGTTCGTGGCTCGACAGAGTTCTGGGCGATACGAACCTGCTCGTCGAGCTCGGGGTTGTTGTATCTGCCGCGATTGTTCCCGTTCCAGGAGGCGTAGAGGTCACCGAAGGTGAGCGGGTCAGCGAAGTCCGGACCCCAGCCGGCAGCCACCATATCGAAGTCGCCCGACGTCATCTTGTCGAGGCGTTGCTTGAAGATTTGCTTATCGATCCTGATTTCGAGGCCGAGTGTCCGCGTGAAAAGGTTCTGGAAGTACTCCGCTTGCTTGTTCGCAATCGGAGCATCGCCCGTCAACAACACGAGAGGCGGAATTTCGGTCACGCCAAGCTCTTGCTTGGCAAGCTCCAGATGCTGCCGGGCCGCAGCCAGATTGGGGGTAACAACGGGGGCCGGGTACTCCTGCCTGAATGGCCCCTCGACGCCGGTCAACCACACAGGAAACAGAGAGACGGCGGGCAGATAGCCAGGCAGCGCGATCACCTTGTTGACGAGCTCTCCTGAGTCGTTGACCAGCTGCAGCGCCCTGCGCAGATGAAAGTTGCTCGTCAGCCGTTCGGGGCGGAAGTTGAAGTCGATGTAGAACACCGAGCCGTCGCTGTAGCGCCCGATGTTCCAGCGCAGTTTCATCGCGTCGTCGAGCTGCTCGGCGCCGAGTGTGGCCGACACGATGGAACCGTCCTTGAACAGGTTCACCACGGCAGTCGTGTCCGAGGTGACGTACGGCATATCGATGACGTTGAGGCGAACCTCCTCGCGATTCCAGTACTGCGGGTTCTTCTCCATCCGTAAGTGCGCGCCGTGCACCCACTGCGTCATCATGAAGGGCCCGTTGTAGAGCAAGTCCTCAGTGTCAGCAGCGTACCGCCCATTCCGGCTCCGGTAAAAATCCTCCCGCACGGGGAGGTACACCCCGAACGCAACGAGCTTGTCGAAGAAACCGACGGGGCGCTCGAACTCGACTTCGAGCGTCCGATCGTCGACTGCCGTGACGCCAAGCGCCTCGGGGGCCATCTGTCCTCCGTTGATCGCCTCACCGTTCTTCACGTAGTAGAGGATGAACGCATACTCCGAAGCGTTAGCAGGGTCCACGATCGTGCGCCAGGCGAACACAAAATCGTGCGCCGTGACCGGCTGACCGTCGCTCCACCGAGCGTCGTCGCGCAGCCAGAAGGTTGCACCGTCAGGCCGGATATCCCATCGCTCTGCAACGCCCCCCACGAGCCTGTTGCTCGCGTCGTAGCGCAGCAGCCCTTCCATGATGTGCCCGAGGACGAAAATGCTGACTGAATCGGTCGCGCGCGTGGAATCGAGCTGGGGAGGTTCCTGTGCCAGCGCACGGGTGATCGTCCCGGTGTCGAAGTCGATCGCTCGACCGGCGATCGCGCTGCCCCCGGTTATCGAGGACGCCCACGCCAGCGCGCCCATCAGCGCGATGAACGCTGCGACGGAGATGGCGCCAAGCCAGAGGAGTTGCCGCACTGCCGTGCGGCTCATCGGATCCCGATAGGCCTGTGGCTGTTCATCCATTACTCGACCCCCGTACTGAGATCAGGCATTCGTCCTGAGATACGCAGTGCTCGTCCCGGCATCCCGCGCCGCAGGCGTGTCGCTGAAGCGAAGCGCATTAAAAAACGGCGCCGCCGCGAGCGGGACGAAGGGTGTCCCTGACGCGGCGGCGCCGTTCATCAGATCGTCGTCCCGCGATCTCTACCTCGTACTCGTGCTCGGCGTGTCGGTCGAGAACGTCTGCCACAAGCCCGCCGGCGGCCCATACCCCACGCCAGGTGTGCCGTAGTCGCATACGCCCTGCGGGAAGACGGCGCGCAGGCTCTCAAGCTGGTCACCGGTGACCTCGCGTGTGAAGTCAGACTGGTCGAGCGGCTTGAGCTGGCACTTCAGGTGCAACGACGCGGCAGGCATACCGGCCACGATTCTTGGATTCGTATACTCCGGGAACCTCTCCGCACAGACCGCGGCATCCTTGGTTTCCTCCAGCTCCGCCGTGAAACAGGCGTCGGTCAAACCCGCCGGCTTGTTGCGAAGGACCTTCTCGCGCTGCGTCCCAGGCGCCGTGTCCTTTCCGACGCCGGCCAGCCACTCATCCAGGACGATCAGGTTGGCGTTCTGTGCTGCAACGGTCGGCGTGCCTGTCGCGTACACGCGGGACACCTGATTGTCGCGGTTACCGTTGTTGGCAATGAGCCGGCTGCGGACGACCGCACCCGAGAACGTGTCGTGCACGTTACCGCCCGGGCCTTCGGTATACGGCCGCATGTCAATGATCGGAATCATGCTCAAGCCTTGCGCGGTGTCGTTGATGCGGCCGGACGCGTAGGCCCGTCGGAGCGCCTCGGGATCGCCGACAGACCGCTGGGCGACAAGATTGCCATTCACGTCGTGACCGCCGGCCAGACGGTTCAGCGCGAGGAACTGCGCGAAGCTGATCGTACCGTCATTGAACGCGCCAAGACCGTACTGAACACCCACGTTGTCGAACGGGCTCCGCGCGAAACCGGTCTGCGGGTCGATGCCGAATACGCTCGACATGCTGTCGTGATAGGTGCAGCGGACGCCCGTGGGGTTGGTCTCCGCGTCAAACCGCATCGACGGGGAAATCGTCGTGGCGTCACAGTTCTTGGCTGCCATGCGTGCCGAGTAACGCAATTCGTTGTTGGTGCAGTAGTCGAAATGACTGTAGCCAGAAACCGCCGTCTTGTCCTCGATGTTCCACGGCAGCCTCGATGCGGCCATCGCATTATCCAGCACATGGCAATCGACCATCCCGGCATGGAAGGTCAGCGTGTCCACGTAGCTGGCGGTCGGCACGATGCCATCGAGCAGACCCGGGTAGTTGTTGCCGATGAGGTGCTGCTGCATCGATCCGCCGGAGCGTCCACTGCCCATCGTGTACATCGGGACGCCAAACTGTTCGATGAAGCGCTCCTTGACCATCATCATCGTCTCGGCCGACACGACGTCGCTACCATGGGTGCCGAAGACGTTCAGCGACCCGCCAGCCAGCGCGTACCCCTTCGCGATCGGGTATTCGCCAAGCTGCCCATCTGTCAGATTCTGGCGATTGCCGCGCAGTCCCCCGACTGTGCGCCCCTGGTGATAGCCAGCTGACACCCCACCGCCGAACGCGTACACGAGACGACCGTTCCACGCCGATTCATTCGACCAGGGTGACGGTAGCGCCGTGCCGGGCTCGTGCAGGAACGCGATCGAGTAGACAGCCCGGTTGATCGTGCCCATCTCGCGCCGCACGATGAAGGGCACCGCCTTGCCCTCGGTGGTCGTAGTCGTCGCGATGTCGGTGGGCCGAGGACCGTCGGGATCGAACGGTCGGAAGGGGCTCTCCTGAGCGCCACCCCGGAATCCGTTTGCGTTGTCGGCCGCCGCAAGGTCACCGGGTGTTTGACCGGCAGGCGCCGGTGTCTCAGCTACCTTGTAGAAATACTCAACCTTCGTGTCCGCCGAGCAGTTCGCATCGAGCGGCGCACCCAACCCGTGAGCCTCGGTCTCGCAGATAAACGGCGTCTGCTGCGGGCTGTAGAGCACCGGGCCTGTGATCGGGTGATTCACGACCGTGAGCTCTGCCGTCGTCTGGCCGCGCATCGAGGCTTCGATCGCATTCGGACCCACTTCGAGGCCAGCTACCCGACCGATGACCGACTTCGAATCGGCGGAGAGTCTGAAGGACCGTGACACGTCGTCCCCGTTGAGACGGACCGTGAGGTTTCTGGCCGTCAGGTTCTCCGGGCCGGTGACCTGAAGCAGGACGTCGCCGCCACTGACAAACTCCGCCTTTCCCGAGAGCGTCGTGATCCCAAGCGCGGTATCTGACGCCTGCTGCGCCGCGACAGACGCCGTGAATATACCCACCGCCAGGAGCGTGAAGGTGAATGAGCGGGCCATATGACCTCCTCCATGAGCAGACCTCTGGCCGCTCGTCGCTTGTCCTACCGCAAACCGTTCTCTCAAGCGCTGCGATCCCCCGACCTATCGGGCGCCGTCGGTGGCATCACCGCGTTGGAGACGGCGCCTCGCATAGGCCGGCCGACCAATCTCGCAACACCCCACCCAGCCTGGGTGGACCCAGGTGCCGGAGGGCGCAGTCTTGAAAGTTTCCCGAAATGCGCCGCCTATTCCGCGCCTGCTACGGGCTCCGGCGGATCGATCGACGCCAGATACGCGACGATGTCCGTCATGTCGTCCACCGTCAGGTTCTCGATGACCGGCAACATCAGGGCGACCTGCGGACCTTTCCGTGTGCCCATCTTCATATCCCAAAGCTGACGCATCTGATAGCTGGGCGATCGACCGGCAATGCCCGGCATGCTGCCGACTCCCATCAGGTCCGCCCCGTGGCATACCGTGCAGGAGATGGTCTTACCGCCACCGGTGGTCACGAGTGCCTCGCCCCTGGCGAGGCTCCCGACCGGCACGTAGGCGATCCAATCTCCGGGAGCGCGCGTATTTCGGAGAAAATTGGACTGATGCTCGTCTCTGGGCGTTTCGACGATGCGGTTTCCGAGCGGCTCTTGCTCATCTCCGTCGAGCGTGATGAACATGTCGCCAAGATGCAGCTCCATCTTGGGAATCATGTCGGCCTCGATGACTTCGATCCACTTGGTGTACGGGATGGCCGCGAAGTACTCGGCCGACTGCCGCATCTCTTCCTCGGTCATCGCCTTGGCGAGTTTGACCATCGTCGGCGTGTTCGGATCCCGCGGGTCGGACTGGTAGCGCAGGTCGTTAGCCATGTCCTGGAGCTGCTGCATGGTGTAGGCTGCCGGCTGTCCACCAGGGGGGGCGTTCTCCGGCCGTCCCTTGCCAGTTGGCAGATGGCACGACCCGCAGCCCCGGCCGCGCTCTGCCATCAGGCTCGCCGGACCGTTTTTCATGATCGGGGGCATCGGCGGGTAATCCTCGGGAAACCACTCGACCACGTTGTGACCGTCACGAACCTCCAGCCAAGAATAGTTAGCGCTGCTCCCTTCGACGGCCCGGGGCCGTCGCTGGTCCTCCGGGCTCATGTCTCCCCGCAACTGCGTCGGCGGCAGCGGGTCGTTCTGCGGCGCAGCCGCTTCCCCCGGCTGTGCCTCCGTCAGCCATCCGTACGCCCACAACGGCGAAGGCTCGGACGGGGCCTGAGCCTGAACAAACGACGCCCCAAGCGCCACACACGCTGCGACAACGACACACAGCATTCCGAAACGAATATCCTGCTTCACTCTGACCTCCCGAGTAGAGTTCTCTACGACTCGACCATCTGGCTGAGTCGCGATGGCGATAGATGCGGGCACTCGTGGTGCCGGGGGCGCGTACGCCACTTCTGATCATGTCGGACTTTATACCTTGCCGGCCGGGGTGGCAAGATCGGTCCGCCCCCCTCCGCCAGATGTTCCGCGTAAGATGGGCCGGTAGCTGCCCTGGTCGGGCCCGTCGATTAGATCGAGTATTTCAGAGGATCGCACTGGACTGATGCCGCTTATGGCCTCTGTGGCACTCTTGCTTCTGAGTCTCAGCGTGACCGCGTGGGGGTGCGCGGCCCGCGCTTCGCAGGAGACTCCGTCTTTGGAAGCTCCGTCCTCGGAAGCAACATCCTCAGCAGCTGCCTCTCAGGAGACGCTGTATCCCGAAGGTCGCCCCCCGAACGCTGTGTCTCTGGATGACGGGCCTTTGAATGCGGCTCAGCCTGGTCCCTCGCCCTTCGGAGGTCCCGTCTCGACAGGCGTCGTTCAGCACGCGCCCCTCCGGGAGGCCTCCGGTCTCGTCGCAAGCCGCAGACACCCTGGCGTGCTGTGGTCACACAACGACTCAGGGGATGGACCACGCCTATTCGCCCTCACGACCAGCGGAGAGCATCTGGGCGTCTTTACGCTCGACGGTGCGGATGCACGCGACTGGGAAGACCTCGCGATCGGTCCAGGCCCCGAACTCGGTGTGGACTACCTCTATGCTGGCGACATCGGCGACAACGAGTCCCAGCGGGAACTGACACATGTCTACCGCGTGGCTGAACCCGCCGTCGATGTTGACCAGGTGCCCGTGAACACCGCGCTGACTGGCGTGTCGACAATCACGCTTCGCTATCCCGATGGTCCGTCCGACGCTGAAACCTTGCTCGTCGATCCGCTGACCAGCGACCTCTACGTGATCACGAAGCGCAGCACCGAAGTCGCGTTCTACCGGGCCACCGCGCCCCAATCGACAACCGAGGTCATCGTGATGGAACGGGCGGGCACGCTCTCGCTGGCGAGGGTTCCCCTCGCGCCGGCCGCAGGCCAGGGGGCGGTAGGCGGGGACATCGCACCGTCCGGCCTCGAAGTGCTGCTGAAGACCTACGTCGAGGTCTATTACTGGAAGCGTGCCTCTGGTGCTGAATCCCTCTTTGCCCATCGATCCGTGACGCTGCCGTACGTTCCGGAGCCCCAGGGGGAGGCGATCGGGTGGGCGGCAGACGGAAGCGGCTACTTCACACTCAGCGAAGAGGCTCCGTCGATCCCGGCAACACTGTATTTTTACCCGCGGCAGGACACGAACTAACCGAGCGACAGAACCGAAACATCGCCGCTGAATATCTCCGCCGACCGGGACGCATGAGACGGCAGACGCACTCTTGCATCGGTAGGCGCTGAGCACGAGTTTCAGTAGCCGCAGCGAATTTCCGTGCTGTCGACAACCCGTCGTACCCGGCCCCACTGGTTCTGAAGCACCGGCAGGCGCCGTCGGGGCGACCGGCTGAGAGACCCTTACTTTTGGGTGCCGCGACTCCGCTTATCGTGCAACCGCCAGAACAGGCGACCGATCGAACGGATCAACTTGTGGGTGGCGCCACTAACCGCCTGGTCCACCGTGGCCGCGTGATCCGTCACGGCAACCGGCGGCCGCCCCTCAAGGCGTGCCTCCATGACGCAACGCATATCCAGTCCACCGACTTTCTTGTCGCTGTTCTCATCACTCAGGTGGACATCCACCCGCGTGATGCGATCCTTGACCCGAGTCAGGGCGTGCTCCACGACGTCCGTAATCCGGTGGTCCAGCGCCTCGCGGCCGTCGATATTGTGGTCGGTACTTACCAGGACTTGCATTGTTCACTCCTGTTCCCGTCGCCATGTGATCATGTGCCGCGAGCATGGCATGGCCGCGCATGATTCGAACCCTCTACGCCCGGCCGCCGTTGGATCGGCCAGCGCCTCGGCAGCGAACGCGCACCTCGGGGTAGTGCCAAGTCGGCGTTCGAGACGTATGTTTCACGTGTTTTACGGCCACGTTCTGTCGACCAGCTCAACAGACTTCAAGATCGCGGGGTCGGAGCACGGTATCGCCGACCGAGTCTGCGTCCGGAAACTCGTCTGCGGTAGAAATATTGGTGCGACACGAAGGTGAGATCGAGCCGCCCCCTCGACATCGGCGTCGAAAGGACGGCTCCTCAAAAGCCTAGCGAATCAGGGGTGCCAGCACGAGCGCGACAACCGCGATGAGCTTGATCAAGATATTAAGGCTTGGCCCGCTCGTGTCCTTGAGCGGATCGCCGACGGTGTC
>Ga0209403_10006591_pt1 | contig 11718 bp, 10 predicted proteins | sample ArcticOcean_MG_C_8_FD_187440 | JGI IMG/M metagenome (GOLD analysis project Ga0209403, IMG submission 187440) | Marine microbial communities from western Arctic Ocean - ArcticOcean_MG_CB11_86 (SPAdes) (version 2) | ecosystem: Environmental > Aquatic > Marine > Oceanic | place: Arctic Ocean... | reverse complement strand
CGACACCTGATCCGGGTCGGTCACATCTGCCATATGGACGATGGCGGTACTGCCCGCCGCCCGAATTTCGTCGGCGACGGCCTCCGCTGCGTCGACCGATGTGCGCCCGTTGATGAGCACTGACGCCCCCGCCGAGGCGAGGTTCAACGCGATCATTCGGCCCATGTTTCTGGCACTACCCGTTACGATAGCGGCAGCCCCGACGAGGCCTTTCTCCGACAATTGTGCTCTCCCTATGCCGCCGAGGCGTCCAGTTCCCGGGTGGGCGACGATTTACCGAGGATGGCGTCGGAAGCCTTTTCGGCGATCATGATCACCGTCGCGTTCAAATTGCCACCGACGATGTCCGGCATAACCGACGCATCGACGACACGGAGCGCATCGATCCCCCGAACCTTCAGGTCGCCGTCCACCACCGCGCGGTCGTCGATGCCCATGCGGCAGGTGGTTGTCGGGTGAAAGACCGTGCTGAGCGTTTCCCGGACATAGGCATCGATCGCGGTGTCATCGTTGGTCGCGACGTCCGCTCCGGGCGAGAATTCTTCCCCGCGCATCCCGTCAAACGCAGGCTGGGTTCCAAGCCGACGCATGATCCGGAAACATTCGCGCAGCACGCGCCGGTCTTCGTCGGTCGACAGGAAATTGTTGATGATCTTCACCGGGTCCTGCGGGTCTGCAGACCGGAGCCATACCCTGCCCCGGCTTTCCGGCCGCAGGTGGCAGGCGCGAAACGCGTAAGTCTGCTCCGACGGCGATAGAATACCGGGAAACCATTGGCGCGCGGTCATCGACATCGGGCGAAAGAACATCTGGATATCGGGTATTTCCAGGTCCGGGCGGCTTTTAACGTAACCGGTCAGCGAGGACGGCGGGGTCGCAGCCATGCCAGTCCCGAACAGTTTCACCCGGGCGACATGGAATGTCAGCCGATCGAGACGAAGATCGCGGTGAAACTTGGATTCGCCGGCATAGCGATACTCCACGCCTACCGCCGGATGATCCTGCAGATCGGCACCGACCCCCGGCATTTCATGCACCATCTCGATGCCCATTTCGGACAGATGATCGCCCGGTCCCACGCCGGACAGCATCAGGACCTGCGGCGAATTGATTGCGCCGCCCGACAGAATGACCTCCTTCTCGGCGCGAACCGTGTGAATTTTGCCATCCTGACTGTATTCAATGCCGATGGCGCGGCCGTTTTCGATCAGTACCCGGTTCACATGGGCGCGCACCTGAACGTCGACGTTCGAGCGCTGCATCGCGGGCCGCAGATAGGCGACTGCGGCGCTTTGGCGGCGGCCATTCACGGCATTCACCTGCAGGCGGGCGAACCCTTCCTGGGAGGCACCGTTGTAATCCGGCGCTTTCTGGTAACCGGCCTCTTCCACCGCGTCGAAGAAACAGTCGAATATCGGATCCTGCACATCCGTCGTGCGGATTTTCCACGGCCCGTCAGAACCACGATAGGGATCGTCCCCGTCCTGAAACGATTCCGAGCGCTTGAAATAGGGCAGCACGTCATCGAAGGCCCAGCCGGTCAGACCCTTTTGGCGCCAGCGGTCGTAATCGCCGTGATTGCCGCGCACATAAGCCATCATATTGATCGAGGACGAACCGCCGAGCACCTTGCCGCGCGGGTGGAACAGCCGTCGGTTGTCAACATTGGGTTCGGGTTCGGATTCATAAGACCAGTTGAACCGGGGATCGTACCATACTTTGCCGACACCAAGCGGCATGTGGATCATGAAGCTCTTGTCCCGGTCGCCCGCTTCCAGCGTCAGCACCCGGTTGGTTCCGTCGGCGCTCAGCCGGTTGGTCAGTACACAGCCGGCAGACCCCGCGCCCACGACGATGTAATCGACTGTATTCTCGAATTCAGCCATCGGAATTTCCCCCGCGCTACTGCCCGCCTTTGGGGCAGAGTTCTCACCTAAACGTTAGCAGCCGAACGATGGGGGGACAACGGTTGGGCAGACTAACCTGCCGGCACGTGCCCGATACTTTCGCCGAGATGGGTCGTTCGGTACAGCTCGGTAAAAGCCACCCATCTCAACTGACAGGCGCGTTCTGCAAAGCGCACGCATTTCTCCTGAAGTTCCGGCGTGGTGGCGTGTTTGTCGACCAGACCCAGCAGAATATCGCCGTGTTTCACATCGGCAGTCGAATGTTCGATGAAAAACCCGATCTCCGGTGAATCCGGCGCAAACCCGTAATTGTCGACCAGCGCCTGAACGGCGCGCTCGTTTTCGGCGACAAGCTGGGATTCCTGGGTCGCCTGAACCGCAAGCCGGATAACTGCCGGTTCGGAATCGGTTATCCACCAGTAATAGGCCGCGCGCGACAGCCATGTCGGAAGAAGCTCGGTATTCTGAATTTCGTCGTCGGTAATCCCGCAATACCCGGTAAAGGCGTGGATCAGGTCCCGGTGGTCATGGGCCTCACCGTCATCGATACCGATCATGCCCGCCTCTTCGGCCAGGTTTTCCAGGATGAAATAGGCGATGTCATCGGGAGATTTCGAATAGGTCACGCCGATCGACCGGAATATCTGGCGCACCAGCAACGAATGCTGCACGAGAAACGCTCCAAGATGCTTGATATCGAGCGTGCCCTCATCCAGCCGCTCGTAAAATGGATGGTTTGCGCAATGCCAACGGTCGCGGATAGCAGTCAATTCTTCGGAACACTTCATGTCACGCCTTTCAGATCAGAAAACGATACGACCGGATGTGATCCCAAAACTCTCGAAGAGAAAGATCAGGCCAGTTTCAGCTCAGACTTGAGATAGGAAATTATTTCGCTGGATTCGTAAAGCCAGGTAACGCCGCCGCTTTCGGTCTTCACCTGGAGGCAGGGCACCTTGTGCCTGCCGCCGCCGCGAATGAGCTCCGCTTTGTGCTTCTCATCGTTGCGGGCGTCCCGCAATTCGATATTCAGCGCATATCTGCGAAGCTCACGCCGGACTTTGACGCAGAACGGACATGCGTTGAACTGGTACAGAACGAATTTCGCGGTCTCCGTGTCCAGTTTAGCCTGGTCCACCAGGTTGCGTTTCATCCGCGCAGGCCGGATCAGAAGATCATGGCCCAGCACCAGGCGCCCCAAAAACCACCGCACGAAATTCATCCTGTTCTCCTTTGGGACCGTTGGGATGGACCGGAAACAACCGGAGCACGGCGTCCCGACTTTCGTCAATATTATCGGTCTCTTTGCGGGACCTCGAAATAGTTGGCGCGCCCGGAGGGATTCGAACCCCCGACCTACGGATTAGAAGTCCGTTGCTCTATCCAGCTGAGCTACGGGCGCCTGCCATACGACGAATTCTCTAACATATAACCCGGCCCGAGGGCGAGCGCCGATGAATTTAGCTTGTCGCTTTTCCACGCGCTGCCTAGCATACGCACTGACAAGCCGACAGGCGGGGGCGAAAACATGTTCATCAAAAATGCCTGGTACGTTGCCGCAACCGGCGGCGAGGTATCGAGCCAGCCGTTTCAGCGCCTAATCTGCAACGACCCGGTTGCACTGTTCCGAACCGAATCCGGCGACGCGGTGGCGCTTGCAGACCGGTGTATTCACCGGCGGCTGCCGCTGTCGAAGGGCCGCGTTATCGGCGACCGGCTGCAATGCGGCTATCACGGGTTCACCTATGACGGTACCGGCAAATGCGTGCTGGTGCCGGGACAGGACAGCGTTCCGCGCCGCGCCGCCGTGCACAGCTATCCCCTGATCGAGAAATACGGATGGATCTGGGTCTGGATGGGCGATACCGAGCTGGCCGACCCGGCCAAACTGCCGGCAATGCCGGGACTGGACGAAGACGGCTGGATCCCGTTCAGCGATCATCTTCACGTCAACGCAAATTACCAGCTGCTGGTCGACAACCTGATCGATCTTTCCCATGAATCCTACGTTCACACATCGAGCATCGGCAACGATTCCGTCGCCGAAACGCCCATCGAAATCCGGCGGGAACGGAACGAGGTGTTTGTCGACCGCATCATGCAGGACATCCCGCCGCCGCCGTTTTTCGCAAAGGCGGCAAAGACCGATGCCAATGTGGACCGCTATCAGCTCGTCCATTTTCAGCCCCCCTGCTACGTCCATGTCGAGGCGCGCACGGTGCCGCCGGGCAGCAACGATCCGAATAGTGGCGTCCGGTTTTTTGTGCTCGACGCACTAACACCGGAGACCGAGACCACAACCAATTATTTCTGGGCGGTGTCGCGCAATTTCCGCCTCGACGACCACGAGTTCGCCAAATGGTGGCACGAGGCCGTCAACAACATCTTTGACGAGGACCGTGTCATCCTCGAAGCCCAGCAACGCTCCATCGATAGCGATGATACCGGCGTCCGGACCGTCGATGTGATGATCGATGGCGGCACGGTTCTCGCCCGCCAGGTAACCGAAGAGATTCTCGCCGCCGAGGCGTGAGCGCCATGACAGACACAAAACATATGAAGGATACACGGGATGACCGGACGGCTTGAGGGCAAAAGAGCATTGATCGTGGGCGGCGGCGGCGGCATCGGAGGCGCGATCGCCCGGCGGTTTCACAGCGAGGGCGCGAGCGTAGGGATTGTCGACGTCGATCAGGAAGCCGCGGAACGGACCATCGCCAGTCTTGGCGATGGCGGCGGCGTTGCATTTCCGCTGGCGATCGATATCGGCTCGCCGGAAGCGGCAAGGGACGCAGTCGACACCGTTGTGGAAAATCTCGGCGGGCTCGATATCACCGTCCACTCGGCCGCGAGCCGCGACCCCACGGCAACCGTCGAAGACATGGAATTCGAGCACTGGAACGAAGCGCTGCGCGTCAATCTGACCAGCATGTTCCTGTTATGCAAATACGCCATCCCCCACCTTCGGGCAGCCGGCGGCGGTGTGATCATCAATATCGCCTCGCAGCTCGGCAGTGTCGTAACACCTGGGCGCGCCGGCTATCACGCCACCAAGGGGGCGGTTATTCAGCTCACCAAGGCCATCGCCATCGAGACCGCGAAGGACAATATCCGCGCCGTGACGGTGTCCCCCGGCGCGGTCGAGACCAACCGGCTTCTCGCCCGGTTCAACACCACCGACAAAATACGGGAGCTGATGGTCCCCCATCACCCGATCGGGCGGCTCGCGCAGCCGGAGGATATTGCCGGTGCGGCGCTGTTCGTGGCCAGCGACGATGCGGCATTCATGACCGGGGCGGATCTGATAATCGACGGCGGATACACGGCGGTCTGATCCGAATGGCGCGTATCCTGATTACCGGGGCCGAGAGAGGTCTCGGTCTCGCCTTCGCGCGGGCATTTATAGACCGGGGCGATTCTGTGGCCGTGCTGTGCCGCGACATGTCACCCGAGCTCGATGCGCTCGCACCCGACATTCACGCTGGCGTAGATGTCACCAACGCCGCCGCCGTCTACCGGGCGGCGGCGGAAATGGGCGACACCCCGATAGACGTGCTGATCAACAATGCCGGCATCATGATCGAGGACGATATCGACCGTCTCGACGTCGCAGCGGTCCGGATTCAGTTGGAGGTCAATGCGCTCGGCCCGTTGACTATCGCTCTCGCATTTCGCCGGCGTCTGCGCGCCGGGTCTAAGTTTATCAATATTACCAGCCGTCTCGGATCGATCGGCGACAATGAATCCGGGGATGATTTCGGCTACCGTATGTCGAAAGCCGCCCAGAACATGCTGACCTCGAACCTCGCGATTGCACTTGGAAAGGAAGGCGTGCATGTGGCTGCGATCCATCCGGGCATCGTGGCGACCGGAATGACCGCCGGCGTCGGCACACCCGCCGCAGACGTTGCACGCGACATCCTGAAGGTCATCAACGGGCTCAACGCCGAACGTTCAGGACAATTCCTCAACCGTCACGGACTGGTGCTTCCCTGGTAACATTCTGGTCCCGTTGCCTGTTCCTGCCGCCAGACCAGGACCCTATTGCGAATTCGCCGCAGACGGGGCCGAAGGTCGAAACAGCACATCATGATATTCCGCGTCGGATCCGGCAAAAAACGCCAGCAATCGCGGATAGTCCATCGGCTCCGTTTTGCCGGTGTCGGGAAAAATAACTTCAGCGCGATAATCCCGGGCAGAGAAAAATTCCAATAGTTCCTCGACGCCGCTTCCGGCCCCGGTCAGGGCGTCCGGCGTGACTTCGCAGAGCACTGCCGGCCGATCACCCTCAATGGTGCGGGCCGCACCGCGCAGGACATCCATTTCCGCGCCCTGGACGTCTATCTTGATGACGCTCACCGGACGGTCGTCGTCCCGTTTTGAAAGATATGAATCCAGGGAAACGATATCCACCGGACGGGAGTTGCCGCCCCGATCGCGGCGATTCCATTCGTAATTGCTGTGTCCGCCCGGATTACCGAGATCCGTATAAAGATCGATCGTCCCGTCCGAGGCGCCCAATCCCGCCTCTACCGCGATAAAATTCTCATACGGTAGCAATCCCCGGTTTGCGGCCAGAATCGCATAAGTCTCCGGGTGAGGTTCGAAGCCGATGACCAGGCCGTTGGCGCCTACCAAGCTTGCTGCGGTCAGAGAATAATGGCCAAAATTTGCGCCGGCGTCGATAATCAGCGCGCCCGGCGTCAGCAGATTTATAAAAAGTTCCGTTTCGAGCGGTTCCCAGTATCCGCGGCGAATGACGGCGCGTGTCAGGGTACCTTTGCGAGGATAGACATAGAGCCGGTAGTCACGGGTACGCATGACAAACGGTTCGCTCGGATGGAGCAGGTAAAATGAAATCCGCCACAATGCCGCGAGCGTCTTGTTCTGCCCCATCCGGTGGGTTGGAAATTTGGCGGCAATTAACCCGAACAACGTATCGGTAATCATCCGAGAACCGCCTGAAAACGGAGTGCCCGGCCGTCAGATACGCTGGCGCCGCGCGTCAGCACCCGACTCCCTTGCCCGCCTATCACACAAAAAACAGGCTGATCTCGGGCACGACGATCAGCAGGATGGTGACAAGCAGCATGATGAACGCGAACGGCATCGCCCCCAGGAATATTTCATTCAGCGTTATTCGGTCGTCGTTCAATGTCGATTTGACGACGTAACACGTTATGCCCAAAGGCGGCGTCAGCAGTCCGATTTCCACCGCTATCACCGTCACGATCCCAAACCAGATCGGATCGCCGCCGAATTGTAGCAATACCGGCAATGCCAGCGGCAGAATGATCAGCATGATCGAGATCGAATCCAAGATCATGCCAAGCAGAATCAACACGATCACATAAAGAATGATAAAGCCGGTAAAGCCGAGGCTTGTGCCGCCAATTAACTCACCCATCTGCTGCGGCAGGCCGGACAATGCCAGCATGCGCGCATAAATGTTTGCCGCAAGAATCAGAAATAGAATCGAAACCGTTATATGGCCGGTTTCGACCAAAACACCCCATAGGGTTTTCCAGTCGAGCTTTCGCTTTATCAGCCCGATGATCAGGGCCCCGAGCGATCCGGCCGCACCGGCTTCGGTCGGTGTGAATATCCCGCCGTAAATTCCGCCGATAACCAGTACAACTAGCGACAAGATGGGGAAAAGTTTCCCAAATGCCGACCAGAATGATTCGCCTTCGATGCTGTCCGATTCGGTCTCCACATTGCCGATCCATTGCGGCCGCCAGGTCGCCATAGCCAAAATCAGCATTGCAAAAGCGACAGCAAGAATTAGCCCGGGAACCACTGCGGCGATAAAAAGAATACCGACCGATTGTTCGGCGAGAAATCCATACACGATCAGCAGAAGGCTTGGCGGGATCAGCATCCCGAGCACCGAAGACCCGGCGACGACGCCGACCGAGAAACGCGCCGTGTAGCCCTGCGCCATCATTTCCGGGGTTGCAACGCGTGTGAACACAGCGGCCGAAGCGATGGACGATCCGGTGATCGCCGCAAAAACCGCGTTGGCGGCAACCGTCGCAATCCCAAGTCCGCCACGCACACGGCGCAGCATCCACCGAGCCACCTGGAACGTTTCCCGACCGACATCGGACGCCGCGACCAGGAGCCCCATGAGGACAAACAGCGGAACGACACCGAAGAAATAGTTCTTCATGTATTCAGCACCGGCCTGCGGCAGCATGCGTTCTGCAATGATGGTATTTCCCTTCATCATCCAAATTCCACAGAATCCAAGGACGATGAGCGCGATACCGATCGGCATGCCGGCATAAATGAGAACCAGCATGCAAAGTATCGACAAAATGCCAATCTGTGCGTTCGACAGTTCAGCCGATGTCAGCAGGTAGATTATGGCCGCGAATCCGGCCAGCGCGATCAGCCAACCATATCCGCGTTTCGCCCGGACGCCTTCTTCGGTCTCGGCCTTGAAGGCGCCGACCGATCCAATACATTCCCGCATAAAGCGAAGGAAAAATTCGATGCCCGTCGCCGATGCACCGACAACGAGCAGCAAATAAAACGGCCAGACGATGAATGTAATAGTCCCGGGCACCCCGGCCAGTTCGTTTTCCGTCCAGGCATCGGAAAATTCGAACCAGAACCCTCGCACCATGACGATGAAGACGAGAATGCCAAACAGATTGAATATCGCGTTGAAAACACGCCCGGCCACGGGCCGCTTTACTTCCAGCCATTCGATCAGAAGCTCGGCCCGCGTAAAGCGACCGGAATGAAGCGTATTCGCAAGCTGAAGGTATATTGTGCCGGCGATCGAGAAGGCGATGATTTCCGGCACACCGTTCAGCGGAAAGTTGAACACGTTTCGCGCGAAAATATCGGTGCAAATCAGAAACATCATCCCGAACACCCACAGGGTGCCGATACTGTTCATCAGGTTTGTGAACCCGTTGAACAGCCTGACGGGGAGGCCCGCCAAGGACTCCCCGTCAGATGTTCTTCCCGTCTCTGCGGGAGAATTCATAGTCGTTTTACCGTAAGTGAGAGTTCAGATCAGAGACCCTCATCCCAGTTACGCAATGGTTTGGCTCCGGCTGCGCGGGCCGAGTTCATGAACGTTTTCATGACCTCCCGTGCCGGTACGCCTTTGGCTTCCTGGGCGTCCACCCATTCTTTGGCGATATTCGGCATAGCCGCCGCCCATTTCCGACGTTCCGCCTCTGGGAAGTTTGTGACGATCGCGCCCTGCTTCGCCATCAGCTTCTTGAATAGTCCGGCTTTCTTGGCAACGATAGCAGATTGCATCGCCGAGTATTCCGCACCGAGCTTCTTGAAGATATCCTGCATGTAGGCAGGCAACGAATTCCAGGTGTCTTTGTTCATGGTGATTGCACCGGAAATCGGTCCACCCATATCGACTACCGTTATGTATTTGCCGACTTCATGGAGCTTGAACGGAAACATTCCGGTGGTGATTGTGATACCGCCTTCTGCAACACCCGTTTTCACCCCATTATAATAAGTCGGTAGACCACCGTTCACCGCTACAGCACCAGTACCCTGGAGCCACCCGGCAAGTGCATCCGGGCCATACATCTTTTTGCCCTTCAGGTCGGCTAACGTTTTCAGCGGGAACTTGGTGAACAGGTTATAGGTATCTGCGACCTGAATGCCGAGATAGACCTGATTATATTTGTCCCAGGCTTTATGCATCGCTGGAACGTCTTTGTGCAGCTGCTTGCCGATCTCGTTCAGCGTCTTAAGATTGCCGGTTACGAACGGCGCGTAGAACGACACGTTCATCAGCGGCATCTTGATCGGCTCCCACAGGGTGCCGACCCAACCGATATCGGCAAGGCCGTTCTGCACGCCTTCCAGCGTGTTTTTGAAATTATACAAAGAACCGGCATACGCTTCCGTCCACTTGATGGTGTCGCCTTTCCCAGCCGCGCTCACCCGTGCAGCCGATTGAGGCACCACGTGGTTTTTGATCACAGCTACCCAGGGTATAATCGGCGGATGGCTCGAGCCTGCCGTCAGCTTATAAATCTTGGCGGAAGCCGTGGTGGCTCCGAGCGACAACGCCACGGCACCAGCCGCGGCAGTCGCAATAAGAGTCCTCGTAAGTACCTGCATGACGTTACCTCCAGCGTTTCATTGTTTTGTGCAAACGTTTGCACATTTCGTTGTAATTGACGGTATTATCGCGGAATATTGCCGCCAAGCCAAATGGTATTCAAAATTTTTCAAACGCGCCGAACAGAGCGCCGCGGAGGCACTACCCCTAAATGACCAAAACCCTGATAAAAGGCGGTTCAATTATCTCAATGGACCGCCGGGTCGGCGATTTCGCCAAAGGAGACATCCTCATCAATGGCGACAGGATCGAGAAGATCGGAAAATCCCTCCGCTCACCCGGCGCCAAAGTCATCGATGCCGCCGGCATGATCGTGATGCCCGGATTCGTCAATGCCCATATCCATACCTGGCAGACCGGCGTTCGCGGCGTCGCGGGAAACTGGTCGATCCCGGAGTATCTTCACGAAATGCATGCGCTAATCGCGCCCCGCTACACGGCCAACGATACCTATCTCGGGAATCTTGTCGGTGCGCTCAACCAGATCAATGTCGGCGCCACGACGATTTTCGATTGGTGCCATAATAACGCAACACCGGGCCACACGGACGGCGCCATCGAGGGGCTGAAAGAAGCCGGTATCCGCGCCCTGTTTGGTCACGGTTCACCCAAACCGGACGCCGCAAAAGGCGCTCTGCCCTTCACGCACATCCCTCATCCGCGGTCCGAACTCGAACGCCTGCGCAAGGGCGCCTTGTCGAACGACGACGGCATCGTCACGCTCGCGATGGCGGCACTCGGCGTCGATTTTTCAACCTGGGAGGTCACCGAGCATGATTTCCGCCTCGCCAAGGAAATGGAACTAATCATCAGCACCCATGTCTGGGGAGCACCCAATCGCCTCAATCCAGACGGATACAGCAAGCTTGCAAAGCTCGGTCTGCTCGACAAGCGCCACAACATGGTTCACGGCAATTATTTGTCGGATGACGAGCTGAAAATTATTGTCGATTCCGGGGCGTCGGTCACTATTACGCCCGAAGTCGAAATCCAGATGGGGCATGGCGCCCCTCTAATCGGCCGGGTCAAAGCCCTTGGCGGCCGCCCTTCGCTCGGCATCGATGTTGAATCGAACATCTCCGGCGACATGTTCACCGTGATGCGCATGGCTTTGCAACCGCAACGCCTGCTCGACAACCAGGCCACCGTTAGAAAGACAAAAGCGCCGACCCGATCGCTGTCGATCGCGCCACGCGAAGCGCTTCAGTGGGCGACCATCGATTCCGCCCGCGCGATGGGTCTGGACAAAAAAATTGGATCGCTGAAACCCGGCAAGCAAGCCGATATCATCATGATCGACGGCAAGGATCTCAACCTGTTCCCGGTGAACAATCCGATTGAGACCGTCGTCTTCCAGGCGAATAGCGGCAACGTCGATACCGTAATGGTCGCGGGGAAAATTCTGAAGCAGAACAAGAAACTGAAATACCGCAGGCTTGAGAAAAAAATGGACCTGCTCGCCCGGTCGGGACGAAAAATCCTGAAAGGGATAAATCTCGCCGCCTAGGCCGTCAGCAACTTTGCGGCCGCACGGTGACGCGCCATCAGCCCCGCGATATCGAGCCCCGCGATCTGACCGTCCACAACCCGCCAACCACCGCCGACCATTACCCGGTCGGCGCGATGCGCGCCGCACAGAATCAGCGCGGCCAGTGCGTCGCCGGCGCCGGAAAAACGCGGCTCGTCGAGTTTGAACAT
>Ga0209403_10006587_pt1 | contig 11722 bp, 13 predicted proteins | sample ArcticOcean_MG_C_8_FD_187440 | JGI IMG/M metagenome (GOLD analysis project Ga0209403, IMG submission 187440) | Marine microbial communities from western Arctic Ocean - ArcticOcean_MG_CB11_86 (SPAdes) (version 2) | ecosystem: Environmental > Aquatic > Marine > Oceanic | place: Arctic Ocean... | reverse complement strand
CAGTACAAGTGTTATTGGCTAAAACTAGCTAAAACAAAACTACTGCTGAATCAAAAGCGAACTTAAAACATATTACTTAAAAATACCAATGAAAGGTGTAATTTTAGCCGCAGGATACGCTACTCGTTTTTTACCTGCCTCAAAAACAATTCCCAAAGAAATGTTTCCGCTGATTGACCGTCCGGCCATTGATTTCATCGTACAGGAAATGGTTGATTCAGGGATACACGATATTTTGCTGGTCTCGTCACGCAGAAAAAAAGTAATGGAGGATTATTTTGATCGTGAAGTAGAATTGTCTTCCGCGTTTTCGCAGTCAAATGAATTTGAAAAACTGGAAGTAATCAAACCGATAGAGGCAAATATTTTTACAATGCGTCAGCAGCAAATGATGGGTACCGGAAATGCGCTGATGCTGGTGGAACCGTTTGTGGATAATGAACCGTTTGTGGTTGCTTATCCTGACGATATCGTATTGGGTGAAAAACCTCTTTCGAAACAACTGATTGAAACCTGGGAAAAAACCGGCAACACTGTTTTGAGTGTCCAGGAAATGGAGGAATCTCAATTATCACGTTACGGTGTAATTGAACCGGAAGGCACTGGAAAAATTATGATTGTGAATAAAATGGTGGAGAAACCGGAACACGGTACAGCGCCCAGCCGCTTTGTATCTTTCGGACGTTACCTCTACACACCGGAACTCTTTGACGCACTGCGAGCCAGCGACAACAGCCACTCCTCAAAAAGTGAATTCACCCAAACGGAAGCCATCAACCATATGGCGTCACAGGGGAATGTATCAGCAGTGCAGTTCGAGGGTACACGTTATGATTTAGGAGATCCGCTGGGCTTTCTGACTTCTGCAATGCAAATAGGTTTATTGCGCTCGGAATTCAAAGAAGTTTTATTGGATGAAATGCGGAGACTGCTCAAACTGCATGACAATCTGAACGATGAAAACAACGCTTAAATTAATCTTTTTATTGATCCTGTATCCTGCTCTTTTCTCTTCTGTCTCTGCTGACGAAAAGTGCCTTAGTTGTCATACAGAAAATAGCAGACTTTCAATGTTTCATAGTCCTGCAGAAACAGGTTGCACCTCCTGTCACACCGGTAAAGCAAGCGCAAAAACAAAGGAAAATGCTCATCAAAACTTTGAAGCATATCCGGGAAGGATGCAGACATTTGAACAATCATGTGGTCAATCCGGATGCCATGCAGAGTTGATTCCGCTGCTACGGAATTCAGTAATGAACACCCTCGATGGAATGATTTCCGGAACACGAATGGTATTTGGTTAAAACCGAAAAAACTTTTCGGCAAACCACTCGCTGAACTTGAAACAAGGGAAGCACTTTATTCCACATTCTAACCGGATAATTTTCATACTGCGGCTGATGGATCGATAGTGGTCAGTGAAAAATACGGGACTCCGCTTTTTCATCTTTGGGAAGAAAATGGCGGACGGTATTTAAAAGGAAAAATTTCAGAAAAAAAATGAAAATTCCGCTGATGAGTTCAGGAGAAAAGCATGAACTTAAAGGTCATGAACGTCTCAGCTGCGACAGTTGTCACGCATCCTGGGCGCCTCAGTGTTACGGTTGTCACATCAAATATGATCCTCAACAAACTCAGTGGGATCATTTGAAACAAAAACGTACTCCAGGACGCTGGATTGAAAAACGCTGGGCTGTTGAATCTGGAATTCCGGCTTTGGGTGTAACAGCAAAAAATCTGATCACACCTTTTGTGCCTGGAATGAATTTGATTTTGCAAACTTCTCCGAAATCTGCAAGTGTGCGGAAACAGATTTTTGCCTCTTTGTCACCGCACACAACTCAGCTTAAAGTACGTTCCTGCGAAAGTTGTCACAGTAATGACGCCGCATTGGGAATTATACGGGGTCAGGCAACTTTTCCAGAACATCCTGAGTGGAGTGCACCTTTGGGCTGGATTCAGGAAAATGCAAAACACCCTGGAAAAGCCGCAAAAAAAGGTGACCGTAGTTTTAATAAAAGCGAAATTGCTAAAATCCGACAGGTTGGTGCATGCCTCAAGTGTCATATGCAGGATGACAAGATTTTTGCGGATTTCCAGATGAGTCTGCAGAATTTGCCGGAAGACCATGCAGAATACTGAAAAATGAGTTTTTCGAGTAAGAGTAAGAAATAATTTTAATCCTGCTTTATATCAGCAGCATAAACATTCAAATTAATCATAAAAAATAATGAAAGAAACCGAAATAATTTTAATACGTCACGGAGAGACTGAGTGGAATTCTCAGCGACGTATGCAGGGGCATTCCAACAGCGATCTTTCTGCAGTCGGCAGAGGGCAAATTCAGGCGCTTGGTGAATTAATGCAAGATGTAAACTTTGACCACATATACTGCAGCGATTCTTTACGAGCCCGGCAAACTGCTGAAGCAATTACTCAATATTCAGGACATACCTTGCAGTTTGATCAACGTATCCGTGAAAAAAATCTTGGTGTTTTTGAAGGCTTAACATCGGCTGAAGCAAGAGAACGACATCCTGAAGTCTATCGACTTTTCAAATCAGCAGGCTCAAACTATGTAATTGATGAAGGTGAAAGTACGCAACAGCTTTTGGAGCGTGCTTTGGAATTCATTGAAGAAATACGTCTCAGACATCTGGAAGAGCGTATTGTGATGGTAACACACGGTGGAGTCGTGAGGGTTTTAATGAAACATACACTTGGGCTGAGCGTCGATGCGCCAACACGTTTTCAGATTAAGAACACGGGAATATTCCGTCTAGTCTGGAATGAAAATTGGTTAGTTACGCAAATGGGTGGAGTTTCACATTTGGAAAATCTGAATGAATCGGTTTTGTCAGTCATGTGCTAAGTTGATTATGCATTTCAACTTTGAATTGTTTTGTCGCAAAGAACGTTAAGAAACAAGATTATTGGATGTTTTGAGTCTCATCCAGTAGACGCCTTTATAACTAATTAATAACTTAGTAGTCTTTTAGCTTGAAGCATAAATCTTGAAAATTCTTAAAATTCTGAGTGGAACTAAGCAGGAACGTTTGATCTGGGAAAGCAAGGTGTCCGGAGTAACGGTTCAGGTTTGGGAAAAAGAGGATCGCCGTGAATTACGTTTCGGTAACCATATCATGCAGAGTGTGTTTTCCAGATTAAAACCGGATTATCTTGTTTTGCCATATTCTCGTTTCATGCTACTTGGACTGCTTTTCTGTCCGGAACCAAAGTCAGTTCTGCATCTCGGTCTTGGAGGTGGCAGCATTGCCCGTTGGCTGCACCGTGAGTTTCCTCAACTGCAGCAAACCGTAATCGAAATCAATTCCGCAGTTATCGAGGCCGCGTATCGTTTTTTTGAGCTTCCTCGGGACAAGCGTTTGCGCATGTTGTGCGGGGATGCAGTTGAGATGATTCCGACTCTGACAGAACAATATGATCTGATTATCTTGGATGCTTTCGGTGATTATGGCGCTCCGGAAGAGCTTACACGGATTGAGTTTTTACACAATCTGCGTGATTGCTTGCGTGATGACAGCTGGCTTGTGGGAAATCTGTGGACTGTTACCGGTGATTTTGAAGAAAGGAGAGAGCAGTGGGAATCAACTTTTTCGCAGGTTCTGGAGGCACGTGCTAATCGGAAAGGCAATGTGATACTTTACGGCAGCAAACTTTCACAACTTCCGGAAAAAAAAGAATTTGAAACAACTGCAAAAATTTTACAAAAACGTCACCAACTCGATTTCCGCAAAATGCTGCGTGAATTAAACAAGGCAAAATAAAGGGTCCTCTATCCTTTTATATCACTTTTGTAGCTCCAAGCTGCGGTGTGTCATTCATCTGGAGCAATCGGATCTAGCAGTTTTTTTCCATAAGATTCGATTCTTCTCACTGACTTAATACTTCCTTTCACCAATTTGAATCTCTACTATTTTCGCATTTGCTATCTTGCAAAAATTTTTTGTCGTAAGGAAACCACTGTTTTTAAAACCATTCGTTATTTGCAAATTGTTTGTAATAACTGTCTTCCACTCTTAAACGAATTTGGCTTCCATCTGAAATAACCTTACTTTTCTTGCCTTCCATGAACGTAAATTTACCCCAATACTGTATTAAAATAGCATATTTATCTGAAGGACACACCTCTCCTATTTCACAGTTTAACACTGCATATACTTCCAGAATTGCCCAAGTCCATCCACGCCTACCCTATCTAATAGTTTCAATCTATCGGTTTCATATTTCGTTATTTCATTTTCAGTTAGCACAATCAACTTTTGGTCGCAACTAATCAGCAAGGATCCTGCTAGACTGAAAATCATTAAACGCATTATTTTCATAAAATTCTCCAGTTAAATTATGAATATACTTCACTATTAGCCGAAGCTACAGTCTTTTTCGAAACAATACTAACTACCCCCCATCATATAAAGCAAAAAAATATGGGTTTAGAATATAGTCTGAAATCCATACTTTTTAATAATCAGTAATGTGGAAATTATAAAAAGCAGATGTAATTCAAATGCGGAGTCTTTTTAACCGTAGTTAGAAAACTGGATCAGCAGTTTTTGAAAGATTGCTCAGTATGATCTAGATGATACTGTTTAATGGTTTTCAACAGCTTTATCTTCAAAAAAAAACTGAAAACCAGTTTGGGTATGGAAATTTTAAGGAAGGAGATTTGTGCTGAAACTTATGAACTGTAGATTTGTTTGTACAGCTTGTAGCTCCGGTAAACTCTTTTAACGTATTTTCTGGTTTCTTTGAAAGGAATTTGTTCAACAAAGGCATCGATGGATTTTCCAGGCCAGCGCTTGATCCATTTCTGCATGTTGTGGGGTCCTGCATTATAACTTCCTGCAGTATAAATCAATTCGGATTTGAATCTATCTGAAAGACTTCCCAGATAAAGTGTACCAAGACGCATGTTTAGTTCCGGATTAAAAATTTCTGACTTTTCCTTGAGTTTAATTTTCTTTTTTCCGGCTACGAATTTTGCTGTGGCCGGCATCAGTTGCATCAAACCCATGGCTTTGCTTGAAGAGAGTGCCTGTGGATCAAAGTGACTTTCTTCGCGCATGATTGCCAACGCAAAATATGGGTCAATTCCAGCCTGATTTGAAAAATTTTTCAACTGGGACCAGTATGGCCTGGGGTATGCCAGTTCCCAGAGTGGATGTTCACCAACTTCGAGAGTTACAAGGTGCGGCAGATAATAATTGGCAATCACCCTGAGCACAGAATGATACTCTCCTCTGCGGTGAAGCAGATGACTCACATGCCAGTTGCGTGTACTGTCTTTATAACGACCCAGGCCTGCAAACAATTCTTTGATGGCTTGCTCCGGTTCTGCAATATCAAAAATGAATTCTGTTCTCTTCAGCAACTCTTTGGTTTTTGGGCTGAGTTTCTCAGTAGGTTCTGCGTAAAGTTTTGCTTTACGTGTTTTGATTACCGACAAAACACTTTCAGGAATATCTTCTGTGGAAATCAGGTTCATACCGTAATAAGTGTTAGGCTGTCGAAGAAGCAGTTGCTTGAAACTTTTTGAGGCAAGTTCAGCTTGTCCGCTTTTTTGTAATAATTTTCCCTGCCAAAACAGCAACTTGGCTTTCATTTCAGAATTATATATTCTTGTCTGGAGCCCTTTTTTAAGGTATGCCAGCGCTTTCCCTGTTTTCTTTTGCTGTTGATAAGACCAAGCGAGTTCCCATGCGGATTTTGTGGCCAGTCGATGTTTAGGGAAATGACGGAGCAGACGATCCCACCAAAACTGTGCTTTGCTGATTTCTGAATCCAAGCGATAACGGTAGGCAAATTTATCAAACAAAATAGGCAGTTGCTTTGCATTTTTATTCAGTTTTTCAAGTTTATAAATAGTACTCCGACCAGCCGGAATATTTTTGCGTTTAATGTAGGAACGTGCCGTCCAGTAGAGCTGGATTTCCTGTTTCAATGCCCATTTTTTTGAAAGAGTTCCTTGCTGCTGAAGTTTTATTATTCGAGCATAATACTTTTCCGCAAAAAGTGCTTTCAGATAGGCTTCGCCAAGTTTTTTAACCACCTTTGTGCTTCTTTCTAGCCTCAATTTAGGAATGTGTTTAATCAGGTATTTGTCCAATCCGAGTTTTGAAAGACTGCGTACACGATTTGAAAGTTCTGTCGGAGATATTTTTTTAAGCTCATCTGAAGTCAGGTTTTTGTGTGAGAGGACAGCAGTTTTTTGATCAATTGGAAACTGCCAGCCTAAGACCTTATATTTGTGTTTAAGCTTTATTCCTTTCAGCTTTGCTCCACGCAGATATAGTGTGTGTATTTCATAATCCGTGAGAAACCATTTGTAGTTTTTACGAGTGTCATGCAACAGATGGAAAATTTGCCGAGCTTCCATATCAGTATTGAATTCACTTTTTATATTTTCACGGAGTGAACTCAGGTAAAAATTTCTTTCCGGAAGTTTCAGTAATTTTCGGATGCTGACAATTGCTTCCCTGTGCAGATCTGATTGAAGTAAGACGCGGATTTTTTGAAATATCCAAGCATCTCTCACTTCTGATTCCGGAGTTTGTTTGAGACTTTTCAGTGCTGCTTTATAATTTCCAAGCTGCAGATGACATTTAGCATTCAAAATACGTGAACGGCTCCATAATCCGTTGTTAGTCCACGACTTTGGTTTTGCTAAGGGTTTTAACTGACGGATTAGCACCTTGCAGTCACCACTTTCGTAAAAATGAATGAAAGGTTTCCAGGATGAAATTTTATGAGCAGAGACAGAACTTAACGGTAACAACAAGGCAAAAACAAAACAGAGCGTTGCCGAACATTTAAAACGTTTACTGTAATTAATGAAGCTTTCAAAATTGGAGAATGCCTTTAATTGCTTGAAACTCTGAAACATATCTTAATCAGTTGGTATAGTTGGTGCTTGTTAATGCTCGACAAAGTCAATACTGCTCTCAGGAAGCTAAAAAAGTAAGAGCAAATATCTTGCCTGAATGTGCCAATAGTTTTGATTTCTGCAAAAAAACAAATGAAGAGTGAAGTAAAGCAAATGGAAGATGAGTTTTCGGTAAAGCAAAAAAAATCAGATCCTGATGAATCTGCCACGACTGTAGTACTTCAACCATTGATCTTAAAGCAAACTTCTCATAACACCAAGGGTACTCAGGCGCTGCCTTATGATTTTGGTGCAGAAACTTATGATGTTTACAGTAACCTCAAAAATCCTTTCATGGTGGGAATACTTGCTTCAGACACTGAGCGAATACAATTGGACCCAATTAAAACTCAAAACCTTTTTCAACAAATTGAGAAAAACTCAACCTATACACTAGAGTATCCGCTAAACATTTCTGCACATCGTAAACGAAAACTTACCTCTAATCAGCAGGTTTCTTCAGCAGAAAGAAATAAAACTACAACTGTTGGAGAAGGCAAACTTAAAACTGCTTCTATGGAATATCTACCGCGTGAAAAACTAAAAGAAGACAAACGAAAACTACAGGTATATATTCAAAGTTTTTTCAGTCATTTTCTGAAACGTCTTAGAGAAGAACCGGGTGAGCTGCCTGTAATCATCAATGAACTTGTGCCTTTATTTGTTGAGCATCATATTCGAATCAGATTTTATGAGGCATTCCGTCAGCTACACTCTATGGAGGATTTGATCACCACCATCGAAAAGATCAGCAGTGATTTTGAATTGGAAAATTTTGAACTTTTCTGCAGCGCCATTTTTGTCTTTTACAGTTCCCAGAGTAATAGCTAGTATGAAGCAAAAATCCGTAACCTCCATTCTTGAACCTCAAATCCGCTTTTTTAATGAGGCCTTCCTTCGTTGAAGTTGATCTAAATCATTTAAGACATAATCTGGATCAGATCCGCAAACATACGGACAATATACCGGTGATGGCAGTCGTCAAGTCAAATGCTTATGGGCATGGTTTGTTGAAGGTTGCACAGCTTTATGAAAAGTTAGGTGTTAACTGTCTTGGTGTAGCTTTACTGGAAGAAGGTATTTGCTTACGTGAATCCGGAATAAGCCTACCGATTGTTGTTTTTGGAGGAGTGCTGCCTCGACAGATTCCGGAATACCTGGAATGGGATTTAGAATTTTTTGTCTCATCTCCAGAAATTTTGAGAGTTACGAAAACTTTTTGTAAATCAGTCTCACAACGTGCGAAAATACATCTTAAGCTAGACAGCGGAATGGGCCGGATTGGTATCAATACTGCGGATTCAGAAAGTTTTATTGAAGAAGCAGTGCGCGCGGAACACATCACGGTAAAAGGTGTTTGTTCACATTTGGCCTGCGCTGATGATCCTGAAAATCCCTTGACCTTGAAACAGGTTGAGCGATTTTTAGCAGCGGTTTCAGTTTTTGAACGTCTAGGGGCGGAGATTCCTCTTCGGCATCTAGCAAACTCCGGAGGCGTACTTTATTTTCCGGAAACACATCTTGATCTGATACGACCGGGAATTTTGCTGTATGGAGTATATCCTGATGTGTCCAGTCCACATGTTCTGGATGTGCGACCAGCTCTACAGTTGAAATCCCAAGTTTCTTACCATAAATCAATACCAGCTGGATTTTCAGTAAGTTACGGTTCAACTTGGACTTCAGAAAAACCCTCGGTGATTTCCACAATTCCGCTGGGTTACGGTGACGGTTATCGGAGGCAACTTTCAAATTGCGGAGAGGTACTGATAAATGGGAAACGCAGATCCATTGCAGGTAGAGTCTGTATGGACCAGTTTATGGTTAACTGTGAAAATGAAGCAATTAAAACTGGAGACGAAGTTGTTTTGATCGGTCAACAGAAAGACCAAAGCATCACGGTTGAAGAAATATCTGCTTTGGCGGATACCATTCCCTATGAAATATTAACCAACCTGAATGAACGCCTACCCCGAATTTATTCCAACGAGTAAGAGCATTAACTTGCTTTTTGTAGATAAACCCGTTAATTTTACGCTTCTTTTCTATAATACGTAGTAAAATTATATTTAAGAAAACACAGTATAAATTAAAAGTCTGTGATGATTATTTTAAAAGTTGCAGGGTTTAGAAAAAAGGAGGGTTGGCAATGAATGCTAATGTTATTGCAACAGTTTTTGCGATATTAAATATTTTGTGGATCATACCGATAGGCTATTTTATGGTGATGGACATTTTCCGTAAAAATTGACCGTTAGCGTTTAATCCTTTTTACCAAGACACTCTATGCGTACAGTGTCATCCTCATAAGCAAGCACCTTGTACTTTCTCCCGCAACGCTCAAAAGCATGAACCTTTAGTTCTTCAGAATTTCTGGCTTTTACATAAAAAGGTGGATTTTTTGTGGTTTCACAGGCACCTCCCAACCACATAGCTGGCAAAATCAGTATAATCCATTTGATTTTCTTCATAGAGTTATTTTGTGTTTTTGCTTGCACTCAGTACTTGCCAAATTAAATATCTGCTTTGTCTTTAAATCTTCTGCTTTCTACAGCATGATTTTACTTTGATTTACTTTTTAATCGGCTGCTCTTTGCAGATAAAGATAATTTCGTTGAACACAGCGTAATTGTCTCATCTGATTCAGTTATTTGGTGCCCATCTGTTCTGCCGGGTTAAATCATACGCAACTCTGTCCCAGGCCAGTAAGCGAGCCTCTAATTCGTCGTAATAAGAGTCAGACACATTATCAACCAGATTCCCGTACTCCATACGGCGCATCAAAGAGTGTTTGAGATAAGCTCGGTCAGTGATGATTCCAAGCAGCGAACCTTCACGTACAAGTGCTTCAGATTCCTGTTCCTGCAATAGACTCGTCCCAAGTGCTGTGTATTGTGTGTCCAAACCCATGAACTCCACAAATGTCGGCATTAAATCAAGTTGAGAAGTAACTGTTTCAATTATTTTTGGTTTCAGCAGGGACGGCGCATAAAAAATCAAAGGTATCCGGAATCTCTCCAGAAAATCTCCTTTTTGGAAATGAGCCAGGACATGATCTGCAGTGATCACAAAGATTGTTTTGTCGAACCATGGTTCTTTGTTTGCTTTGTTCATAAACTCACCGATCGCCCAGTCGGTGTAATGCAGAGAGTTAAGGTAACCGCCCTCTTCAGTTGCATGATGAGGATAACGGTTGAAAGGAGCAGTCAGTTTGGGGAAAGGTGTGTGATCCGTACTGAGACTGATGAAAGCCATGAAAGGTGTTTTACGGTTTTTGATTTTTTCCAAACTAAACATTAGTGTTTCATAGTCCCATCCCAGGTTACGATTTTTTTCTTCCGGAAGGTAATCCAGCAGTAGTGGCATATCTTCTTTACCATAATACTCACTAAATCCGGTAGAACCAGCAATTGCCTGCGCTAGGAATGATTCACGCAGTGTACTGTTGACAAAAATTGTCGAAGTACCTTGCTGTTCCGCGAGCGCCGCGATTTTTGAATAATTTGCTGACATATTTGCAATTGTGGGCAGTCCCAAAACAGTTGGCATTCCAGTCAGGACTGATTGTGCACCTTCAATACTGCGTTGACCGTGAGAAAAAAAACGATTGAACTTCCAGCCTGCTTTAGTCAACCTGTCTAAATTCGGTGTTATTTTGTAATCATTCCCTCCAAAACTATCAACGTAACGCGGTGTAAGACTTTCCACAAAAAGCACGATAAGGTTGTTAGATTCTCCGGATTTTGGCACATTTTTTTGCACCAACGGAAAAGGTTTCTGCCAGAAATCAGCGGGTAATTTTAAAGTATTTAGAATTTGAGCATTTGAAATTGAGAGACGTTCAACTGGTGCAGACAAACTGGAGTGTGAGGCAGAAAAAACTCCGTTCAAAACCAGATTGCCGAAACTGCTGCTTCCTGAAGAATATGCATGTACAATCGCCAGAGGTTTCATGCCGACTCCGCCCCGCCCCGCAATAACAGCGAAAACAAAAAAGATGATAAATTTAAGCCAGTGCATTCTTACTCTTCGTACTTTGACTTTGCTGAGTCTGAGCCAGTAAAAGAGTCCTGAAAAAACCATTCCAAACCAGACTGATAAGTAACCGGGATTCGCCGCAGCTTCACTGACTAAATGTTTTATATCTTTTCCTAAAAATAATAATTCGTTTGTTAGATGCCTTTTCACATAACCGAAATAAATAACGTCCCCAATCAACAATGTACCTTCTAACACGAAGACAAAAAAGACCAGGATGGAAAGTGGTACATGCCACCATTGTGAGGTGCACCAGCGAAACGGTAGAGCCATTAACAGCAGCGGTATTCCGGAAAAAACCAGTAAAGATGCAAGATCAAAGCGAAGGCCATAGAAAAAACCCAACAGGACTTCACTCGTCGAGAGTGAACTGAAGTTTTGATAGTGAACGGCAAAAATACCTGTCCGGGCCAGCAGAAAGATAATAAGACCAATTCCGAGATAAGAAAATATTTTTTGAAATATGCTCATTCTCAACTGTAAATGCGGATTAGTTTTAAGTTGTTCTTAATTGTTAATGTTGATAAAATTACGCTAAGAATCACTGTCAACTTAGAACCTTGCAGTTCAATACTCAAGAATAAAGGCATGTTGAGCATTTGTTGTTTTTGTTTTTTTAGCTGACCCTCTCAATTATTGAGCCTACGCAGATTTTGAATTTCAAACAAAACATGATGAGAAAAAACTCAAAGCTATTTATTCCTAATATCATAACATTGTTGAGTGTTTTACTACTTGTTT
>Ga0209403_10006582_pt1 | contig 11732 bp, 10 predicted proteins | sample ArcticOcean_MG_C_8_FD_187440 | JGI IMG/M metagenome (GOLD analysis project Ga0209403, IMG submission 187440) | Marine microbial communities from western Arctic Ocean - ArcticOcean_MG_CB11_86 (SPAdes) (version 2) | ecosystem: Environmental > Aquatic > Marine > Oceanic | place: Arctic Ocean... | reverse complement strand
CGCTTCCCAGCGCTCGGCGACGCCCGGCTCCAGTTTGCCGCGGCGGCCATAGCGGACGAGGCCCTCCATCACGTGCCCCAGGATGCGAAAGCTTGACTGGTCCGTGCTCTTCATGCCGTTGAGCTGCGGTGGCTCCTGAGAGAGCGCGAGCGTGATGGTCTGCTTATCGTAGTCGACCGCGTCGGCGTGGACGGCCAGAGGCAGCACGACGGCGAGCAGCATGGCGAGTACCGCGCGCGCGCCTGAGTAGGTAATCAATGTTGATTTCATCCAGTTGATTCGTTGGTTTTCACAGATCATCGCAGCTCATTCATGCGGCGGATTTGTACGCAGAAAAGTGCCAGCCAATGATACGTGACTCATCGGACATCCACGGCTTAAACCTGGCTGAAGCGACGTCGCTTGCAAGAAACTGCGCGCACGTTTGTTCTATATCAGAGGACGTTTGTGCCGCGTTGATCACGGTCACCGATAAGCCGTCGAAGTCGTCGCGCAGGATGATGTTAAGGGGGTGGAAAATGGCGTGAGACGGGTGATACGCTAGGGTAGTCGAACGCGTGGTCGCTCTGTGTGGGGCAGGTGTTCAGGATAAGGACGGGCACGACCATGCGGGTGTAGGGATGCCCCGCCATTTTCTGCAGGAAAATACGAGGTTTGCTTGCTAACCGACTCTCAGGAATGTCTTCGATGACAATTTGGGACGACAACTAACTCACTGAGCGAAGCAGATTCCCGACGACACGTTCAAGGTGCATGAGCGAATTGCACACCTCTGTCTGATGGCAGCACGCGGCGTACTTCTTCATCTCGGCATCACCCACGGTCCAGCTCATCTTGGGCTCGGGGTTGAGCCAGATGACGCGTTTGGACTTGTCGTACATTTCTCGCAGTATCTCGGCACGAGGGTCGCCAAAGTTGTTGCGCGCGTCGCCCAGGATAATGATCGTTGTTTTGTTGTTGACGTCGTCCATGCAGTTGGACTTGAAGTCCTGCAACATCTGGCCGTAGTCGGTTGAGCCGTTGCCGTAGTCGCGCATGGTCTTGGCGATGGCGTCTTCGAGTCCGCTCTGGTCAAACAGGCGAGTCACCTCACCGAGATCGGACGAGAAGGCGAACGCGCGAACCTTGGGCAGGATTTCGGAGAGGCTGTACAGAAACATCAGCAGAAAGCGGGAGTAGTTGCTGACCGATCCGCTCACGTCGCATATCGCCATCACTTTTGGCCGGTCTATCTTGGTCGCCTTCCACTTGATGTCGAAGAGCGCGCCGTCGTATTGCATGTTGTGCCGCAGGGTCTTGCGCACATCGAGTTGGCCGCGCTTGACGGTCTTGCGTTGCTTGGAGTGAACCGCGATCAGCTTCTTCGCCATTTTGAAGACGACTTGCTGCACGTCCTTGTAGTTGCGCTTCTCAAGGTTTGAGAGTTTGACCTTTTTTAGCAGTTCTTCGCGCAACTGCTTGCCCTGCTCGTCGGCATGCAGAAAGAACTGTCGCTCGACATAGTCACGCACGCGCTCGCGCAGCGTGTCGCGGCCCGACTTCAGAAGATTGGACAGCTTGCGCTGGGGCAGTCCGCCGTGGCCCTTGAGTTCAGAGATCTCGTCCTGCAATTCAGGCAGGCCCATCGCGTCCATGATCTTGCGCGTATAGAGCCCCTTCTGGGTAAAGACGACGATCTGATTGACCTCAACCTCGCGCCCGGCCTCGACGACGGCGATGGTGATCTCGGTCTTGTCGTTGTTCATCAGCAGTTGGCCGAGCCGGGACTCGGGTTGCATCGTGTTGGGCACGTCTGCGGTGGAATCGGACTCGTCGCCTTCGCTCGCGCTGCCGCCACCCCCGCCCATGCCAGCCCCGCCACCGCGGCCTTCCCCGGCTTGCGGGTTGTCGTCATCGGAGGGGTCGAACTCGCCGCCGTCATCGTCGTGCGAGACGTCGTCTGCAGGAATGAGGTTGCCTTGAAACTGCTCGAACGTGAAGAACTGCTCGAAGCAGGTCTCGAACGACTCTTTTTCCTCCGGCGTTTTCGAGAGCACCATCGAGAGCGTGTTCTTCAGAAATTCCCGGTCTTCGATGCCAATGACGTCGAGCGCTGCCATCGCGTCCAGGGTCTCGGCCGGCGACACTTTGAGTTCGGCAGTGCGCAGGGCTTTGACGAAGTCGACGATTGTGCGGTCCATAGCATCTCCGGGCGATGGGCGCGGCATCGCCGCACCCGTGGCGTGCGAATCAGGTTTCTTTTACAGCCTTGTTGGTGATCGTCTGAACTTCCGCGTCGATCGACTCGATGTCCTCCTGGAATTTCAGGATGACGTTGAGGGTCTGTCTGACCAGATCCGCGTCAAGTGATTCTGAGTGCAACAGAATCAGCGTGCGGGCCCAGTCGATGGTCTCGCTGATAGCAGGGACCTTCTTGAGGTCCATGTCCCTCAGTTCCTGGATGAAGGTGACCAGTTGGTTGCGCAGTTTTTCAGAGATGTCAGGCACGCGGGCCTGAATGATGCGGCGTTCGAGCGGTGCGTCAGGGAATGGGATGTAGAGGTGCAGGCAGCGACGCTTCAGTGCGTCGGAAATCTCCCGGGTGTTGTTGCTCGTCAGAAACACCAACGGCTTGTGCTCCGGGTCGGCCTTGATAGTGCCGATCTCCGGAATCGAAAGCTGGAAGTCCGACAGCAATTCGAGCAGCAGTGATTCGAATTCGTGATCGGATTTGTCGACCTCGTCAATCAGCAGCACGCAGCCGTCTTCGTGGCGAAGCGCTTTGAGCAGAGGGCGTGGCTCGAGGAATTCCTCAGAGAAGAAAATGTCACCGAAATCGTGCAACTTGCTGACTGACTCGGCGAGCCCGGTCGCGCCCTGGAGGATTTCGCTCAGGGTCTCTTTCAGAACCTGGGTGTAAAGCAACTGCTTGCCGTACTTCCACTCGTAGATAGCCTTCGATTCATCGAGGCCCTCGTAACACTGCAAGCGGATGCACTCCAGGTCCAGCATGTCTGCGCAGGTCTTTGCGAGTTCGGTTTTGCCGACGCCGGGGGGCCCTTCGATCAGGATTGGCTTGCCGAGGTGATAGGCAAGGAAGACGGCAGTCGCAATTTGCAGATTGCAGATGTAGTCGAGTTTCTCAAAGTTCTCCTGGATGACTTCGATGCTGGCAAGTCTTTCCTCGTTCTTGATACTCACTGGGGATCCCTTTTATATGGCAGGTAGTTGGCAGGTGTTGTCATTGCAGGCCGGCGTATGTCTGGCAAATGTAAATGTAACGGTTGTGCCTGGACGATTCTCATGTTGGTGCGATCACGGCGCATTGGAGAGTCTCGGTCCGCAGGGGCACTGGACACCCTAGACCGCGTTTTGGTGTCGTCGCGATCAATCCGGGGATTTCGAAAGCGGTGCATTATGTGAAGCTGACCTCGGTTTGTACAGATTTGGCGATTATTCGTTCGGATAAGAGTGAATGATGGACCGGTGTCGCGACCCTCACCGCTAATTGGCGTGCAGCCGTATCAGCCCTTCCTGAGCGACCGACGCGATCAGCTCACCACTGCGGCTAAAGAAGGTGCCTCGGCTGAAGCCCCGGCCGCCGCCGGAATTGGGACTGTCCTGAGCATAGAGCAGCCAGTCATCGAGTTGGAACGGCCGGTGGAACCACATCGCGTGGTCGAGGCTGGCCACCTGAAAATTGCCCGCCGTCCAATCGACCCCGTGTGGCCGGTAGCTCGTGTCGAGCAGCGTCATGTCAGAGGCATAGGCGAGCACGCATTGGTTGAGTCGCAGATCGTCCGGCGGTTCACCTACGGTTCGAACCCAGGTGTGCTGTACCGGCGGCTGTGGCGTCGGCTTTTGATCGCGTGCCACCGGTTCCACCGAGCGCATATCGATAGGCCACGAGCGCTTGCCGCCGGCCTCGTCCGAGAGAAGATGCATCATTGGTTCACAGTTTTCGGGCGGCGGGACGTCCGGCATCGCGTCGGCGTGGCTGAGTCCTGTTTCGTGGACCTGGAACGACGCGGACATGCTGAAAATGGCGACACCGTTCTGAATGGCGACCACGCGGCGGGTGGTGAAACTGCGACCGTCGCGAATACGGTCCACCGAGTAGAGGATCGGTTGGCTTGTGTCGCCGGGACGCAAAAAGTAGCCGTGTAGCGAGTGGGCGGACCGGTTGTCCCCATCGACCGTGCGGGACGCTGCGACCAGTGCCTGCCCGAGCACCTGTCCGCCGTAAACGCGCTGCCAGCCCTCGGTCGGGCTTGTGCCGCGGAACAGATTGAGCTCAATCTGCTCAAGCGAAAGGATGTCGACCAACTCCGCGAGTTCACTTCGCATCTTTTGAAATCTCGTGTCTGACTCGTGAGGCTAGTGTCCTGTCCCAAATTGTCATCCTGATAATCCCTGGGAGTCGGTTTGTACGTAAACCTCGCAGGCTCTTGCAGAAAAGAGGCCTGCAGAAAATGGCGGTGCATCCCTGCACCGCTCGCGACGGCCTGGTCTTGCTCCCGGTCCCCTCTTGCGGGAGGGGGAGCGTGGGGCGGAGGGTGGTGGGGCAGGGCGCTAGTAACGGTAGGTATCGGGCTTGAACGGGCCCTCAACCGGCACGTTGATGTAGTCGGCCTGCGTTGATGTCAGGCGCGTGACGACACCGCCGAAGCCTTCAACCATATAGGTAGCGACCTCTTCGTCCAGTGACTTTGGCAGAACCTCGACCGTAATCGGGGCACGCTGGTCCGGATCGTTGTTTGCCCACGCGGCGTCAAAGAGGTGCATCTGGGCCAGGACCTGGTTGGCAAACGAACCGTCCATGATGCGTGACGGATGACCGGTGGCGTTGCCGAGATTCACGAGCCGTCCTTCGGAGAGCAGAATTACGTAGTCGAGCTTCGAGTCGGTGCGGTAAACGGTGTGCACCTGGGGCTTGATCTCTTCCCAGCGCCAGTTGTCGCGCATGAACCGGGTATCGATCTCATTGTCGAAGTGGCCGATGTTACAGACGATGGCGCCGGGCTTGATGCTGCTGAGAAGATTGGCATCGCAAACGTTGGTGTTGCCGGTGCACGTGACCAGCAGATCGGTCGTCCCCATGACTGCGGTGTCCACGTCGCCGATGTTGCCAGTGTTGACGCCGCCCACGTACGGCGAGACGACCTCGAAGCCGTCCATACATGCCTGCATCGCGCAGATGGGGTCGATTTCGACGACCCGGACGATCATGCCTTCTTGCCGGAGACTCTGGGCAGAACCCTTGCCGACATCGCCATAGCCGATCACAAGTGCTTTCTTGCCGGCCATCAACATGTCGGTGCCGCGCTTGATCGCATCGTTCAGGCTGTGCCGACAGCCGTACTTGTTGTCGTTCTTGGATTTGGTCACCGAGTCGTTGACGTTGATGGCGGGGACCTTCAGTTCATCGGCCTCGAGCATTTCGAACAGGCGGTGGACGCCGGTCGTGGTCTCTTCGGTGATGCCGTGAATCTCGTCCAGCATCTCGGGGTACTTGTCGTGGACCATCGCGGTGAGATCGCCGCCATCATCCAGGATCATGTTGGCCTTCCAGGGCTTGCCCGCGTCGAGAATGGTCTGCTCGATGCACCACATGAATTCTTCCTCGGTCTCACCTTTCCAGGCAAAGACCGGGATGTCTTGGGCCGCGATGGCTGCTGCCGCGTGATCCTGGGTTGAGAAGATGTTGCAGGACGACCAGCGCACCTCCGCGCCGAGCGCGATGAGCGTCTCGATCAATACGGCGGTCTGGATGGTCATGTGGATGCAGCCCATGATGCGGGCGTCCCTGAGCGGTTGCTGGCTCTCGTATTTCCTGCGCAAGGCCATAAGCGCCGGCATTTCTGCTTCGGCGAGGGCAATCTCTTTGCGGCCGTAATCGGCCTGGGAAATGTCTGCTACTTTGTAATCGGCCATGTGGTCCTCTCTGGCAATGTCGAAGGTTGTGATCGGTCTGTTGTCTGGTTTGGTGATCAGTCTGCTGCTGATGACTGACGGACATCGGTGTCAGCATCGTTGGTAAGTTGCGAGACCGGTTGGCCTGCCGTATCGCTGGCGTCGCCGATGTCGTTCGAAAAGGTCTGGATCTGGACCTGGAATCCGTTACGCAGACCCAGATAGCTCTCGTCTCGATGGTTGAGACCGGACGCACTTGCCCAGGTCACCATTTCCTCCGGGTCAAACCCCAGCCATTGATCGCCGCAGGTCTCCTGCACCCACTCCTGATCATGGGGGCACAGATCAATGACAAGGAGCTTGCCATTCGTTTTCAGCAGTCGGTGTGCCAATTCGAAAAATGCGGCAGGCGACGGCAGGTGGTGGAGCACCATGTTGAGTACCAGCAGGTCTGCCGGGTCGCCGGCGAGTGCGTCCAGTTCGCCGAGCTTGAGGTGGACGTTCGAAAGGCCCTCGGCATCAACCAGCGAACGTGTCTTGTCGAGCATGGAATGGGAGTTGTCGACGGCGATGACCGTATCGAAGCGGCGCGCGAGATCGATGATCAGACTCGAGTCAGCGGGGCCGATCTCCGTCGCCAGATTGAAGTGTGCAAAGCCCGCGTTTTCGATCTGATGCCAGACGGCGTCTCGGTACTGTTCGTACTGCGCGATGAGTGCCTGATTCTGTTTGAGTTGCGGCGCATTGCGCGAGAAAAACTCGCGTGAATGTTCATTGCGGACATGGTGCACTGCGCGAATTTGCGTTGTAACGATAGCGGGTTGCGGGGTTTGGTCGATTGCCGCAAAGAGCGTGGCGACCAGGTCGTGCGCGGGATTGCCGACGTCGACCAGCGCGCGCCGGTAGAAGATCGCGTTGCCTTCTCGCCGTGAGGAGACGAGTCCTGCGTTCAGGAGGATCTTGAGGTGATGGCTCATACCTGGCTGGGCGGTGTCAAAGATATGGCAAAGCTCCAGTACGCCGAACGATTCGTGCCGAAGCGCCCGCAGGATGGACGCGCGAAGCGAGTCACCGGTCGCTTTGGTGATGCCGACCACATCGCTAGTTTGAAGGGGGAGAGAGGACACGCAGAGGCCATATCAAAGTTTTTCGATATGCTACGAGTCGGGTCTGGCGGGGTCAAGATCTATATCGATTTATTTTGATGCAGCGTGTCCGATTCAATTTTTGCGTGTCGGTTTGCGAGAGACCGCGCACTTTCTTGCAGCTTTCATAATGACGTCATCAAGTGGGGAGGATGTCTGGCCGGCTCGATCAACCAAATGCAGATGCTCTACAAATCGGAGGAGGACCGGGTGCTCTTTCGGGTCAATTCAATCGACGGCAGCGAGTTTAAATTCTGGATAACGCGCCGGTTTGCGATCCTGATGTTGCGGGTGCTCGAGCAGCACATGTTGAGCGACCCGGACGTGAGCACACAGGGGACGCAGGAGGCGCGCAAGGCGTTGTAGAGCTTCAAGGAGGAACAGGCCCGTAGAGAACGCCAACTTCAAAGACGACTTTCGGGAGGATGCCGCCCAGTACCCGCTTGGCCAGGATGGACAGTTGGCCTATCGGTTAACGTACAACATCAAAGATGACCAGTTGCACATGAGCATCCAGCCCAAGACGGGTCAGGGCATAAACCTGACGTTGACTCGCGATATCAATGCGAGCTTGACACAGTTGTTGCGGGGGTGGGCCTCCAAAGCCGAGTGGCTTCTGGACGGGCTGTTGGCGCCGCCACCCCCGCCAACGCGGGTCATCAACTGAACCACACGATTTCTTCCATAGTCTTTCCACTTTCGATCGCTAGACTGAATTGCAAGACTTCATACTCCGAATTTGCCAGTTGAATTGGCAATCAAGGTCCTAACGCCACTCCCCCCGACTTGTTAGGACTTTTTTTTGGGCGGGATTTGGTGACGCCTAACGCCGCTTCCCGGTGCAGTGGGGGAGCTGGAGGGGGAGCTGAGGGGGGGTGGGACGCGTACCCGTTGAATCGATTGCGACGAGAGCAAACGCAGACGGCCTTCTCTACAACGCAGGACAGGACCTATGCCGCGGCGCGCTCCTGGGGATGAATCAGGGGCAGGTTGACCCGAATGGTGACGCCCTTGCCGTTGATCAGGTTTGCCGCACCGACGCGGCCCTGATGATGTTCTGCGATCACGCGAACGACATAAAGTCCCATGCCGAAGTGCAACCGGTTGTCGGGGTTTGATTCGCGCACCGATACCATCGAGTCGAAAATGCTGTCGACCAGTTCCGGCGCAATGAGCGGTCCCTGGTTGGTCACAAACAGTGTCAGTTCCTCATCCTCGATGCCGATTCCGACTGTAATCGTTGATCCGAGCGGGCTGAAGTCGACGGCGTTGTCGATCAGCTTGTCCAGCATTTGTTCGACGCGGTAGTCAGACGCGGCACACAACGCCGCGCGCTCGATGCCGCGGTACAGGAACTGACGGTCCGGGTGGGTGATGCGGCAGTTGGCGAGATAGTTCTTTACCAGGTCGAAGAGATCGACGGTCTCGATGTCATCCGCGACGAGGGCTTCTTCCAGGCTTGCCGCGTCTGCCAGATTTTGCACGATCATGCCGATCCGATTGACACCGCGACGTGCGCTTGCCAGATACTTCTTCTTGCCGGCTTCGGTGTTCTCGTCGGCGAGATTCTGGAGCGACGTGCTGAGCGCGTTCAGCGGATTGTTGATCTCGTGCCGGAGGGTGCGGGGCATGTTCTCGAGGAACTGATTGTGCTGATGCAGGCGGGCCAGCATGCCCGAGATGGTGCGGGCCAGGTCGCCAATCTCGTCGCCAGAGTGAGTCTCGCTGCGCAATTGATTGGTTTGCAGGCGGCCATAAATATCGATGGCGTTGGTGGCCTCCGCGCCGAGTTTGCGGATGCGACGCGCCAACCTGACGGAGAATGCAAGAATGAGAGCGACGAAGATAAAGAGAGACAGCACCGAGAAGTTGATGATCCGTTCGAGTGCGTCGCGCCGCAGTTCGAGAATCCGGCTGGTGTTCTGGGTCAGCACCACGGTGCCGATGATGTCGTCACTCGAAATGATCGGGTGGGCGGCGATGATGACCTCGCCCTCAGCCTCCGTGTAGCGCCGCTGGAAGCTTGGGCTGCCGGTCAGTGAATCGCGGATGACCTGATCGGCTTCGACCGCTGGGTCATCTCGAAGCTGGTTGTCGATCGCGCGGTAGAAGGGCTCGATCAGCAGGTTGATCAGGGATGAGGACGCGCTGGTCCAGCCGGGGTCTGATGGGGTGTTGCGAATCTGACTGCTTTGATAGCTCCCGACCTGCGCCCGCACCCGCTGGCGCGAGTCGATGACCTGAACGGTGGCGCCGGAGTAACCCAGCCCCTCGACGATTTTAAGCACCTCCGGGGAGGTCAGCAGGACGAGTCCGAAGGCGTCCTGCCCGGCCGATGGCAAGGTGCCGGTTATCGAAACGATGTCCCGGGTCGCCGGGTCGTCCACATCGACGACCGAGAAGCCGAAGTGGCGCGTGGAGCCAAGCAATGAAAGTGGCATGCGAAATTCGAGTACGTAGCCCGTGTCTGTCTGGCTGACGAAGCCCTGCACCTGCTTCTCAGTGCCTTCCTGGATCGCATACCGCCAGTTCTGATCAATGGCGTACGCGGTGGTCACGCCCGGTTCGGTCATCGTGATCACCATCTTTTCGTTGGTGTTCTCGATGCCCGTGTAGGTGAGGCGCACGTGGTCCGACAGGTCGAGCCGCAGGATGTCGCGATCCCGATAGACCACCGATTCATCAACCACCGTGACCAGCGCGTAGATCTGGTCGTTCTGCTCGCCCAGAAGCAGGGTGAACAGGTGGGGTGAGTTGCCGAGTTCGGTTTCACCGAAGGTCACCGAGTAGTCAACAATGGGCTCCCAGTCCGCGGCTTTGCCGTCGATGCGGATCGCACTTTCGAGCGGATGCGCGTAAAGCTGTTCATAGCCTTCTGGCGACAAGGGCAGTTCGTAGAAGAGGTCCGGCCGGCCATTGAGCAATGTTGAGATGCCCTCGGCCGTCAGAAGCTGAGCGTTGCCCTGGCTGTCGACCAGAAAGCCCTCCATCTCGCGCAGGTACTGATAGCTGAACGACGGGATGATAATCAGCGCGAAACTCATCAGGATGAGCAGCTTCGTCCCGAGGCTGGGTCCCCGGATTGTGGCGGCCATCAGCGCCTACTTGAGCGACCAGCGATAGCCGTATCCATATTCGCTTTTGATGCAGTCGAAGTCCGGGTCAATCGCTTCGAACTTCTTGCGGATGTTGCGCATGTGGGTGTTGATGGTGTTGTTGGTGACGAGACTCTGCATGGTGGCGTTCATCAGTGTGTCGTACGAGACCGCGTGACCGGGCACACGCACGAGTTTGGCCAGCATGCGGAACTCGGTTCCTGACAGATTGATGGGCTGCGCTTGCCACGACACGAGCAGCGCTTCCTGATCGATAGAGAGATCACCGACAAGCTTGGCTGAATTAGCCCCGCCGGCGTTTGACTGCCCGCGGGCCTCGTTGATGCGGAGCAGGGAACTGATGCGTTCGGCCAGGTAATCGAGCGTGATCGGTTTTGGCAGGTAATCCCATGCGCCAAGCCGCAAGCCGGAAATCTTGTCGATTTCCGCGATGCGTTCAGTGAGGAAAATCACGGGTAACGATGGTGAGCGGGCGAGCAGCTCGCGGCAGATCTCGAATCCCGCGTCGACTTCGTCGCCGAGAATAATGTCCAGGATGGCGAGGTCGGGTAGTTCCAGTTCGAAGCCAGAGAGCGCTTCAGATCGGCTCGAGTAGGCCGTGACCTTGTATCCCTTCCGGGTGATCGCATCGATATAGTTGCTCCGCTGGTCCGGATCGTCTTCAACGATAGCGATGTTCTTTGCCATGACTTCCTCTTTCTGACCTGGTGCTAAGCACCCTGGGTAGTTGTCTGCGGTATGGAGCATGCCATGCCGACGTGCGAATGGCGCACCAGTTTATGCGAACGTTGAAACGCTGGCATCCTGCGGATGCGGATTCTGGCACTGCTGCCCAAGGGCTGGCCATGCCCGTGCGGCGGCAGGCGCAGTCAACGAAAGCGCCTGTTGACGAAAGTGCATGTTGACAAACGTTTGACCCTAAATCGAACGGCTTTGTCCTGGGGCGGTGGGGCATCCCGCGGGTCGCGACTCCTCTCATCACCCTCTAATCACCCGAGTCAGCTAACAAAATTTCATAAAAATTAAGAGTTACGGTCCGAAATGCCAGCTGGCTCGCCCCGCCTGAGCCTGCGTTTTCAGCGTTTCTCCAGAATTGTTCATGCAGCTTTCATTATGCGTCCATGGCGCATTGCTGCTTTGCAGGTTAACTGAGCTCCTATCAGCAAGCAGCAAACAGGTAGTACCGATGCGAGTCTTCGTACCGATCAATGATCAAGTGAACAGCCAGGTTCTGGCGGGCAATGTTGCCCGGGACCGGCTCGTCCCCTTCAATCCCGTATTCCTGTCCGCGGGTCTGCAGGCTGAGGCGAAAAAGCCGTCCAACTGGATAGGCGAGCCCGATTTTCAGTCGGCACATCGTCGCCTCTGGGCGCGCTCACGCTAGCAGTCGCCGAAAGCAGTTGGCCGAAAGCGCACTTGGCACCTGCGCGGTATTTAACGCCCGCAAGCCCAGGCGCCTTGTCGAGGATCGGCGATGACCCGCAACGAGTCGAGTCAGCTCCGGAGGTCTGTCGATGACGCGCCCGATTGGCCTTGCACTTCTCTGCGTCCTTTTTGCGCTAACCCTTTGACTTCGTTA
>Ga0209403_10006579_pt1 | contig 11732 bp, 8 predicted proteins | sample ArcticOcean_MG_C_8_FD_187440 | JGI IMG/M metagenome (GOLD analysis project Ga0209403, IMG submission 187440) | Marine microbial communities from western Arctic Ocean - ArcticOcean_MG_CB11_86 (SPAdes) (version 2) | ecosystem: Environmental > Aquatic > Marine > Oceanic | place: Arctic Ocean... | reverse complement strand
GGGGCCGGTGAAGCGGTTGAAGAAATCCTAGAGGAAGAGTGAATCTCCCTACAATGGTGGTGGATTTTGTTCTTCTTTCAACTCCAGAAAATTTTCCTATAATCCCTTCTTCATCTCCTCAGTGCTCACTTCCGCAGCTGAGCAAGCGTGCCCTATTCCAGTTCGTCTTTTGATACAGACTCGACCTGACGTGGGTGGGTGCGCTGCATCTGTCCTAGACTAGCTGCATCTATCCAGCACTCCAACTCCACCACATCATCCCAGTCATTCACCTCTCCTGGATGCTCCACCGGCAGGCCCCGTTCGTACAGTTCCGCGATTAGTGCCGCCAGCTGGACATCCCCTTCCTCAGTCGGTGGATGCAGGCGTAGCCGGTGAGGGGAACCGTGGAGTTGGTTGAGAATCGCTTGGCGTAGTTCGTCGAGCCCTTCGCCTGTCACAGTAGATGTGAGCAGCGGGTCGGGCATGCCCAAGTCGAGCACGCTCTTTTTGGCGCGAGGGCGGGCATCGTCGTCGAGCAGGTCAGCCTTGGTCAGCACTACCAGATACTCCGGTCGTTCTTCGATGTCCATCCGCTCAGCGAGTTCACGCTGGCAGGTCTGTAGCCGGCGGCGAATTTCAGAAGGCGAATCCGATGCATCGGCGAGCAGCAGCAGCAGGTCGCACTCAAGGCTCTCCATCAGGGTGGCGCTGAAGGCGTCGAGCAGGTCGGATGGCAGTTGCTCAATAAATCCGATTGTATCCACGAGTAACAGGCGAGGGCTCGCCTGCATCCGTCCAACCGTGGTCTCCAATGTACTGAACAGACGGTCCTCGACCAGCACCTCCTTCCCGGAGAGGGCGGCGAACAGGCTCGACTTGCCGGCGTTTGTGTAACCAGCGAGGCCAACTGTGAGCGCACCTGACCTCGCTCGCTGCCGGCGACGCTCCTTGCGAGCAGAGGCGTGGCGGCGCTGGCGGCGGCGCAGTGAGGCAACCTCGCGGTTGACTGTTTCCAGCACCCCGCTCCATCCATGCCGCCCTCCGGCACCATAGCCAAGTCGCTCCCCACTGGTCAATCGCTTCACAAGTTCGCGCAGGACGAGGCGGTCGGCCGCCAAGCGGGCGATGCGTACCTGTGTACGCGCCTCGACACTGGCTGCGTGCTTCGTGAACAGTTCGAGCAGCAGTCGCACTCGGTCCCACACTTCTACTGTCAGCACATCATGGATGTTCACCAACTGCCGCGGTAGCAGGGTAGCGTGCACGAGCACAAGGTCCACACCAGCCCAGGGATGGTCCTCTCGACGGGAGGTGAGTTCGTCTCCGACGCCCTCAAGCCGTCCGCTTCCCATGTGAGTTCGCGGGTCTGGAGAACCGGACTGGCGCAACACTTCGACCACCTCGATGCCCAGCGTGGCGGCGAGCGCCTCGAACTCCGCTGTGTCCGCATCACGTGTCAGCAGCACAGCGCGCCGATTGGCATGGCTGAGGGGGGTATCACCAGACAGCAATCCACCGCCGCCCGCCAGCAACGGCACACTAGGAACAGGTTCCGCACCAGCCATGCAGTTAGTGGGAGGGGCTCCTCGCATTTGGCGTCAATCCTAATTTGGTCAGTGAAAGCACGCTTGATTGGACTCCATTGGTTGCAAGGGTTTTGACAATGGTTCTTGGAAGATACCGTGAAGTCCACCGACCCAAAGAGTCTGCCTAGTCGAGTTCGCTTAGTCGAGTCCACCTAATCTTCGTTCGCTGCTCGCCACTTCTTGGCACCGCGAGATATGTCAAAGTAAATGAATAAAGGAAGTAATGGAAGGACGAAAATGAAGCTCCACATCCATTGTAGAATGGTATTTTCGTAAGGCTCTAAAACTCCTCTTTTACCCTCAAGAAATAGGAATAGTGCCGTCATGAAAACCAGCACCACGATACTCAAAAAAGTCCTAGTCAACTGCATTGTCGTCGAGGTCTTATATGCCCAATAGGCCGACAGCAGGCCCGCCTTTGGTGGCGGCTCCTCAACCAGTGGAGCGGTAGTCGGAATGCCGACCAAGACCGATGATTCACCACTATCTGCGTTGTCATCCACCATGACCTGTTGATTAGCGGCCTGTATATCAATAATTTTCCTGCGCAAAAGTTGGTGCCTTCTGCTCCCCGACGAGTTCAAGGACTGTGGCACCAAGCACTCATGCGGTACCATGCCGAGTTGGCTTCAGACACACGCACCGCGGCGGTTCGATGGCTTAGCCGCTTCCGAACAGGTAAGGCGTACGCTGACCACCATCAGCCTCTCAGGAAACCCCCCCCACCTACTCATCACCGGCCCGGCTGGAGTTGGGAAGACCGCGGCGTGGAGGTTGGTCGCTCGTCAGGTTCTCGGACCCGGGTGGAAGGCGACGGCCCATGTATTGCAAGCGAGGGATTTGGCGGGCACCTCTGGTGCCATGGGCACCTTTGAGAAGTTTCTACGCCCATTCGGAAAAGGGTCGAGTGACACACTTGCAGGAAGGACCAGTTTGGAGGCGTTCGACAGAGGTATGTGGGAAGGAGGCGATGTGGATGACCCCCCTCCGGCGGGAGTTGAATTAGCGCCACCTGAAGATGGCAGGGTGCCGGTTAGTCGGTTGATTGTAATCGAAGATGCAGACCATCTCGGCCCGAAGCGGCAACCCTACCTGCGGCGGATGATGGAGTCGGAGGCGGCGACATCTCGATTCATATTCACAGCCCGAGCGCCGAGCAGAATCATCGATGCTCTTCGCAGCAGGACTCAGCACATCCGAATTCCAGCGGTTGATACCGACAGACTCGACTCGATTTTGAAGCAAGTTTCTGCGGCGGAGGGAATTGAGCCGGCGGCGGGACTCATCGGGGATGTCATCCATGTCAGCGGCGGTAATTTGAGACGGGCGCTTTTCACCCTCGAATTGATCGCTCGCACGGGCCAAGAGGGAGACCGTTCCTCAGTCCACCGACTGGTCGCTGCTTCAACTCTTCAGGGTGGCCGAATGATGGTTGAGATGGCGTTGCGCGGCCGCGTGATAGATTGGCGCTGGCAAGAGCAAAGGGGGCGTAAAAAGCGTGTGCAATCCGGTGCGCTGGCTGAGTTGGACCGGCTGATGAACGAGCAGGCGTTGGACGGCGACGACATCATCTCACAATTGCACCAAGTTCTCTCTTCAGGACGGCTGATGTTGCCCGATGTCCTGCACGATGAGTTGCTCACCTCACTCGCTCAATGCGACGCCCGGCTTTCCCGAAGTTCCTACCCCCGACTCCAGTTCGAGAGGTTCTTGCACGAGGTTTCCGAAGCGGGCCTTCGTCACGGAATGGCCATGGCTTGAGAGGCGCAACCGTCATGACAGGCGGGCAGGTCGAAGTGTTGGGCGTGTAGCATAGACTGGATAATGCACCGGCTTCCTAAGCCGGGTACCGCGGGTTCAAATCCTGCCGCGCTCGCTTTGAATGTAGTCTGAGCGGCAGGATTTGAACTGCGCGCGAACTGAACAATCGAAATCGAATCAACCGTTCGCGCTGCAGTTCAGCACTGGACCGAGCGAAGCGAGAGAAGTGCTGACATTACTCAACCTACCACGCCCGCTCCATTCGAATACAATCGGTCCCGCTAGCGCAGCGAATTATCAATATCCATCGATTAGATTCAATCGACGGCACGGTGTCTCTACGAGACACCCCTAACATCGTCGCGTTTATCATGCGGCTTTAGGTGGCGGTTCTCAATGGATGCATGGGATGTCATCGTTGTCGGTGGCGGAGTGGCTGCCCTACGAGCAGCAATCGCTGCACATGATGGTGGAGCCACAGTCATCATCCTCGAATCAGGAGGCACCGGTAGTGGGGGCGCAGGGATGGCGTGTGAGGGCTTATCCGTATCTGCAAACGAGACCAATTCCAACAACCACGCAGACGACATAATCCAAGCTGGAGCCGGCGAGTGCGACGAGTCAGTAGTTCGAATCCGAACAGCCTCAGCATTCGGTCATTTGGCCGAGTTGGAGCGCTGGGGACTCGTCCTCCGCCGAGACGAACAGGGCCTCCCTCTATTGCTCTCAGCACCGGGTCATTCCGAACCAAGATTGGCGACCACCGGGGACAGTACAGGCCGCGAAATTCACACCATACTTGAGGAGCAGTGCATCAAGCGAGCAATTTCTCACAGGGGTGACATCCAACCTCTCACACTCACTCTTGATGGCGATTCAGTCTCCGGAATGGTATGCCTCGATGTCCAACGAGGTGAATTGGTCGCTATGCAGGCGAAGTCAATCGTTCTAGCAACTGACGGATTCCAAGCAGCATGGAATGGTGATGGCGTTGGTTCGGGAGATGGCGGTTGGCTCGCTTTGGACGCGGGTGTCGCTCTTTCAGCCACCGAGATGGTCGCTTGGAACCCTCTTACCATGGATTCTCACGGTCTTTCACTTCCTCTTTCAATCCTCAATGACGGGGCATCTGTCCGCCTCGCTTCAGGTGATGATGTGGCCTTCGCCTCCGATGCTGGCCTCCACGCCGCCTCCGTAGCCATCACTTCAGGTGAACCCTGTGTGCTCGATGCCCGGGCCCTCGACCGCGGCACTGAAGTTTGGTATTCTGATACCGCAGAGCGAGTTAACTCACGGCTTGGTGCGCCGATGGATGAAGCGGTTATTCCACTCGCACCAAGAGTATCAACGACACTTGGTGGAGTACCTTGCGACGGCTCTGGTAGTGTTTTGTCAGTCGGTGGTCTGTACGCTGCTGGAGATTGTGCAAACAGCGGCTTTCACGGCGCCGACCTAACCGGTGGCGACCGACTACTCGAAGCGGTTGACGGCGGTTCGTGTGCCGGAACATCTGCTGGGGATCACGCATCTTCCGCAACATTCGCAGATGGTGGTTCAGTCGATGAAGCACTGTCAACATCGGCAACAACCGTCGCAGCCCTTCTACACGGTAACGGTGGTGACATCACTCGAGGTTCTGCTAGTCAGCAACTCGCCGACATCATGTCCGATTCGATGGGGATGAGCCGCTCCGGTGAGGCTCTAGCCGCCGCCGCAACTCAACTTGAGAAACTCTCAGCAGCGGAGATATCTCTTTCCGATTCAAATCCCATCATGAACACAGAATTGGTAGAAGTAGTTCGACTTCAAGGACTCATTCGCCTCGCTGCCGCGTCGGTCAACGCTGCTGCAGAAAGGCATAATTCATGTGGTAGCCATCAGCGCTCCGACGAATGAGAATATCCTTCGTGTGAATAGCCGCCGAATTGAGTTTGATGACTGCTGCCCGCAACATAGTCAAGCAACCACCCCTTGCTCAAATCATGCGCCCGCCCGCAATCCTCACCGTTCTCATCGTTCTGCTCCTATTCTCGACTCCACTTAGCGGCTGCCTCGGCGACGATGACGGGGATTGTTCAGATGGACCAGTCATCCTAGAATTCATGGAAGTCGTTTCAGACCCGGATGCAATAACCGTCGCCAATATCAGATTTGCAGACCTTGATGGCGACGGCGCTGAGGAAATCTTCGCCACCCATCCAATGTTAGGGGAAATCAGCCGTGTCGACTGTAGTTCAGGCACCTGTGTGGAAGAGCGAATTTCAGAAGGACTCAACGCACCCATTCGGACACATGTCGCCGATTTGAACGGCGACGGCACGAACGAAATCATCGTCTCAGATATTGGAATCCTTCCCCCATCCGATGAATTGGTCGGCAGAGTAGTCGTGCTAACCCCCGATTTTGAAGGCGGTTACAGCAGCGAAGTCATCCTCGATGGCGTGGGAAGACTGACCTGTGCGGAGGCGGCGGATTTGGATGGAGATGGTGACTTGGATTTGGCTGTCTGCATCTTTGGGAATGAGGTGGGCAGCGTGGTTTGGCTTGAGCAACTCGACAACGGAAGTTGGGAATCCCATCAACTCGACTACAGGCCTGGAGCGATTCACGCCTTCCCGTTCGATGCTGATGGCGACGGTGATATGGACATCGCAGTCTCACTTTCACAACTCTCCGAAGAGATTTTGATTTTCCGTAATGATGGTGCTGGAAATTTCATAAAACAAGTTTTGGTTTCCTCCGAGAACACATGGTATGGAATGTCTGGAATAGCAATTTCCGACATCGACCAAGATGGCGATTTCGATATTCTCTACACCAATGGTGACACCCTCGACATGGACACTCCAGAAGGCTACGACCCACACGAAATGCATGGTGCGGCTTGGCTTGAGAATGATGGAGCGGGCGGCTTCACTGAACATGAATTGACAAGAATTTGGGGGGCGTACGCTAATGCTCCGTTCGACTACGATTCGGACGGTGACCTCGATATCGTGGTGGGCACATTCCAACTCGACATGGTGATGCCGAACAGCGAACACCTCGACATGGTACTCCTCATCAATGATGGAAATCAGAATTTCACCCGTCAAGATATTCCCGATGGAATGCGCTACATGCTGACAATGGATGTTGGTGATTACGACGGCGACGGTAAGGACGACTTGGTCGGCGGCAGCCACCGGCTCGGGTTTGGTGGGAACGCACACAGGATGGTTGAGTTATCCTGGGGCGTGGATGGAAAGGCCTGTCCTTGAGGTGAACTGATGGAGTCGAGTATTTTCAGTAAAATTATCGATGAAGAAATTCCTGCTTCATTCGTCGCAAAGGGCGAAGGTTGGGTTGCTTTTCTCGATATCAACCCGCGCGCCGAGGGGCACACTCTAGTGGTGCCCGTTGAACAGGCCCAACACCTGAGAAACCTATCTTCCCAATCGCGGGCGGCACTTGTGGAAGGGGTGGCAGAAGTGACCGAGCGACTATGTTCTCATTTTGGGGTGGAGGACTGCACGGTTGTGGTTCACGACGGCCCAGCGGCAGGACAGGAAATCCCTCATGTTCACATCCACATAATTCCTCGAAAGGAAGGCGATGGCGGAAATAGCATCCTTGCGATGTTTCCAAAGACCCCGCCTCCGGGAACCGTTGAGCCAGACTTCTCCGCTTTGGCAGCACTTGCTGCAGAACTATCTGATTGAAAGGTCACCATCGACGGCCATCGATGGGCCCCGCCGACCATCGATTTGCCTTACTCCTCCTCCTCCCCGATTGAGCACAGCCATCGGATTCATGCCGAGGTTGGCTTTCGGAAGGTGCGATGGGAGACGAAGTAGACCACCGCGGTGAGGAGTTGCCCTCCCTCAGCAAACGGTCTGGAAATGTCAATCTTGAGCGGATTTTGAAATTGCACAAACCTGATTTTTCCGAAAAATCGCTGGCGACTCCTGGATTTTGGCCACTCATCCGTGCGATGTTACTGTATGGGAGATACCATGTTTTGAAATCAACTACTCTCCATTACCACAGTGATGACCCAAACGATGGCCCCGGAGTTTTGGCGGTCGCTTGGCATACAGCCGGATTAATCGACCCACTGCCCATCGTGCTCACAATCGACAAACCGTTCGTCTTCGCCGGAAGGCAGGATGTTCTGACCGGACCCATCATCGGTTGGTGGGGGCGGCGATTGGGAGTTCAGCCATTGTTGCGCCAAGCTGAGCGGCAAAGAGGGCATGTCGACGACGAGACGGCCAAGCGAGTCAACAGTTCTAGTATGCTCACCGTCGCCTCCAAACTTGCTCACGGTCACGCCTCGGTGATGATGCCCGAAGGCCACTCTCACAGCGAGTGGCACATTATCAGATTCCGCACCGGCCCAATTCGTTCGGCGCTCAATGCTGCAGCACTCGCCCGAGAACTAGGGAATGAGCCTCCGGTCATCCTGCCGGTCGGCCTCACCTATCGTGACCCTCACGCTTGGTTCACTGATCTTGCTGTAGAGTTCGCCCAGCCTTTGAAACTCCCAGAACTACCAGATGCCGACCACGGCGCTCGTCTATTGGCTGGTGAGTGGGTTGAGCCCGATAAGGAAACTACCGTCACCGTACGAAATGAACTTCGAGACCAACTGGGCAGCCTCGCTCCTGACGCGCCGGACCTCGAAACTTGGCGCGCTTGGCTTCTGCTCGGCCAACTGAAGGTAACAGCCAGTGGTGAGCCGTGTACAACTTGGCAGGAGGAGGTTTTCGCGGCCCGTTCCATCCGCGACCGATTGCGTGGTTCTTCAGGAAGAGTTTGGCAAGGCCCCGAGGCGTGTGGTGAGGAGGATTTGGCATCCACCTGCGAGTTAACATCCCGCGCCCGTGAGGCAGCATCCACATTGCATGAAATGAATCTTGATGGCCGCGCTACTCAGCGGGTTCCACGAACACAATTCATCGCCAAAACAGCGCTTGTCACAGTACTCTTTCCGCTCATTCTTGCCCTCGCGCCCTTCGCCTTGCTCGGTAACGGTCTTCAATGGCTCGTAGGGTGGGGAATGGCGCGCTACAACGGTGAAGCGGTTGACAAGCGGACAACCTTCCACATGATGCCGACAGCTCTCGGAACGGTGTTATTCAGGCCGGTGGTCCACCTCGCCTCTGCAGCAGCCCTGCTACACTACGACACAACTACAGCGACAGTTTTCTCGGATATTTTGCCCGCAGCATTGGCAATCTACCCAATCTACCTCTTCCTCGCATTTGTCATCATCTGGGTGTTCACTGACATTTGCACCGTCTTCTGCCGCGAATTATTCCTCTATTACCTCATCGATGTCCGCCGCGATTGGCGCACACTACGAGCCCACCGCAGCGCCGGTTGGAAGCCCCTACAAACTCAGTTAGATGACCTAACATCGTCGCTCGACGCGCTCAAATAGGGCCCCGCCCGACGCACTCCTCATGGCAGACGAGATGGAGGCGAATGTTCGCAACTGGCTCACTTCGGAGGGACTCGAAGTTCGAGACCGCCCCGACCCTCGCGCTCGCTTCCACCTCATGGTCCGGTATCCACCCACCCCCCACGGCCATGTGTTCAACATCGTCTCACCAAAAATGCGTAACCTCGTGGTAGTCTCAACAGTCACCCAAGTTGATGCAGGTCAACAGGAAGAGATGGCGAGCAGTGCAACTGAGGATGGTGATGGGTGGGCTTCGTGGTTACATGACACACGACTCCACCTCACACGCAGCGGGGTAGATTGGGTTCTGCATGTTCGAAACTCAAACGAAGAGCCCCCCGGACCTTTGCAGGCGTTCAACTTGAGCAAGCCGATTTGGACCGATGGCTTGAGTCAAAACGAGTTGATGCAGACTCTCCGCCATCTATGGTTGACCAAGTTGGCACTGATTCACGAAATCAAGTTTTCATACGGCCCGGGCGTGGGAAGACCGGGGCCAGTGGATGATTGGCAGAAGGCACAGGAAGGGGCGCAACAACCTCCTTCTGGCGACAATGTAGTCAGCACGGATGAGGGTGGCACTTTTGGCTCCGGATTCGACCCCTCAGAGTGGCTTTGAGGCGACGATTCTCTGGCTTGAGCGATTGACCGTTAGGGAACGCAGTTAAGTAGGGCTTTCAGCCCGTTCGGGACTGTTGGCAGAAATGCCGGAGTGGAATGAAATGAATCGAACGAATATGAGTTTGTTGATGGTATTGCTGATGGTCTTCAGCACCGCTGTCGCAGCATACCAACCAACTACTGAAGCGGCACAAGTTGTAATCACCGAAGCGGTACAGATTGTCGATGGTGGACAAGTGAATGATAGGATGGCAGCAGTAGCCTCTGATTCAGATGGTAATATCCATGTCGTATGGAGTCGAAATACTCAGCATTTGTTCTACTCGATGTTGAATCCACGAGCCCAGACTTTGATTGATGCCACTCAGATTTCAAACCCAGGTGCTCATCGCGCTTGGCATCCAGACATTGCTGTCGATGATGAAGGTCGAGCCCATGTTACATGGGTCGACAAGTCAGGACAACACTCTCTTCTCTACACTCTTATCGACCCTAATTTGGACGACCAAGATGGCTCCTCTGCGGAGGATTCGATCATCAGCATCGTCGATGATTACACTGTGAGCCAGCGAAATCAAGACCGCGATTGGCCAGCAATCGGGCTAGATTCAGTCGGCAGCGTTCACATTGTATGGGAGGATGCGTATGAACAACTTGGCAAGTTCTACAATCAACCTCAAATTTACTACACAATGCTCGACATTGATTATGCAACAAGAGAGGCAATCACAGCAATCGATGACACTCTACTAACCCCGGTCATTGGCCACAAGGGACACCCCGACATTGCAATCGACGCAGATGACTTCGTTCAGGTTGTTTGGGACGACACCCGTGGTGGCAAGGTGGAAATCGTTGCGCCAATCGACACTTCTGGCTCAATGTATTCCGAATGGGCTGACATGTGCACAGTACTCTACGGTGGCTACTGGTCTGGTGGTGGCAGCTTTTTCCAAGGCATCAAGCCGATGCTTGAGCGAGCCAACATGACTGTTTACGAAACTCTCTACTTGTTGAGTGGCAATACTCCCGGTGCAGCAACTTCCGGCTCCTGTGCAACTCCATACGCTACCGGTGGTAGTGGTGGAAATGTTAGGTCAACCGCACTTGGCCTTGTGGCTGGAGACGACTCCGGTGGAATCCGAAAATTGACTGAGGTGGTGTTTGGTGGTTCAGCGACCAACCTTCCTCAAGACGGTGGTTACTACTCTGAGTTCTGGGGCCCGGGCTCAACATGGGCTTGCCTATCTTGGATTGACGCATCAGGAAATGTTCCAGGGAACCCACCTACACAGCGTGACCACAAGTGGAACCCTAACGCAACCAAGATTGTGATGCCGATTTCCGATGAGGGGCCTTATGGTGGCGACCCATCACAACAGGCCGATGATATTCAAAGCATCAACGAAGCACACGACGCATGTGTACGCGCTGGAGTCATTCCAGTACCGATGCACGGCAGCACTTGGGGTGGCGGCACAAACATCCAGTCGCACATGAAAGACATGGCAAAATGCCCCAACGGACAGGTCTCAACAGGTACTCGAATCTGCCCTGGCTCTACAGTTAGAAATACCGATGCTGGTGGACAGGTGTACGCCTTCCCCGCAACCGGCAGCAATCAGATGAGTATCCTCGTCGAGGCGATGGTCTATCTGGCTACCAACAACTCGCGTGAGATTTACATGACGGTGTTAGACCCACATGCACTGGTAGACAACCCTCAACCGGGTTGGAACTACGGTGACGAAGGGCACATCACTAGTGGAAACGCGTATCAGGAAATTATGGGACCTTCCCTCGATTCTTCTGGCTATGGTAATTTGGTCGTTGTGAACGACACTCGAATCACAATCGACGATGCCTTCAGTCTTCACCCTTCAATCGCAATCGACACCAACGGCAACACCCACCTAGCATGGATGGATGGCCGTGGTTACGGTTTCGACAAGGATGTCAACTACGAGATTTGGTACACTCGCCTCCGCCTACGCGGTGCTGCTGAGTGGAATGGAGTCCAAGGTGGACTTCCATCATACGGAATCAAGCAGATTTACGATTATCCAATCTCCAATGTTGAGGGGAAGAACAACATCCCACCTTCACGGCCTTGGGGACCTTCAAGCCACATGCCAGCAATTTTGACCGACAATCAGGACAATGTCCACATCGCCTGGTTGGAGAATTCGAATGTTAGTGCTGGAGAAGAGGTCGTTTACACTCGATTGAACCATACGAATGACGCCTATCCAGATGGTATACCTCTCAACTCTCTCGCCACCTTCATCATCGATGAGTGGGAAGTCACTCCGGTCACCAAATGGGCCTCGGACAAA
>Ga0209403_10006576_pt1 | contig 11734 bp, 11 predicted proteins | sample ArcticOcean_MG_C_8_FD_187440 | JGI IMG/M metagenome (GOLD analysis project Ga0209403, IMG submission 187440) | Marine microbial communities from western Arctic Ocean - ArcticOcean_MG_CB11_86 (SPAdes) (version 2) | ecosystem: Environmental > Aquatic > Marine > Oceanic | place: Arctic Ocean... | reverse complement strand
ACGGCAAGGTGACCGAACCCCGATCCGTGCGTATAGGGCTCTTCCTGATCCCAGTTATGGGTCAATTCCAGAACGGTGTTTTCGTCCTCATCGCCATAGCCCATGAATACGTTGGTGAATTTTCCGCCAGGAAAATCCTTGTTACGCAAGACGCTCATCCCCAGATGACGCGCATAGAAGTCGATGGATTTATCGACGTCCTTTACTCGGATCATCGTGTGTAGAAGCCGGTAGCCGGATGTATCGGTTGTCATTTTCTCAGTCCTTTCTTGAGTATCGCTATTTGCCGATTAGCGACAGTACGACAGTTGCGGCAGCATTGCTTGGAGAACCGGCGTCAGGCCGCAGCTTCGCAAGCGCCTCGTCCACAGAATCCAGCTGTCTTTCCCGCGCTTCCCGGTCGCTCAACAGTTCGAGCACGCCATCCGCGATCAGATCGGCCCGGCACCGTTCCTGTATAAACTCAGGCACGACCTCACAGTCCAGCAGGATATTCACGAGATTGGCGTATTTCTGATTTATGCCGTGCAACGCTCTCACGATGGAGACCGTCAGCGCGTTCATTCGATAGGCGATTACATGAGGCAAGCGGGCCATGGCCAGTTCCAGAGACACCGTTCCGGATGCCGCCATCGCCACATCGCAAGCCTGCATCGCATCGAATTTGTCCGCGACCGAACTGACGACAACGGTGCGGCCCGGCCAATCGCTGATCGATTCCGACAGATAGTCTCGAAGGTATGGAACTGTAGGAAACACGAAAACAGCGTCAGGAAATTTTATGGCGATCAGTTCGGCTGCCTGACGAAATATTCTGGTGAGTCCTTTGATCTCCCCGCGCCGGCTGCCGGGGAGCACGCATATTGCGATGTCGGTCGTCCCGATATCGTGGGATTTTCTAAAGGTGCTACCGTCTCCCGCAGCCGCGCGCCCTTCGAGCACCGGATGGCCGACGAAAGTGCAAGCGAGCCCTTCCCGCTCGAAAAACGGCGGTTCGAATGGCAGCAACGCCATCAAATGGTCGAGTTCGGCGGCAAACTTCTTCGCGCGGCCCGGCCGCCATGCCCAGACTGTGGGAGCGACATAGTGGACCAGCGGAATATCCGATTGTCGCAACCCTTTCCATACATCGAAGCAAAAACCGGGGACGTCGATCGAGACGACAATATCTGGTTTGTCCGCCTGGATGCGGGCAATTGTTTCCCGCATCCGGCGTTTTATCTGCGGGATACGGGGTATAATCTCGACGAGCCCCATAACCGCGATATCCGAGATCGGAAACAGGCTTTGAAGCCCGGTATCCGACATTGCATCCCCGCCGATGCCCGCTATCCGTATCTTGCCGCCAGTTCGTTGCTGCAACGCCGCAATGAGACGCGCGCCGATAAGATCTCCTGACGGCTCGCCGGCGATAAACCAGATTAGCGGGTAGGGATCGGGATCAGTCACACCGCCGCGCGATCAATTCTCGGGCGACGCGCCAAACAGGAAAACACCTGCTGCGTCTGCGGCCGCGATCATCGCGGCACGATCGACAACCAGAACACTTCCGGCTTCAACCGCAAGCCCTCTCAACCCAGCCTTTGAGATATTGTGAATTGTCGATACGCCAACTGCCGGGAGATCGATGCGTCTTTCCTGTGTCGGTTTCGCGGCTTTGACCAACACCCCGCCCGGTGTGCCTTCAACCACAAATTCGGCGCAGCGTTCGATAAGCCTATCGGTTCCCTCTGCGGCTTCCACGCCTAGGATCGTTCCGTTTTGTACAATCGTTGCCTGGCCGATGTCGAGTTGGCCCAGGGTCTGAATCACGGCAAGCCCGCGCCCGATATCGGCGATTTCATTCTCGTCGGGTTCAATCGCCCCAAAGCTGCCAGGTGTCGCAAGAATATCCGTCAGCAATTCTTCGGGACCGATGACACGAAAACCTTCGCCATCTTCCAGTTCGCGCACGACCGCCGAGAGAATGGTGTCGTCCCCCAAAATTCGGGTGCCTACTTTGGCCAGAAATTTAGCCGAACGGAGGTCCCGCATCAATTCCATTACGGATGGACGCGGTATCCGGCCGACCAAAATGAGTTCTTCGACGCCTTCCCGACGGGCCGCGTCGAGGGCCTTGCTGATGCCAGCCATCCGAATCCACTGAACCGGAGAATCCTCGATCGGCCCGGGGTCGGCGCAGTCCTCGAAGGCCAGAACGAAATAGTCACGTCCGGTCTCCCGACAAGCAGCGATGATTTGTCCGGGAAGCGTGCCGCCACCGGCAATTACGCCAAGCTTAGCCACCTAGCTCGGCTTTTGGCTGACATATAGCCCGGCTGGAATCGGATCGCAGAAAATCCACGATCTCCATGATGGCTTCATGGTCGTTGAAGCTTTCAAACACATCATCGAGACGTTCGGACATTGTACCTTCTTCGGCGAACATCAACCTGTAAGCTTTGCGCAACGCCGTAATATCTGCGCGGGAAAATCCACGCCTTTTCAGCCCCACAATGTTCAGGCCGCTGAGACGGGCTCGGTCGCCCATCACAGAGCCGTAAGGGATAACATCGCTTTCGACGCCTGACATCCCGCCAACCATGGCGTGTCGTCCAATCCGGCAAAACTGATGAATGGCGGACAAGCCGCCAATAATCGCGAAATCCTCGACAATGACATGCCCCGCGAGTGTCGCATTGTTCGCCATGATCACATGATTTCCGACCTGGCAATCATGCGCGACATGCGCGCCGACCATGAACAGACAATTATTGCCGATGCTCGTCAGCATGCCGCCGCCCTCGGTGCCGGGGTTCACGGTTACATGCTCGCGAAAAATGTTGTTCGCGCCGATATTAAGTTTCGACGGTTCGCCCTGATACTTCATATCCTGAGGTTGGTGGCCAATCGACGTAAACGGATAAATTCTGCAATTGGGACCGAATTCGGTCCTCCCGTCCAGGACGACATGAGACAACAGTTCGCAGCCATCGGAAATATTGACATCCGGACCGACCACGCAATAAGGACCGATAGAGACGCCCTCGCCGATTTCCGCTGCCGGATCGACGATTGCCGTGGGATGTATATTTGTCATCAAGCCCTCAATCGGTCAGGATCATCGCCGCGTAAGTCGCTTCGGCCACCAGGGTGCTGCCGACCATTGCGCGACCGGCAAATTTCCATACGTTGCCGCGACTGCGCCGCTTTACGACTTCGACGTGAAGCTGATCACCCGGTTCGACCGGTTTTCTGAACCTGGCGCCGTCAACCGACATGAAATAGACAAGCTTTCCTTCCGCATCGGCACCGAGCGTGTGAACGACGAGGACCGCTGCCGTTTGTGCCATTGCTTCTATGATAAGCACCCCCGGCATTACCGGTTTGTCAGGGAAATGGCCGGCGAAAAAGCCTTCATTAATCGTAACGTTTTTTACGCCTGTCGCTCTAACGCCCGTAACAACATCTATCACTCGGTCAATCATCAACATGGGATGCCGGTGCGGAATCATTTCCATGATCCTGTGGATATCGATATTGTCGGCCTTCGCACCGGTTTTCAGCGTGTCCATTCCTAACGCCCCTTTTCATTTGCCAGCCGTGCAAGTGCGGCAATTTCGCGGAATAGCTTCTTTATCGGCATAGCCGGAGTACCTCCAACAGCTATACCCGGCTCCACGTCCCGCATGACGCCGGACTGAGCTGCGATCCGAACCCCGTCGCCAATGTTAAGATGCCCCGCAATTCCCACCTGACCGCCTACCTGGACGCCATCCCCGATATTCGCGCTCCCCGCAATACCCGTCTGCGCCACAATAATGCAGCCTTTCCCGATGCGAACGTTGTGCCCGATCTGTACAAGATTATCAATCCTCGTACCGGCGCCAATCACCGTATCCGGGCCAGCGCCCCGATCAATCGTCGAATTCGCGCCGATTTCCACTCCGTCGCCGATCAATACGCGCCCAACCTGCGGCACCGTCACAGCACCGGTCGGCGACGCTGCGAAGCCGAAACCTGGCTCCCCTATTCTGGCGCCAGCAAATAATGAAACATTGTTACCGAGGATGCTGAATCGCACTGAAACCAACGCTCCAATTCGACAGTTATCGCCGATCCGGACCGCATCGCCGATATAGCAGTTCGGGGCTACGATACAGTTCCGACCGATTTCGGCGTTTGGTCCAACAACAGTGCCTGCCCCTATAACCGACCCGGCCCCGATAGCGGCAGAGGGATGGACGAGTTCATCCGACGCGGTTGGACAGTAGGACTTTTCGGCGCTGGGATGGAAAGCCGTCGCAACCTTCGCATAAGCCAGATAGGGGTTGTCGGCAACCAGGAGCGAGAGGCCTTCCGGCGCCTGACTTAGATAGCGAGCCTCGACGATACAGCACCCGGCAGAGGTCTCCCTGAATTGGTCGATATAGGCTTTATTGTCCAAAAAACCCACGTCGTTTCGCTCGGCATCATCGAGCGGAGCAACATTTGAATAAACGCGGTTCTCGCTGTTGTCCCGCTCAATTGTGGCACCGGAAATTTCAGCGAGCTGGCTTATTGTGAATGGACCTTCGGGCGCAAAGAATCTTGAGTCAGGCGGCATTTCTATTTCTTGCCTTTCCCCGCGCCCTTTTCCGCCTTACCCAGATTAATGGCAACATTGGGCAAACGCTTGTCCAAACGCGCTATTACATCGGCGGTAACGTCCAATGTATTGGCGGAAATAAACACAAAACGTTTCTCAACTAGCATATTGAGCTTTCTCGCTTCGGCGACCTGCTTAGCGACCACAATCAAATTTCTCAGGATCTCGTTCTTCGTATTGCCGAACGCACGATCCAGTTCGAGGCGACGTTTCTGAACATTTTTCTGGGCCTCACGGGCCGATACACTGAAGGCGCGGCGTTTTTGGGCAAAAGCTTCCGGTACCAAAATTACCCGTTGTCTGCTCAGTTCCTGCTCTGCCTGTCGCAGCCGCTGTTCCTGCTCGCTTACCTGTTTTTGAAACGCCTTGCGCATCCGATCAATCTCGGGACGAACGCTTTTTGAGGCCTTGGATTGGCGCAAAGCCTTCTGCACGTCGATAATGGCAATTTTCGGCGATGGCAATTTCTGGGCCTGCGAGGTCTTCACAAAAGACAGCCCGCCGACAGCGAAAATTAAGAGAACAAATAACGTTACGTGAGATCTATACATCAAAATCTTGCACCAAATCCGAATTTGAAAAATTCTGTCTGATCGAAGTCTTCTTTTAACAATGTCTTTGTAAAGTCTATATTCAATGGGCCGATGGGGGAATTCCATAATATTCCTGTCCCCACCGACATTCTTAACGAGGCCGTATCGGTAATCGACGATACATTACTGTCATTCGAGCCAATGCTACCCGCATCGGTGAACATCCGCCCTCGAAGCCCGAATTCGTTCGGCAAGCCGAGAGGGAATGTTACCCCAAGCGTACTTCTGTAAAACCAGTTTCCGCCAATCGAGTCGCCGGTTGTAAGATCGCGTGGTCCGACACCAGAAGCCTCGAACCCGCGTAAATTATCACCACCCAGAAAAAAACGATCGATAATCCGTATATCTTTCCCAAGGCCGACAATGTAGCCGGCGCCGCCGACCACACTTAGTATCCATTTTTCAGCTATTTGATGGTAGGTACCGCCCGACCAGTCATTCCGCACATATTGCGAATCGCCACCAAATCCGGCGACAGTATTCCTCATCTTTAGGAAATAACCTTTTTTCGGGCTAAACCGGTTATTACGCTTATCGTACAAAATCGTTTGCCCAATGGAGGACGTAATAAAATCGCCCGCCTGCTCTTTAACTGCCAGTGAGGCATTGGCTGGAATATCGGTAATTTTGTCCTGTCGAAGAGTGTATTCCCACGATTGCGACAACAGTTCGGTGATCCGGTAACCCGACCGGAGCGCGAATCCGAGCGTCTCCCGATCGAACGAGCTTTCGGATTGAAGATCGACGTTCTTCCGGAACACGTCCACACCGGCAGAAACGTTCTTATCCAGAAAATAAGGTTCGGTGAAAGACAGATCTATTTCTTGTTTCTTTACACCTATCTTGGCGCTTAACCGAAGATCCTGGCCACGGCCCAAAAGATTGCGCTCTCGAATGCTGGCGTCGCCCAGGACGCCGCTCGAGCTCGAAATACCGGCGCCAAACGATATTTCGCCCGTCGATCCTTCCTTTAACGAAACATCGATCACGGTCTTATCCCGCGCCGATCCTGCCTTATTTTGAATTTCGACCCGTTCGAAGAATCCCAGATTTCTGATCCGCTTTCGCGAGCGCCGCAATTTGGAAGAGTTGAATGCATCTCCCTCAACAAGCAGCATCTCTCGCCGGACAATCTCGTCCAGCGAGCGGATATTTCCCGATATTACTACCGCCTCGACAAACACACGCGGGCCTTCCTGGATGACGAAAGCTAAATCAATCGTCCGGGTTTTGCGGTCGCGTCGCACGCGCGGGCGGATGTCGACGAAGGCATAGCCAAGCACACCGGCAGAATCGGTCAATTTCCCAATGATCTTTTCGACTTCGTTTGCGTTGTACCAGTCGCCGGCCTTGATCGATTGATGATCTCGCAATTCCTCGACATCAAGATTCCGAAGCGCGGTGGTGATTTCAATTTTGCCGACTTTATAGCGAACGCCCTCTTCGACCGTGAACGTGACAAAGAAAGCCTTGCTGTCCAGAGTCAGTTCCGCAACTGCGGAGACTACGCGAAAATCTGCGTATCCATTCGCCAGATAATGTCGGCGGAGCAGTTCGCGGTCGAAAGTCAGCCGGTCGGGGTCGTAGGTGTCGTCAGAAGACAAAAACCGGTACCAGGCGGATTCCTTCGTCTGCACAACTTCACGCAGATCACCGTTGTCGAATTCCTTGTTGCCGACAAATGCGATCTTGCGGATTTCCGTGAGCTCGCCTTCATTGATTTCGAACACAAGGTCGACACGGTTCTGCGGAAGCTGGATTACCTTGGGCACGACGGTCGCGGAGAACCGACCGCTGCGCCGGTATATGTCCATGATGCGTTGCAGATCCGTCTGCACCCGCGATCTGGTAAACACAACGCGCGGACGCAGTTTGACTTCGTCTCTGAGTATTTCATCCGATGTCCGCTTGTTACCTTCGAACGCAAGCCGGTTGATGATCGGATTTTCAACGATCCTGACCACCACATCCGGGTTTTCACGGCGAATGGTCACATCGGCAAACAAACCGGTCGCGAACAGTGCTTTCAGGGATTTATCGAGTGCTTCTGACGTGACCGTATCGCCGGTGCGCAGTCCCATATAGGAACGTAAGGTATCGGCCTCGACGCGTTGGGCGCCCTCAACGCGAATATTGCGCAGGCGACTATCCAGGGATTGTGACACAGCCCCGGATATCAGGACCGGCCCAGCAATCAAAACCGCCAGCACGCACAAAAAAGGTTTACGCAAAATTCGCAATCTCAATGCCCCTCCGGCGTATTTCACGTGACCAGATTTACGAAAAATTCCACAACGTGGAGCTGCACCAAGTCATTCCAGGTGGCAAACACCATCAAAGCGAACACCATCGCGATCCCAATTCTTAGCCCGTACTCCTGCGCCCGCATGCCGAGCGGACGACCGAGCAGCGCTTCGATTGCGTAAAACAAAAGATGTCCGCCGTCCAGCATTGGCACCGGAAACAGGTTTATAAGGCCAAGGTTTATCGACAAAACAACGGCAAACATCAGCAAGCTAACCGCGCCGGTCTTCCAGATATCACCCGACATTTTGGCGATCCGGATAGGGCCGCCCAATTCGTCGGTGGTTCGCGTACCGTCGATGATCTGTCCGATCGCCGAAAAGATGCTTGCCGTCAAAACATAGGTCTCTGTGGTCGCTCGCCAAACAGCAGTTATCGGATCGTGCTGGATAAGTTTCCTGTCAAGCCCATCCCGGGAAACCCCCAAAAGGCCAATTCTCTGGGTGTTGCCAAACCGGTCTTTCCTGTCGAGCACGTCCGGAACTGCCGTCAGTATGACTTTCTTGCCATCGCGCTGAACGGTGAATCGCAGAGATGTTCCCGGCTGCATCTGGACCGACCGTATAACTTCTTCAAATCGCTCGACGCGTGAACTTCCGATCCCGACGATTAAATCACCAGGCATAAACCCGGCTCGCTCTGCCGCGCTCCCAGGCACGACTTTGCTAATATCCGACGGCGTGAATGGTTGTCCGATCGACATGAATATGATCGCCAGAACGACGATTGCGAACAAAAAATTAGCGAGGGGACCTGCGACAACAACTAATGCACGCTGGCCCAGAGATTTTGTATCAAATGCCACCGCCGCTTCTTCAGGCGTGCGCCCCGCCATGCCGGATTCATGTTCCGGCACATCCCGATGGGTCTGCATTTCGCCAAACATTTTGACATAACCGCCAAACGGGATCGCGCAGATTTTCCAGCGTGTCCCGACGCGGTCGGTCCAGCCGAACAGCTCGCGCCCGAAACCGACCGAAAACACTTCGACCCGAATCCGGCATTTCCGCGCGGCCAGATAATGTCCCATCTCATGGACGAACACGAGCACCGTGAGCACCACCAGAAACGGCACCACATAGGAAAAGAAATCTAGCATCGGTTCACAGCATTTATTTCGTCGGCTTTATCGATCTGTCCGTCAGACTCGAAGACGGGTTTCGGTCATGATGTCTCGCGCAATATGTCTGGCCTCGTTATCCACCGAAAGCGCATCATCCACCGACCGGATTGCCGATATAGGCATTTTTTCAAGCGTTTCCGTAACGATCCGTGGAATGTCGAGAAATCCGAGGTTGTTATCGAGAAATCCGGCGACGGCGACTTCATTGGACGCATTCAGGATAGTAGGGGCCGCACCGCCTGCTTTCAAGGCTTCCCGGGCAAGCCGAAGCGCGGGAAACCTTTCGGAATCAGGTGGTTCGAAAGTGAGTGTTGCTATTTTACCGAGGTCCAGCCGGGCGCTGGGCGCCACCATGCGTTGCGGCCAGGCCAGTGTGTAGGAAATCGGTGTCCGCATATCCGGCGACCCGAGCTGGGCCAGTACAGATCCATCTACATAGGCCACCATGCTGTGAATGATCGATTGGGGATGAACCAGTATGTCGATTTTGTCTTCCGGCAGCCCGAAGAGATAATAAGCTTCGATAAGTTCGAGCCCCTTGTTCATCATCGTCGCCGAATCGACGGATATCTTCGCGCCCATATCCCAATTCGGATGCGCCACGGCTTCCGCCGGGGTCACTTTGGCCATATCTTCGATACTGGTCGTGCGGAACGGGCCTCCCGACGCCGTCAGGATGATTTTTTCGACGGAGTCCCGGCGGTCGAAGTCAAAAACCTGGAATATCGCATTATGTTCGGAATCGACCGGCAATAGCGTCGCGCCGCTCCTGGATATCTCGTCCAGCATCAGATCGCCGCCGCAAACCAGGCATTCCTTGTTCGCCAACGCAACGACTGCCCCCTGCCGCACCGCCTCGAGGGTCGGCTCAAGACCGGCCGCCCCGACGATCCCCGCCATCACCCAATCCGCACCCCGCGCGGCGGCCTCGACAATAGCCTCCGGTCCCGCAGCCGCCTCGGCATTGCTGCCCGAAAGCGCCAGTTTCAGGTCTTCGTATCGGTCCGGATCGCCGATCGCGACGAATTGCGCGTCGAGAAGCCGCGCCTGTTCGGCCAGCGCATCGACATTCCGATTGGCGGTAAGCGCTTCAACCTTGTAGGCTTCTGGGTCGCGCTTTATCAGATCGATCGTACTGCAGCCGATCGAGCCGGTGGAACCGAGAATAGTGATGCGTCTGGGCGCATCTTTCCGGTCCGTTTCTGTTTTCGTCATCAGATCAATCCCTTATCTGACAAGACTAACACGAAAGCGACCGCAGGCCCCGTGAATAACATCCCGTCCAGCCTGTCGAGTACGCCGCCATGACCGGGAATCAGGCCACTCGAGTGCTTGACGCCAAAACGTCTTTTTACCGCCGAAACCGAGAGATCGCCGAGTTGCGCCAAGACGGCGACGCAGACAGCCGCAGCAAGAACCAAAAATATTTCCCGCCCGCCGATCCACGACAGCCAGACGCTGCTCCAGATGACGGCGAGGAGGACGCCGCCGCCGAGCCCCGCCCATGTTTTCTTGGGACTGATTCGGGGCGCGAGTTTCGGGCCCCCGATCGTAACGCCAAAAAAATAGCCTCCAGCATCAGTAAACCAGACTGCCAGGACCAGCCATATCGTCAAATCCCGGCCGGCCCCCGGACTGGCCCTCAGCAACAGAAACGCCACACAGAACGCCCCGACCAGGAGCACGCCAAGCGCCAGACGCGCCGGATCTTGGTGTCTTCGAACCCCGGCGATCCCGACGACAAGTCCCGTGGCAGCGGCAATCAGCGTGACCGAAACCACCGGCTGGCTGACATAGATCGAGAACAGGCAAACCGCCAAACCGGCTTCCATCAACCAACCCAGCAGGGAAAATTCACCGCCGGAGCATAGATTGGCCCATTCCCAGAGCATAAGAAGCCCGGCGATAACGACGATCGCGTCGAACCAGGGAGAACCGAAATAGATTGCCGCAAACACCGGTGGCGCAAATATCAGGACCGATCGCAAACGCAGGGCCAGATTACCAAAGTCAGGACGACCGACTATGCGTTCAGGCAGTCGTTGCGCCATAGCGCCTTTCGCGGCGACCGAATTCTTCAATCGACAGCTCAAACTTTTCCAGCGAAAAATCCGGCCACAGGACGTCGGTAAAGACAAATTCCGCGTAGGCCGACTGCCACAACAGAAAATTGCTGATGCGCTTCTCGCCGCTTGTCCGGATGATGAGATCCGGATCCGGAATATCTGCGGTGTAGAGCCGCGCTTCTAACGACGTTTCGTCGATCGTCTCCGGGTCGATCTTGCCGGCGGCCGCGTCCATGGCCAATTTGCGGGCCGCATCCGTGATTTCCTGGCGGCTGCCGTAGCTCAGCGCCACGACAAGATCGAGCTGGATGTTATCGCGGGTCTTCTGTTCCGACATTTCGATCAGTGACACAATATCGGGCGCCAATAGCGTCCGGTCGCCGATAAACCGTATCCGCACGCCCTCGCGCTGAAGCTCGCCGATTTCCTTGCGCAAATAGAGCCGCAGGAGACCCATCAGATCCAAAATTTCCTTCGCCGGCCGGTTCCAGTTCTCGAGGGAAAAGCCGTAGAGCGTCAAATACCTGATGCCCAAATGTTTGGCCGCCTTGACCGTCCGGCGCACAGCTTCTGCGCCCTGTGCATGACCTGCCGCGCGCGGCAATCCGCGCGACTGCGCCCACCTGCCATTACCGTCCATAATGATGGCAACGTGGACGGGGATGCCGCTCGGCTCCGGCTGGGTGGGGACTGGTTTCATTCAACTACACCTGAAGGATTTCAGCTTCCTTCGAAGTGACCGCCTCATCGATCGTTTTGATCGAACTGTCGGTCAGCTTCTGGACTTCCTCGGTCCAGGCACGCTGCTCGTCCTGAGAAATTTCGCTGTCTTTCTCTTTTTTCTTGAGCATGTCGATGCCGTCGCGACGGACATTGCGGACCGCGATGCGCGCCTGCTCGGCATACTTTCCGGCGACCTTCGTCATCTCAACGCGCCGTTCCTCGGACAGTTGCGGCACAGGTACGCGCACCACATTGCCTTCGGTCTGCGGGTTCAGGCCAAGCGCCGAATCCCGTATCG